>Ga0302157_10000953_pt1 | contig 36645 bp, 34 predicted proteins | sample I_Bog_N3_3_FD_193502 | JGI IMG/M metagenome (GOLD analysis project Ga0302157, IMG submission 193502) | Peat permafrost microbial communities from Stordalen Mire near Abisko, Sweden - I_Bog_N3_3 | ecosystem: Environmental > Terrestrial > Soil > Wetlands > Peat | place: Sweden: Abisko, Stordalen...
CCGACCGCGACGCTGCGGAACCATTCTTCCGTCAGTCGTTCCTTGGTCAGCGGCGCGGCCATCATCCGGCGCGTCTCGCTGGCCACGCTCTCCATGCGCCAGGTGCCGATCGCCACGATGACGACCATCAGGGCGAGGATCACGCCAAAGCCGCCACCGAGGCGAAGGCCAATGCGCATGTCGTTGAGTTTCAAGGGGTCTGCTCCAGGAACCGGAAGTCGATCAGGACGAGCCGGACGACCCGGCGTGCGTCCTGGTATCGGCAGTTCCCCACTCGACTTGAGCCGCCTGGCTGGGCGCTCGAACGCGGGCTGGGCGCAAGGCTGGCCGAATGCATCCTGCCCAGGGTCGCGACTGCGCCCAGCGGTGGGGCAGACTCAGAAGTTGTGTGCCACTCCCAGGTCGAATCCCTTGTTGCCCGTGCCCACCTCCGTCGCGTTTCCAACGTGGAAGTTCGCTCCGTTGTCGTTCTTGATGCGCGCATAGGCGACATACAGCGATGTCCGCTTCGAGAGCAGGTACTGGTAGGCGCCCGACCACTGATTGGCGTCGCGGTTCAGCGATGTGTGGTCGTCATGGTGGATGTACGACGCCATGAGGAAGCCGCCGGCCACTGGCACGGTGGCGCCGCCGAGCAGGTTCAGGATGTCCTGCGACGGTGCTCCGGTGGGATCGCCGGTCACCTTCTGCACGAGCGCATGGATCTTCGCGACGCCGAAGTCGTAGGTCCCGCCCGCCAGGGCATTGCGTCGCGCGGTCCCCTGGCCGTTCGGGTTGGCGACCTCGTAGTAGCTCACGCCGGCATAGGCCGGCCCCTTCGCGTAGATGACAGCGGCGCCCGTTTCCCGGCTCGCCCGCGCGTTGCCCGTCGTCTCGCCGAGAGCGACCTCCACCGAAGCGGTGACGTTGGAGAAGGCGGGCGTCGTGTACGTGACCGAGTTGTTGAGGCGGACGCCCGACGCATCGACCAGGTAGTTGCCCGCGCCATCGGTGTTGATCGAGTTGCCGGCCCACGCCGCGCCGAACGGATCGATGCTGGCCAGGTTGTTGAAGCCGAGGCTGTACTGGCGTCCGGCGCTGACGATCCCGAAGGCGCCCATGAGGTCGAGGTGCGCCTGGCGGCCCATGAAACCGCCGCCGGTGCAGAAGTTCGATCCGACGACGGTTCCGCTGGCGGAAACGGTGCCCGGCGAGCCGGTCGATGCGGCGCTGTCGGGGCACAGCCCGGTCTCGAGCTGGAATGCGGCCTTCGTGCCGCCGCCCAGGTCTTCCATGCCCTTGAACCCCAATCGGGATCCACCGGTCACGCCGTTTGAAAGGCGCACCGACTTGCCCGCGGGGTTGCCGCTGTCCAGGACCAGGCCCAGGTCGACCCGCCCGTAGACGGTGACGCTGGACTGCGCGTGCGCGGCGGCGGCGACGAGAGAAAGTACCGCGAGCACTCCAGATGATTTCTTCATTGCGATGTCTCCTGTTGTTGAAAAGAAGGCGAGCCGAGGCTGCCGGTGCGGAGGTTTCCGGGCGCACCATTCCCTCCGACGATTCATCGGAATTTCGAAAATGGGAGAGTTGCCGTCCGCCTTTGGGTGGCCGCGCCTTCGGCGTCGCGGCTCAACGGATCCGGTGGAAACGGATCCGTAGCGGTCTTCATCGCCATCCGCTGAACTTGCCAGGAAGCGAAGTCATCGAATGGCCGTCTGGCACGTGCGACACGCCGGTCGGCGAGTGCGGCACGCTGGTTCGAAGTCTGCGATCGGGACGGCCGCGATGGCGGCCTCGTCAGTGAGGAACGGGAATGTCGGAAGCGATTGCTTGTCGAGCAGCGTAGCCAGCGGTCGCCGGCGTGCCCATCGGGTTGCGCTCCCAAGTTTCACATGTTGAACTATTCACCGGAATGCGGGTGCGGGAGTTGTCAGTGCGACACGTGCGCCGGCAGCCACAGCGCCAACTGCGGCCAGAGCGCCAGCATGGCCAGCAGCACGAACATCAGCAGGTGGAACGGCACGGTGCCCAGCACGACGTCCGCCAGCTTGCCGCGCGAGATGCTCTGGATCACGAACAGGTTGATGCCGATGGGCGGGGTGATCTGGCCCATCTCGATGAACACCACCACCACGATGCCGAACCACACCGGGTCGATGCCGTAGGCGCCCAGCAGCGGGAACAGCAGCGGCACCGTGATGACGATCATGCCCAGGCTCTCGACGAACGCGCCGAGCACCGTATACAGGATCAGCAGCGCGACGAAGAACTGCAGCTTGTTGAGGTGCAGGCCCACGATGAAGCTGGTCACCTCCTCGCCAACGCCGGCAAAGCTCATCGAGTACGAGAACACGAAGGCAGCATAGGTGATGAACAGGATGTTGGAGACCACCAGCGCCGAGCGCCGCAGGCACTGCGCGAATTCGCGCCAGGTGAGGGTGCCCAGGAAGCGCGAGATCAGCAGGCTGAACAGGCAGCCCGCGCCGGCAGCCTCCGTGGGGGTGGCGATGCCCGAATAGATGGTGCCCATGATCGCCGCGATCAGCACCACGAAGGGCACGATGTCGACCAGGGCCGACAGAATCGCGCGCGCGGGAGGGCTCTCTGCGTCGCGTGGCGCGATCCCCGGCCTGTAGATCGCCGCCAGCGCCGTGTAGACCATGAACAGCAGGGTCAGGATCACGCCGGGGACGACGCCGGCCATGAACAGCTTGGCGACCGACGTGTCGGTGAATGTGCCGTAGACGATCATCGCGATGCTCGGCGGCATCAGGATTCCCAGCGTGCCGCCCGCGGCCAGCGTTCCGCTGGCGAAGCGCTTGTCGTAGTGGCGCGCCGTCAGTTGCGGCAGCGCCACCTTGCCGATGGCCGCCGCGGTCGCGATGCTGGAGCCACTCACGGCTGCGAACATCGCGCAGCCGACGATGTTGGTCTGCAGCAGTCCGCCGGGCACCTTGTAGACGAGCTTCGAGAGCCCGCGGTAGACGCGCAATCCGACGCCGCTGCCTTGCAGGAACTCGGCCATCAGGACGAACAACGGGATGGCCGTCAGCGTGTAGCTGTCCATGCTGCCCCAGCTCACCAGGCCGAGGCCGTGCAACGCACCCATGCCGCCCTGCATCCACAGGTACACGATGCCGGGCAGGAGGATGGCGAACGGCACCGCCATGCCGGAGGCAAGCAGCGCGAGGAACAGCAGGAAGACGAGGATGATCTGCAGCTCCGGTGTCATGGCGCCACCTCGGTCGGCCGCGCCCGCGTCCGGCGCAGGCGACGCCAGTCGCCCACGATCGTGCGCAGCAGTGTCAGGGAGAGCGCGAACGCCCCGATGGGCATCGCCAGGCGCGGCAGCCACAGCGGGGTCAGCAGCACGGTCGCCGCGACGTCGCCGGACCGCCACGTGATCCAGGTGAAGCGCGTGAACTCGACGAACAGGAGTAACGCGACGACCGCGGTGGCGCTGTCGAACAGCAGCCGCAGCAGCGCCCGGCCCGCGGGCGACAGGTGGTCGTCGAGCAGGTGCATGCGGTGAAAGGCATGTCCCGCCTGGCCCGACGACAACCCGAAGAACGTGATGATGATCAACGCGTAGCCGCCGAGCTCGTTGGTCACCTGCAGCGACCAGCCGAACAGCGAACGCACGATCATCTCGACGCCCATCATCACGACCAGCAGGAGGACGGCCGCCTGGATGACCCAGCGCGTGACGACCTCCAGCCAGGTTTCGCGCGGGCTGAACTCGTCCTCGTCGACGGCGTGGACGACCGGGTCGCCAGCGTGTTCGGGTGCCACGTTCATCGACCGAGTACCGGCATGATCTTCTGGAAGGCTTCCTGCGTCTTGGCGTCGCGCGCGGCGGCCCAGGCCTTCCAGTACGGCTTGAGCAGCGTCTCCGCCTGGGCGATGTCGGCCGCCGAGGGCGTCGTCACCACCATGCCGTCGTCGGCCAGCTTCTTCGTGAGCGTGTCTTCCTCGACGCCCATCGCCGCGGTCATCTGCTTGGTGTGTTCGTCGACCAGCGATTGCACCTTGGTGCGCGTGGCTGCCGGCAGTCTCTCCCAGGCCGACTTGTTGACGAGGATCAGCGAGTCGATGAAGCTGATGTCGAGGCGAAAGCTGTACTTCAACAGGTCGCGCCATACGTAGCCGTAGCCCGAGCTGGCGGTCAGCACGCCGTCGATGACGCCGCGATCGAGCGCCGCCGCGACTTCGGAGGTGCCCAGCGTGACGGGAATGCCGCCCAACATCTTGATGAAGTCGGCCTGCTCGGGCGAGATGACGCGGATCTTCTGGCCCTTGACGTCCACCAGCGTCTTGAGCTTCTTGCGCGACCACATCACGTTGTACGGAAAGATGTAGCGCCCGAGGATGACGACGTCCTTCCTGTCGTAGTCCTGGCGCAGGTAGGTGGCCTCGATGTCCCATGCCTTCTCGAAGTCCGGCAGCGACTTCGCCACCAGCGGCAGGCGCAGCACGCCGCCCACCGGCGCGCTGCCGACGAAGAACGCGTCGTCGCCCAGCTGCACGACGTCGTCGGAGACGGCCTGGGTGATGTTGGTGGCCGTGATCGGCAGCGTGCCGCCGAGATTCAGCCGGATCGACAGCTGGCCCTGCGTCTGCGCCTTGATGTCGTCGAACAGGCTGTTGAGCCCCTTGACGGCCGTCACCGTCGCCACCGCGTTGTAGGTGTACGCGCGCCACATGTCGGCGGCTTGCGCTGCGCCGGGCCACGCCAGGCCGGCGCAGACGGATCCTGCTGCGATCCAGTTCTTGAAGTTCATCGTTGTCTCCGGTTCTCGTTTTGCTCTGGTGCCATCTGCGGGCACCTGGTCGTGAAGATTCTGCGACGGTTCAAGCGTCGTCGAACGCCGCGTCTATCTCCTCGACGTCGAGCGTCGCATAGCTCGCGGCCGCACCCGAAAGATCCCACACCGCCTCGCCGCGCTGCACGGCGAGGGCGAGCTCCTCTTCCTTGTGCATGCGGGCGATCGCGCCCTGCACGACCTCGGCCGCGTGCAGGCGAGAGATGCAGACCACGCCGTCGCCGTCCGCGACGATCAGGTCGCCCGGGTTGACCAGCACGCCGTCGCAGACGATCGGCGCATTGACGGTGCCGTGGCCGCGCTTGTCGGGGTGGATGGACGAGACGTGCGTGGCCCAGACCTTCGAGCCGAGCGATTCGACGGTGTCGGTGTCGCGCACGCAGCCGTGCACCACGATGCCGGCCAGTCCCTTGCGCAGGGCGTAGCGTGCCGCCATGTCGCCCCACTGCGCGCCGGAGGTCTCCGACTGGCAGACCACGACCAGCACGTCGCCGGGCTGCGCCAGGTAGAGCGCGCGGTGCATCATCAGGTTGTCCCCGGCGGCGCAGAAAGCGGTCACGGCCGGTCCGGCGATCCTCGCGCCCTTCTGCATGGGGCGCATGCGCGATGACATCAGCCGGCCGAGGTTGCGCGCGGAGCCCGCCTCGTGCAGGTCGGACACGGTCGCCTGCAGCGCCTGTTCCGCGGTGGAGCCGTCGACGCGATTGACGCGGAGATAGACCCTGGATTCGTTCATGCGATTCTCCTGTGGCGATCAGTGCGGCACGCAGTACTGCTCGGCCGGCACGCGGAACGTCGTGCGCTTCATCAGCCGCGGCTGGTCGATGCGCATCTCGTCGCGGCGATGCATCGTGCAGCCGTTGTCCCACATCATCAGGTCGCCGTTGTGGATCTTGTGGCGATAGACCAGCTCCGCGCTGCCGCCCGCCTCGAACAGCAGCGGCAGCACGCGTGCGTTCTCCGCGTCGCTCAGGCCCTCGATCGACACCAGCGTGGTCGGATCGGCGTACAGCGCCTTGCGTCCCGTGACGGGGTGCGTGAGCACGACGGGGTGGAACGCATCGGGCAACTCGGCCATCGTCCTGGCCTGCGCACTGTTCTTGTCCTTGAGTTCGAGCGTGTTCAGGATCGCCATCCGCTTGGCGTAGCGATAGGTGCCGGTGTGGCCGTCGATCAGGCGCTGGATGTCCTGCGGCAGGCGGTCCCACGCACCGTACTGGTCGGCCCAGTAGATGTCGCCACCGCCTTGCGGCACCTCCACGCCGTACAGCATCGCCCCGGTGGCAGGCCGCACGCGGTAGGTCTGGTCGGAGTGCCAGTCCACGTCGTCGCCGCCCGCGAAGCCGCCGACGAAGCGACCGTCGGCGTAGCGCAGCGTGCTGAAGTAGATGATCTCCGGGTGGTATGGCGACTCGATGTCCTTGCGGTTGGCGCTCTCGCAGCTGCCGAACAGGCGGGTGAAGCGAACCTGCTCGGATTCCTCCAGCGACTGCCTGCGGAAAATGATGACCGGGGAGCGCTGCCAGAGCCGCTTGAGCTGCGCGATCGCATCGTCGTCGGCCATCAGGTGCTCGATGCGTTCGTCGATCTCGACGACGAAGTCGGAATGCAGCGTCCGGTGCTTGAGTTCGAAGGCGGTGTCTGACATGGGAGGTCTCCAGGTGTTCGTTCGAAGGCGCACTCAGGCAGCGAGCCCGGGCGTGTCGTGAAAGGTTCCGGCACGGCGCAGGAAGCCCGGGTGCAGCGAGTCGAAGGAGGCGCAGCCGATCTGCGCCAGCACCATGTCGATCTCGTTGCGGGTGATCTGCAGCGCGCGGCGTGCGCCGGCCTCGCCGCCTGCCGCCACGCCGTAGAGCGTCGGCCTGCCAAAGAACGCGAAACGGGCGCCGAGGCAGCGCGCGATGACCAGGTCGGAGCCGCGCCGCACGCCGCTGTCGAGCGCCAGTTCCACCTTGTCGCCCACCGCCGCGCGGATCGCGGGCAGCATGTCGAGCGGGGAAGGCGCGGTGTCCAACTGGCGGCCACCGTGGTTGGAGACGATGAGCGCGTCGGCGCCCAGCTCGACGGCGCGCAGGGCATCCTCGGGATGCAGGATGCCTTTGACGCCGAGCGGCCCCTTCCATGCCGCGCGGATCATCTCCAGCGATTGCCACTGGACCATCGGGGCGGGTGTCAGCGTGCCGTACAGGTCGGCGACCTGGGGCGCTGTCGCGCCTGCCGGCCCGTATGGCACCCAGTTGCGCATCATCGGGATGCCACCGGTGCGCAGGTAGCGCAGCACCCACGCGGGATGTGCCAGCGCCTCGAGCGCTACCGCGGGCGTCATGCGGAAGGGCCGCGAGAAGCCGTTGCGCCGGTTGCGCTCGCGGTTCGAATTGACCGGCACGTCGATGGACACCACCAGCGCACGCACGCCGCTCTCGCGCGCGCGGCGCACGAGATCGATGTTGATCTCGGGCCTGCTCGTGTTGTACATCTGGAAGATGACATGCTCGGGCGCGACCCTGGCGACCGTCTCGATCGCGTCGTTGCTCGCGCTGGACAGCAGGAAGGGCACGTCCGCCGCCTTCGCCGCCTGCGCGAGCAAGGTATCCGCGCCGGGGCGGAACAGGCCGGCCAGGCCGGTCGGCGAAATGCCGATGGGGCTCGCGTAGCGGCGGCCCAGGAACGTCATGCCCTGGTCGCGCTTCGAGACGTCGACGAGATAGCGGGGCACCAGCTGGTACTGCCGGAACGCATCCCGGTTGCGTTGCAGGCAGTCCTCGTCGTCGGAGCCGCCCTCGATGAAATCGAAGGCGATGCGGGGCAGCTTGCGCTTGGCCATGCGGCGCAGGTCTTCGAGATTGATGGCCGATTGCACGTTCATCGCTTCTGTTCTTTGGTTGTCTTCTCGAACGAGGTTATCCAGCCCACAACCCTCTGCCCATAGGGTTCCGACTCCGAGTTTTACAATGTGAACTTCGTCGTGGCGCCCCGACAGGACCCGGCGCGATTCGCCCTTCGCTCCCTCACCCTCTTCAGGTATTGCCTTGCCCACTTCACGCAAGCGGCCCGTCGCCAAGACCGCGGGCACTCAGAGCATCGAGCGCTCGCTGCGCATCCTGCGGGAGCTCGCGGCGCGCGGCGAGTTCGGCTGGCGCCTGTCGGATCTCGCGGCCCAGTGCGACATCGACAAGGGCACGGCGCATCGCGTGCTGGCGTGCCTCGTGCGCGAGCGTTTCGTGCAACAGCGCCCCAGCGACAAGCACTACTTCCCGGGTCCGATGCTGTTCGAGCTCGGCCTGTCGATGCCGGGATTCGGCGCATTCCAGCACGCCTGCGACAAGCGCCTGCGCAAGTTCGCCGCCGCCCTCGACGCCATCGCGTGGGTCATCCTGCGCAGCGGCAACGAGTACGTCTGCAGTTCGCGCCAGGGCACGCTGGAATTGCGCGGGCTGATGGTGCAGGTCGGCACACGGCGCCCGCTGTTCACGTCGGCGGGGGGCATCGCCATCCTGCAGACCCTCTCGAGCGCCGAGGCCGCCGCGATCCTCGTCGACAACGAATTGCAGGAGATCGGGCGCCGTGGCGATGCGCGGCTCGACGCGTTGAGGCAGATGCGCGAGCGCTCGAAGCTTCACGACTTCGGCGTGAACCTGGGTGACGTCGTGTCGGGCGTGCACGCGTTCTCGGTGCCCATCCGTGACCAGGACGGGCGTGCCTTCGGTGCGCTTTGCCTGTGTGGCACGCCGGAGCAGTTCCCGCAGGCTCGTGTCGACGAGGTGCATGGCCTCCTGCGCGACATGGCCGCGGGGATCGAAGAGGACGGGCGGGCGTGCCTGGGACAGGTGATGCAATTGTCGGCGCCTCCCGAGTCGCAGTTCAAGATGTGAAATTGCGGTCTTCGACCCGATGGGCGACGCGAGGTTCTGTGGGTACGCTGACGTGGCCATGCGATGCCCGGCATCGACGGTATCGCGACTTCGACCGGGATTCCACTCATGAGTGCCTCAGGCAACAACACCCCGCCGCATTTCGGCGGCATCTCCTTTGCGCGTCACAGCGACTCGCTGACCTTGCACCTGTCGATCGGCGCGGAGCTGCTGCTGCTGAAGGTCGACCGGGCCGACTTCTCGCTGTCGGAGATCAGCCGCCTGGCGCTGCCCGCCCTGGTGCAATACGTCGTGGCGCATCCAACGCGCAGCCTGCTCTACGTCGCGTCCAGCAACCGGACGGCGTTGCCGAGCGAAGAATTCCATCGGCTGACGACCGTTGCCCTGGACGAACGCACGGGTGCGATGCGGACGGTGGTCGACACCGTCCTGCCGTCGCGCCCGATCCATTTGACGATCGCGCCCGATGGAAGCGGGCTGCTTGTCGCGTACAACCTGCCCGGGCGCGTCACCTGGCATGCGATCGACGGGGTCGGCGTCGCGTTGCCGCACACGCCGCAGGATCCGGAGCCCGTCACGGGGGCCTATCCGCACCAGGTGCGCGTGCTGCCGTCCGGGCGGGCAGCCGTGCTGCTCGTGCGCGGCAACCATCCGATGCACGGCCGCACGCACGAGGATCCGGGTGCGTTGCGATTCCTGTCGTTCGATGGCGGCGTGCTGGCCAACCTCGACACGCTCGCGCCGGGCGCCGGCTTCGACTTCGGCCCGCGCCATCTGGACTTCCACCCGGGTGGCCGCTGGGCGGCGCTGTCGATGGAGCGCCAGAACGAGATCCAGGTGTTCGAGGTCGAGCCGACCCGCTTCGCGGAGTTGCCGACGTTCACCACGACCACGTTGCGCCGCACGGCGCCCGAGGGCTCGCGAACGCATCCGGACCAGCTGTGCAGCGCCATCCACTTCAACGCGCGCGGCGACCGGCTGTACATCGCGAACCGGCACGATCCGTCGGTCTACGGACGCGCGGGCCAAGCGTGCGAGCGCGGCGGCAACAACCTCGCGGTCTATGCGTTCGACGAACGCAGCGGCACGGCGGAACTGCTGCAGCACGTCGCCACCGAGAGCGTGCACGTGCGCACGTTCTCGCTCGACGAGTCGAGCCGACTGCTGGTCGCCGCGAGCATCCTGCCCGCGCTGCTGCAACGCGACGGCGCGCTCGATCAGGTGCCTGCACGGCTGTCGTTCTTCCGCGTCGCCGACGACGGCACGCTCGCGCTGGCTCGCGTGCACGACATGCCGAACGAGCGGCCGCGACAGATGTTCTGGTCGCGGCTGAACGGGCGGCTCTGACGCTTCAGTCGCGCCAGGAGTTGTCGCGGCGATCCAGGAAGCGCAGCATCGCCGGCCATTCCATCTCGCCGTACGGCCGCCGCACGCCGGGCTTGTAGAGGTGCTCGGTCCTGGCGACGACCTCGGGCGTGGGCAGCTTGAGCTCGGTGTTGCAGCCCATCGCGTCCACCTGCGCGCGGCAGGCGTTCTCGAACCAGTAGATCGCGTTGAAGGCCTGCGGGATCGACGCGCTCGCCACCAGCGTGCCGTGGTTGTGCAGCAGCATCACCTCGGCCTGGCCGAGATCGTCCGCCAGGGTCTTGCGCTCCGCAAGGTCGATCGCGACGCCCTGGTAGTCGTGGGTGGGAACCTTGCCGAAGCGCATCGCGGTCTGCGACAGCGGCAGCAGACCGCACTTGAGCGCGGCGACGGCCATGCTCGCGCGGCTGTGGGTATGGATCACGCATTGCACGTCGTGCCGCGCCGCGTGCACGGCGCTGTGGATCACGTAGCCGGCCGCATTGACGCCATAGACGCCGTCGTGCGGATTGAGCAGCACGTTGCCGTCGATGTCGATGGTGAGCAGGCTCGACGCCGTGATCTCCTCGTACATGAAGCCGTACGGGTTGATCAGCAACCGGTTCTCCTCGCCGGGAACACGCGCCGTGATGTGGTTGTAGACCAGGTCGCTGAGACCGAACATCGGCATCAGGCGGTAGCAGGCGGCGAGGTCCAGGCGTGTGCGCCACTCGGCGTCGGACACGCTTTCCTTCACGCTGGGCGAGGGGCGGATGGCGGTCGGCATGGTGGGGTCTCCTCGGGTTGAACGAGCCGTCGCGGCTTGGCTCGTGGCAGGCGCGCGATTGCTCTCAGGACAGCGCGGCTCGCGGCGCTGTGGCGGGAACGCCTTGCGGCTGCGGTTCCTCCTCGTCGTCGATCAGCGTGCGCCCCGCGGTCTCGGGCAGGAACACGATCGCGACCAGCATCACCGCGTAGGCACCGATGCCGAACGCGGCGATCGCGTCGCCGAGTCCGATCAGGCCGGTGAGCTTGCCCACCAGCGCCGGGAACAGCGCTCCGATGCCGCGGCCGAAGTTGTAGCAGAAGCCCTGGCCGGCGGCCCGCATGCGGGTCGGGTACAGCTCCGTCATGTACGGGCCCATCGGCGAGAACATCATGAAGGCGCACAGTCCCAGCGGAAAGCCGAGCACCAGCATCACCTCGTTGCCGATGGGTGCGAGCATGTAGACGCCCAGCATCACGGCGGAGCCGATGGCGCTGACGAGGAAGGTCTTCTTGCGGCCGATGCGGTCGGCCAGGTGCGCGCCGATCACGAAGCCGACGAAGGCGCCCAGGATCATGACCGCCGTGTAGCTGGTGGTGCCGATCACGGACAGGTGGCGCACGGTCTTCAGCCAGGTCGGGAGCCAGATCAGGAAGGTGTAGGAGCCCCCGATGGATCCGACGGCCAGCAGCGACAGCTTGAGCGTGGTGCCGATATAGGCCTTCCGGAAGGTCGCGCTGGCCTGGTGCAGCAGGCTGTCGGCCTTGCGCGCGCCGCGCTGTTGCACGAACACCGTGGATTCGTCCACATGCCGCCTCACCCAGACCACCAGCAGGGCCGGGGCGATGCCGATCCAGAACAGCGTGCGCCAGGCCGTCTGCTCGGGAAGCACCGAGAAGAGGATGCCGTACAGCAACGCCGCCAGCCCCCAGCCAACGGCCCATCCGCTCTGCACGATGCCCACCGCGCGGCCGCGGTACCGGTTGCGCACGACTTCGCCGATCAGCACGGCGCCGGTCGCCCATTCGCCGCCGAAGCCGAATCCCTGCAGCGCGCGGCAGGCGAACAGCTGGTCATAGTCCTGCGTGAAGCCGCACAGGAACGTGAAGACCGCGTACCAGAGGATCGTGCCCTGCAGCACCCGCACGCGACCGAAGCGATCGGCGAGAAGACCGCTGAGCCACCCGCCGAGAGCCGAGGCCAGCAGGGTCACCGTGCCCAGCAAGCCAGCCTGGCTCGCGCTGATGTGCCATCCGACCAGCAAGGTCGGAATGACGAAGCTGTAGACCTGCACGTCGAGCGCGTCGAGCGTCCAGCCGAGAAAGCATCCGGCCATCGTCCGCCGCTCCCGCTGATCGAGTTCCTTCATCCACATGCCCGTCTCCTGTCGTTGCCGTCAAGCCCGTTGCCACGGGTCGTGTTGCGCCAAGCCTCGAACCGCGTCACTCGGCTGGCGTGCGGGTGGCGCCCGTCGCCTGCAAGGCCGCCTCGAGAAACAGCGTTCGCAATCGCTCGTCGTCGCTCTGCGTGGCGACATACCTGCAGTAGTTCCAGGCCTCGAGCGGCACGGCCGCTCCGAGGCGCGCCGCCTGGTTCAGGCGCACGACGGCGAGGCGTCGATGCCGGAAGCCGATGCTGCGCATCAGCAGCGAGATGGCGCTCTCGCGGCCGAGACACTGCTGCTCGTCGCCCGCGTGCTGCAGGCTCGCGCGGCGCACGGTGCGCTTGTGCTGCCGCACGACGGCCCGGGTCATGACCGGCCTCCTTGCTGCCGCAGCAGGGCCAGCGTCGTCTCCAGCTGTTCGTGCAAGGGCATCTCCAGGAAGCCTGCGTCGCGTGTCTCGACGATCTCGGCCACGCGACGCTCCAGCAGCCGTCGCAGCCGGTACCGCGCGCGTTGTTCGTGCAAGGTGCTGGCGCGGTCACCGCGCGACAGCCAGGCCTGGTGGTCGTCGATCGCCCCCGACAGCGCGTCGATGGAAGCGGGCTGCGAAACGGAGACGAGCAGTACCGGCGGCACCCACGCGCCGCGCTCGCGCCGCGTGATGGCCGCGATGCGCCTGATGTCGGTGGCCATGCGGTGCGCGCCCGGCAGGTCGGACTTGCCGACCACGAACAGGTCTGCCATCTCCATGATGCCGGCCTTCATGGCCTGGACGATGTCGCCGCTTTCCGGCAGCAGCACCAGCACCAGCGTGTCGACCTGCGTGCGCGCCGCGTGCTCGGCCTGGCCGACGCCGACCGTCTCGAGCAGCACCTCGGCGAAGCCGAAGTCGTCCATCGCGTCGAGCATGTCGGGGAGGTTGTCGGCCAGGCCGTCGGTGGTCTTGCGCGAGCCGAGCGAGCGGATGTAGAGGTCGGCCGCGCCGGGCAGCTCGTCCATGCGGATGCGATCCCCGAGGATGGCGCCGCCGCTGTGGGGGCTGCTCGGGTCGACGGCCAGCACGCCGAGCCGTCCGCGCTCGGCGCGCAGCACCGCCAGGTGGCCCAGCAGGGTGCTCTTGCCGGCGCCCGGCGCGCCGGTCACGCCGATGCGTCGCGCGGGATGGGTCACGGGTTGGCGCAGCGGCCGGCGCGCGAGTTGGGCCGAGCTGGCGTTGGCCAGCTCCGTCAGCGTGCGGCCGAGCGCGCGACGATCGAGCGGCGTGTCGGTCACGGGGCGGCCCAGGCCATCACTTCGTCGCGGTGCTGGTCGAGCAGCGGCGGCAGGTCGTAGCTCGGCTCGAAGCCGCTGAAGCGGACGGGGCTGGCGATCGCGCGCAGCGGCAGGTCGCCGTCTCCCAGCGCGACGACCAGGCCGCGCTCGGTCGCGATCGGGCTGGCCAGCGCCTCGTCCAGCGTGCCGACTTCCGCCACCACGAGGCCGAGCGGCGCGAGGCGACGCACCCACTCGGCCGCGCTCGCCCGCGACAGCACTTGCGTGATCGCGGCGAGGACGACGTCCCGATGCTGGCGCCGGCCGGCCATCGTGGCGAAGCGTTCGTCCGTCAGCCACTCGGCACGCGCCACCTCGTCGGAGAACGTCTTCCAGAACTTGTCGTGCGTGATGAACAACGTCAGCCAGCCGTTGCCGGTCGGAAAGATCTGCGCCGGCACCATGTAGGGATGCGACGAGTTCGGCAGGCGCTCGATGTGCTCGCCGGCATTGAGGTTCGCACCTGCCAGGTAGTTCAGCTGCGACAGCATCACGTCGTACATCGACACGTCGACCTGGCCGCCCCGGCCCTCGATGATCTTGGCCAGCAGCCCCAGCGCCGCCACCAGCCCGGCGGAGTTGTCGACCGCCGAATAGCCGGCCTTGGTCGGCGGCCCCGATGGATCGCCGGTCAGCGCCATCACGCCGGTCATCGCCTGGATGACGTAGTCGTAGGCAGGACTCTCGGCGTACTTGCCTTCCAGGCCGTAGCCGGTCAGCGCGACGCACACGAGGCGATCGTTGGCCGGCTTCAGCGCTTCGTAGGTCAGCCCGAGCTTGCGAATGGCCGAGGGGCGCAGGTTCGTGACGAGCGCGTGGGCCTGGGCCGCCATCCGGTGCAGGATGTGCTGGCCTTCGGGACGCGCGAGGTCGAGGACCACGCTCTTCTTGTTGCGGTTGAGGCTCGCGAAGTAGGCGTTGTGGGGCCCGACGAAATGCGGACTCACGCTGCGCGCGATGTCGCCGTCCGGCGTCTCGACCTTGATGACCTCGGCGCCCATGTCGGCCAGCATCAGGCCGCAGTAGGGTCCGGCCAGCATGTGGCCGACCTCGATGACGCGGATGCCGGCGAGGGGACCGCCGGCGTTCACTTGAGCTTCTCCGCCAGGATCGCGACGACCCGTTCGAGCGGCATGTCCGCCGTGAAGATGGCGGTGGCACCCAGCGCCTTCAGGTGCGGTTGGTCCTCCGCCGGGATCGTGCCGCCGACGAAGATGCGGATGTCCTCGCCGCCGAGCGCGCGCAGCTGCGCCATGACCTCCGCCACCAGTTCCTTGTGGCTGCCGGAGAGGATGCTCAGGCCGACGGCGTCGACGCCTTCGTCCACCGCCACCTGGGCGATCTGTTGCGGGCTGCGGCGCAGGCCGGTGTAGATGATCTCGGCGCCGGCGTTGCGCAGCGTCAGCGCGATGATCTTCGCTCCGATGTCGTGGCCGTCGAGCCCCGGCTTGCCTATCAGGATGCGCTTGCCGGCGAGCGCGGGCGCCGCGGTCGTCTGGATCGATGCGGTCATAGATTTACCGGTTCCTTGAATTCGCCCCATTGCTTCTTGAGGCTGGTCACCATCTCGCCGACGGTGGCGTAGGCATGGCAGCAGTCGACCAGGTAGGGCATCACGTTCTCGCGATCGTTGGCCGCGGCCTTGGACAGGCGCGCGAGCGCCACCTCGACGGCCACGTTGTTGCGCGTGTCGAGCATGCGCTGGTACTTCTCGAGCGCGCGTTGGGCCACGGTCGGGTCGAGCGTGAAGACCTCGCCGACGCGGATCTCCTCGCCGTCCTTCCTGAAATGGTTCTGGCCGATGATGACGTTGGCGCCCGCGTCGGTGTCCAGCTTGCGCTCGAGGCCGCGCTCGGCCAGCCGCAACTGGATCCAGCCGTCCTCGATGGCCTTGATGACGCCGCCGTAGGCGTCCATCTCGTCCATCACCTGGCGAATGCGCTCCTCCATCCGGTCGGTGTGCTGCTCGAGGAAGTAGCTGCCGCCGAGGGGATCCACCGTGCGGGCAATGCCGCTCTCGTAGGCGATGATCTGCTGCGTGCGCACAGCGAGCTCGGCCGAGAACTCGGTGGGGATCTGGAACGCCTCGTCGAACGCGCAGGTGAAGATCGACTGGGCGCCGCCCAGCACGGCGGCCATCGTCTCGACCGCGACGCGCGCCACGTTGTTGTACGGCTGGGGCGCGACCAGTGACGAGCCGCCGCAGACGACGCCGAAGCGGAAGTGCTGCGCCTTCGGATCCTGAACGCCGTAGCGCTCCTTCATCAGCGTGGCCCACAGCCGACGGCCGGCACGGAATTTCGCGATCTCCTCGAAGAAGTCCATGTGGACGTAGAAGAAGAACGAGAGCCGCTTCGCGAACTTCTCGACGTCGCCGCCGCGCGAGCGCAGCTCGTCGACATAGGCCAGGCCGTTGGCCAGCGTGTAGGCCATCTCCTCGGCGGCCGTCGCGCCCGCGTCGCGCACGTGCGCGCCGGCGATGCTGATGGGGTTGAAGCGCGGGGAGACGTCGTTGGAGTAGAGGATGCTGTCCGCGATCAGGCGCATCGACGGCCGCACCGGGAAGATCCAGGTGCCGCGCGCCACGTACTCCTTGAGGATGTCGTTCTGGATCGTGCCGGTGAGCTTGGCGCGCGGCACGTTCTGCTTGTCGGCGACGGCCAGGTACATCGCGTAGATGATGGCCGCCGTGCCGTTGATGGTGAACGAGGTGGAGATGCGCGACAGGTCGAGACCTTCGAACAGGATCTCGGCTTCGCTGAGGTTGGACAGCGACACGCCGACCTTGCCGATCTCCGGGCGTGCCATCGCGTGCGTGGGATCGAGCCCGCATTGCGTCGGCAAGTCGAGTGCCACGGACAGCCCGGTCTGCCCTTTGGACAAGAGGAACTTGTAGCGCGCGTTGGATTCCTCGGCGGTGCCGAAGCCCGAGTACTGGCGGATCGTCCAGAGGCGGCCGTTGTAGCCGTCCGCGAAGATGCCGCGCGTGAACGGATACTCGCCGGGCTTGCCGATGCGCGACGGATCGACCGCAGAGGCGTCCACGCTGGTGGGCACCTCGACGCCGCTGCGAGTGACGGGACGGACTTCCGGGGGGAGATGCGTGCGGGGATCGCTCATCGCTTGCTCCGCGCCAGGAGCCTGTCGGCGGCGGCCCAGTGGTCCTCGTGCAGCCAGGTCCTGACCAGGTGGTCGCGTTCTACCGCACGCGCCACGTCGCTGGAGACGCCGAAGCGCCAGGCGATCGCCTGGGCCTTGATGCCGCGCAGCACCTGCGGCGCGACGGCCAGCAGGGGTTCGAGAAACGCCTGCAGGTCGCTGCCGTCGGGTCCGTCGTTCAGGACGCCGTCGGCCAGACCCCAGGCCAGAGCCTGCTGCGGGTCGACCAGTTCGCAGCGACTCATCATCCGGATGGCGCGCGCGCCACCGACGAGCTGGAACAGATCCGCACCGCCGCCCCAGGCGGACGTGATCGCCAGGCGAGCCTGGATGAATCCGATGCGGGCGGTGGCAGCCTGCAGGCGCATGTCGCAGGCCAGCGCGAGTTCGGCGCCGCCGCCGATCGCGTCGCCGTTGAGCACGGCGATCACGGGGACGGGCGCGCGGCGGATCGTGTCGAGCGCCAGGCGCGCTTCGTCGGCCATCGCGTTCGTCGCCGCCTCGTCGCGCACCGAGGACAGGTCCTGCAGGTCGCCACCCGCAGCGAAGTACTTGTCGCCGGCGCCCTTCAGCAGGAGCAGGCGGGTCTGCGGCAAGTGGCTCGCGTGGTCGACGGCGCTGGCGATCGCGGCGAGCACCGAGCGCGCCAGCGCGTTGTGTTTCTGGGGGCGATCGATCGTGATCGTGCACAGGCCATCTGCGCGTCGATCGACGACGATCTCGTTGCCTGACGGCATCCGTTGTCTCCTTCGCTTCGGTGGACGTATCCTAGAAGTCGAGAAATTCATCAGCAAGAAGCGTTGTTCGGCATCTCGAACAAACGCGCTCGCCGCGCGGCTAACCTTGCGCAAGAACGTCGTTTGTTCGGCATGTCGAACAAGTCGAGCGCCATCCAGTCCGCATCAGGAGACTCATGTCAGGAGCCAACGTCACGGCGATCGATCGAGTGATCGACATCTTCGAAGCCTTTCGCCTGAGCCAACGGCCGCTGTCGCTGACGGAGTTGTCGGAGGCCGTGGGCATGCCCAAGAGCAGCTGCCATGCCATCGTCGGGACGCTGGCTGCGCGCGGCTATCTGTACACGCTGTCGCGGCCCCGGTCGCTGTATCCGACGAAGCGGCTGTTCGACCTCGCGCGCGACATCCTCGACAAGGATCCTTTCATCGAGCGCACTGCCGCGCTGCTCGAGCGCCTGCGCGACACGACGCGCGAGACCGTGATCCTGGGCAAGCGGCAGGGGGACACCGTGGTCTACCTGCAGGTCATCGAAGGACTGCACTCGATTCGCTACGCCGCCAAGCCGGGCGACATCAAGCCACTGCACTCCAGCTCCATCGGCAAGGCGATGCTGGGCAGCCTGAAGGAAGCCGAGCTGCGCGACTGGGTCGCCGGACGCGAGCTGCCGAGCGTGACGGGGGCGACGATCATCGATCGGGATCGATTGCTGGACGACGTGCTGCAGAGTCGTCGTGCCGGCTACTTCCAGACTCGTGGCGAGAACGTGAGCGATGTCTGGGCGGTCGCGGCCTTCCTCAGGATCAACCAGGAAACGCTCGGCGTGGCGGTGGCGGGCCCGCGCAATCGCATGGAGTCCACGATGACCGAGTGCGCGCAGGTGCTGGTGGCGACCTGCAGCTTCATCTCGCGCCAGCTGTCTTCCGCTTGATCTGCGGATCTTCAGTCGTCGACCGCATGGCCGCGGCACGGCACGAGCACGGTGCGCTCGAACTCGATCACGACGGTTCCGTCGGCCTTCTTGCCGATCGTCTTCACGTTGACGATCCCTTGCGTCGGACGCGACTTCGACGCACGCTTGGACAGGACGGTGGTCTCCGCATAGAGCGTATCGCCGATGAACACCGGGGCGACGAGCCTGATCTTGTCCCATCCCAGGTTGCCGATCGCCTTCTGGCTGACGTCGCTGACACTCATGCCCACCACGATGGACAGCGTCAGGCAGCTGTTGACCAGCGGTTTGCCGAACTCGGATCTCGCGGCGTAGTCGTTGTCGAAATGCAGCGGATGCGTGTTCATCGTCAACAGCGTGAACCAGATGTTGTCGGTCTCGGTCAACGAGCGGCCGGGGCGGTGCTCGTAGGTGTCGCCGGGCTCGAAGTCCTCGAAGTAGCGTCCGAAGCCTTCCCTGAACCGGTGTTCGCCGACCGCCTGGAAATTCTGCGTCATGGTTGTCTCCGGCCGGAGCCGCGTGTTGTCGTTGGTTTCGATTGTTGTACGAACAACTTTTGAAGTCCAGTGTCGTTGACAGAGGGAAATCCCTTTGAAATGACGGTGAAAACAGAAAAGTAGTCCGGACAATGTACCGGGTCAGGCAGCGCGCTGCAGCACGCGCTGCGCCGCGCGCAGCACCGGCTCGTCGAGCATCTCGCCGTCGAGCACCGTCACGCCGCCGTCGGACCGCGCCATGGCGTCGACGACGCGATGCGCGCGCGCGACGTCCTTCTCCGAAGGCTGCAGCACCGCGGAGATCGTCGCCACCTGGGACGGATGGACGGCGGCCTTGCAACTGAATCCGAGCTGGCCGACGCGGTGCGTCTCCTCGGCCAGTCCGGCATCGTTGCGCAGATCCAGGTACGGCACGTCGATCGCGGGCAGCCGGCGAAGGGCGGCGGCCTGCACGATGCGTTGCCGCGCCGCCAGCAGCGGCTCCCAGGTGAACGTGGCGCCGATATCGGCGGAAAAATCCGCGCCGCCCAGCATCAGGGCCGCCAGGTCGGGCGAGTTCGCCGCGATGTCGTCGACCCGGCTCATGCCCAGCGCGCTCTCGACCAGGGCGATCCAGCGCTCGCGCCGCAGGCAAACGCTGGAAGCGAGCCGCAGCTCCTCGACGTGTTCCACCTTCGGCACCATGACCGCATCCGCGGGCGGCGAGTCCTTCAGCGACAGCAGGTCGCGCCAGCCCTGGGACGACCGCAGGTCGTTGATGCGCAGGCACACGAAGACACCGCCGCGAGGGCGCCCGAGGAACTCGAGTGTCGATGCCCGGGCCATGTCCTTCTCGGCCGCGGGCACCGCATCCTCGAGGTCGATGCAGACCGCCTGCGCGCCGCTGGCCAGCGCCTTGTCGAAGCGATCAGGGCGGTTGCCCGGTACGAACAGCAGGCTCCGGGCGGTGAATTGCTGAGGCGATTGCATACGGTCGAATTCAAAAAATAAGTCCGTACAAGTATATCGATCGCCGATCGATTGACAACGCCTTCTGGAGCCGGCCGCGCGGAAGCTCGGAAGAAAGTTCATTTTAACTCAGTGTTTCCCCGTGGGGTCATTGACGATATGGCCATCGGCTCATACGATATGTTGTACGTACAACAAGGATAAAGATGAACACCATGGATCCCGCCGAGGAAGGCGAACTGCTGGCCGCCATCGACCGGTGGATCGAGCGCTCGATCGTTCCGAACGTGAAGAAGTTCGACCACGCCGATGAATGGCCGGAGCAGATCGTCGGCGAGATGCGCGAGCTGGGCCTGTTCGGCGCCACGGTCGGCCCGGAATACGGCGGCCTGGGCCTGCCGTCCAGCACTTACGCCAAGATCGTCATGCGCATCTCGTCGTACTGGATGGCCGTGACGGGGATCTTCAACTCGCACCTGATGCTGGCGTTGGCGATCGAGAAGTTCGGGACGTCGGAGCAGAAGAGCACATGGCTGCCCAAGCTGGCTTCCGGCGAGATCCGCGGCGGCCTTGCGCTGACCGAGCCCGACGCGGGCACCGACCTGCAAGGCATCCGCATGACGGCGCGCCGCGACGGCGACGGCTACGTCATCAACGGATCGAAGACCTGGATCACCAACGCAATCCACGGCAGCTGCTTCGCGTTGCTGGTCAAGACCGACCCCGACGCCCAGCCGCGCCACAAGGGCATGAGCCTGTTCATCGCGCCCAAGGGCCCGCAGTTCCAGGGTACGCGCCAGTTCGAGAAGCTTGGCTACAAGGCGATCGACACCGGCGAGCTGGTGGCCCAGGACTTCCGCCTCGGCAAGGAGCACCTGATCGGCGGCGTCGAAGGCCAGGGCTTCTACCAAGCCACCGGCGGGCTCGAACTGGGGCGCATCAACGTTGCCTCGCGCGGCGTGGGCATCGCCGAAGGCGCGCTGCGCCTCGCCACGGAGTACGCGCAGCAGCGCAAGACCTTCGGCAAGCAGATCCACGAACACCAGGCCATCGGCCTGAAGCTCGGCGAGATGGTCACGCGCGCGCGCGCAGCCCGCCTGCTCACGCTGGACGCTGCGGCCATCTTCGATCGCGGCGAGCGTTGCGACATGGAGGCCGGCATGGCCAAATACTTCGCTTCCGAAGCCGCGCTGGAGAACAGCATCGAGTCGATGCGCATCCATGGTGCCTATGGATACTCCAAGGAATACGACATCGAGCGCCTGTATCGCGACGCGCCGCTCACCTGCATCGGCGAGGGCACGAACGAGATGCAGCGCATCATCATCGCCAAGCAGTGGGTCAAGCGCCATCTGGTGGAGTGAAAGAATGAAACCGCTCAAGGCAATCCGCGTCCTGTCCATCGAGCAATTCGGCGCCGGGCCGTACGGCAGCATGTTCCTGGCCGATCTGGGGGCCGACGTCATCAAGATCGAGAACGCCCGCATCGGCGGCGACCCCGCTCGCCAGACCGGGCCGTTCATGCTGGGCAAGGACGACAGCCAGTACTTCCAGACCTGGAACATGAACAAGCGCAGCGTCACGCTGGACCTGAAGTCCGACCAGGGCCGCGCGCAATTCGAAGCGCTGGCGGCGACCTCCGACGTCGTGCTGAACAACCTGCGCGGCGACCTGCCCGACGAACTGGGCCTGACGTACGAGGTGCTCGCGAAGATCAATCCACGTCTGGTCTGCGTGCACATCTCGGCCTATGGCCGCGACAACGAGCGCGCCTCGTGGCCCGGCTACGACTACCTGATGCAGGCGGAGACCGGCCTGATGTCGCTGACGGGCGAGCCCGGCGGGCCGCCGTCGCGCTTCGGGGCGCCGTCCGTGATCGACCACGTCACCGGGCTCACGGCGACCGTGGGCCTGCTCGCGGCGCTGGTCAGCGCGCGCACGACGGGCATCGGGTGCGACGTCGACACCTGCCTGTTCGAGGTCGGCATGCACCAGCTCGGCTACGCCGCAATCTGGTACCTCAACGAAGGCTTCGTCACGCAGCGGCAGGAGCGCAGCGCGCACCTGTCGCTCGCGCCGGTGCAGAACTTCTCCACCGCCGACGGCTGGATCCTGGTGATGGCGATGACGCAGAAGTTCTGGCTCGTGCTGATCGACGTGCTGGGCGTTGCGCACCTCGCCGACGTGCCGGAGTTCGCGTCGCCCTCGATTCGCGGCAAGCATCGCGACCAGCTGACGCCGCTGCTCGACGAGGTGTTCCGCACCCAGACCACCGACCACTGGCTGCGACGGCTCGAAGGCAAGCTGCCGGTCTCGCCGGTGCTCGACGTCGGGCAGGCGCTCGAGAGCGACTTCGTCAGGCGATCCGGCGCGATCAGCCACGTGCCGCACCCGGCGCGTCCCGACTTGCGCGTGCTGGCCAATCCGATCAGGATCAACGGCGAGCGGATGTCTCAACAGGTGTGCTCGCCGATCGGCGCCGACAATGGCCTGCTGAGCGGGGCCGCCGCCGAGCGGGAGAGCAAGTGAAGCTGCAAGGCGTGAAGGTCGTCGACCTGTCGACGTTTCTTCCTGGTCCCTACATGACGTTGGCCATGGCCGACCACGGTGCCGAAGTGATCAAGGTCGAGCAGCCGGGCGAGGGCGATCCCGGCCGTCATATCGGGCTGTCCGACGGCGAACACACGGTCTTCTTCCGCAACATCAATCGCGGCAAGCGCAGCCTGGCGGTCGATCTCAAGACCGACGCCGGCCGTGAACGAGTGCTGGCGCTGGTCGATGCGGCCGATGTCTTCGTCGAGTCTTTCCGCCCGGGCGTGATGAAGCGCCTGGGGCTGGATGCGGCCACGCTGCGCGCGCGCAATCCGCGCCTGATCTACTGCTCGATCAGCGCGTTCGGCCAGGACGGCGCGCACCGCGCACGTCCCGCGCACGACCTCGCCGTCGAGGCCATGAGCGGCACGCTGAGCATGGGGCTGGGCAACGACGGCCAGCCGGCGATGCCCGGCGTCCCGTGGTCGGACGTGCTCAGCGGCCTGCACGCGCTGTCGGCGGTGCTGATGGCGCTGTACCGCCGCGAGGCCACGGGGCGGGGCGACACGATCGACGTCTCGATGCTGGACTCGATGGTCGGGGCCAGCCTGAACATTCTCGGCCCGACCTTTGCGGAGGGCCGGCAGCCGGATCCGCGCGAGGAACGCACCACCGGCGGTTCCGCGTTCTATCGTCTCTACCGCACGTCGGACGGCAAGCACATCGCGCTCGGCGGCCAGGAACCGAAGTTCGTCAACGTGCTGTTGGCCTCGCTCCACAGGCCCGACCTCGCCCCGCTCGTGCTGCGAGGCCCGGGCGCGCACCAGGCGCCGGTGATGGCGTTCCTCGAAGCCGAGTTCGCCAAGCGCACGCGCGACGACTGGGACCGGTGGCTGGCCGAACTGGACGTCTGCTACGGCGCGGTGCGCACGCTGCCGGAAGTCATCGCCGACCCCGGCCTTGCCGCGCGCGGCACCGTGTTGCGCGACGCGCAAGGCCGCCCGCACATCGGCTCGCCGATCCGCTTCGCGGACGAGCCGGCGGTGCTGAGGCTGGCTCCGCCGGCACTTGGCGAATATCGAGAAGACTGAGAACGCTCAGCGCGCCTTGCTACGCAGCTTCATCGTCAGCGTGAAGCGCTCCGGCGGATAGAGGTTGACCGCCACCTCGGCAATGGCGCCGTTCTGCAGCCGGTACACGCGGATGACCTCGATCAGGATGGCGCCGACCTCGAGCCCCATCTCCTTGGCCGCGGCGGGCGGCGCGGGGCGCGCGTGCACGGTCTGCTCGACCTCGCGGATGCGCACGCCGTACATGCCTTCGATGAGCTCGTATATAGCGCCGTTGCCGCGCCCCACCATGCGGCCCACGCCGGCGAACCGGGCCGGCACGTAGACGGTGGTGCGGCACACCAGGCCGCCATCGGCATTCGCATGGCGCGCGCCTTCGACGCACAGCCAGGATTCGTCGGACTCGCCAACCAGGCGCGTCGCCAGCTCGCCCTCGGGCTTGAGCATGCGCGTGGACTCGACCGAGAACGTCATCGAGGCCGCGTACTGGATCAGGTCGGAGATAGTATCGACCTCGTGGACGAAGGCCTGCTGCGAGGGCGTGCCGGTGACGGTCGTGCCGCTGCCCTGCTTGGACTCGAGCAGGCCATCGGCGCGGAGTTGGCGCAACGCCTCGCGCACGGTATGGCGGCTGACGCCGAACTCGGCCACCAGTTCGGCCTCCGTCGGCAGCGTCGTGCCGATGGCATACGTGCCGTCGACGATGCGGCTGCGCAGGCTCTGCAGGACTTGCTTGTACAGGGGCGTGCTGGGGCGATCCATGAGGGGGCGTTGCTCGAGGCGGCCGGTCTGCCGGCGCCGGGCGTTCGCGGTTTGTTGCCGAACCGTCACAGTGTATCGCCGGGCGCAGGGTGCGCGGAACGTCCTCCGGATAAATACGGACAACAGGCCTGTCGAAACATCTCGACTCTGCCGGAGAAATTTCACTCATTGAAAAGATGTACGGACAACATGTTGACGGTCTCGCGGGCATTGCCTACATTGATCGGTGCGCGTCGATGAACGCGCGCATCGCCGCATGGAGACATCCTGAAATGACCGATTCCTCGTCCGCCGCCACGTACGGCAACTTCATCGACGGCCGCGACAGCGGCGGCAATGCCCCGCTGTTCGAAGCGACCAATCCCACCACCGGCGGCCTGTTCGGGCGCTTCGCCGAATCCGGCGCGAAGGAAGTGGACGCCGCGGTGAAGTCCGCGCAGGCAGCCTTCGTCGGCCCCTGGTCCGCGCTCTCGCCCACTCGGCGTGGACGCCTGCTGATGAAGTGGGGCGACCGGATCTCGGAGAACGCCGAGAAGATCGCGACGCTGGAGACGCGCCAGAACGGCAAGCTGTTCGCCGAGATGAGCACTCAGGCACGGGTGGTGCAGGACTGGCTCTACTACTTCGGCGGCCTGGCCGACAAGGTCGAGGGGCGCGTTCCGTCGCTCGACCGCACCAGCGTCCTCAACTACACGCTGCGCGAGCCGCTGGGCGTGGTCGGCGTCATCGTGCCGTGGAACTCGCCGACGTTCATCACGATCATGTCGCTCGCGCCGGCGCTGGCGGCAGGCAACACGATCGTCATCAAGCCGTCGGAGTTCACGTCCGCGTCGGCGATCGAACTCGCGCGCCTGGCCATCGAGGCCGGGCTGCCGCCTGGCGTGGTCAACGTCGTCACCGGCGGCCGTGGCGCGGGCGAGGCACTGGTCGACCACCCGGGCGTCGCCAAGATCTCGTTCACCGGCAGCGATGCAGGCGGCCGGGCGATCGCCGAGCGCGCCGGTCGGCGTCTGGCCGACGTCACGCTGGAACTGGGCGGCAAGAGTGCCAACATCGTGTTCGACGACGCCGACCTGGCTCAGGTCGAGGCCGGCGTGCTCTCGGGCATCTTCGCGGCCGCGGGCCAGACCTGCGTCGCGGGCTCGCGTGCCTTCATCCAGCGCGGCCTGTACGACCGCCTGGTCGAACGCCTCGTCGAGCGCGCGAAGGCGATCAAGGTCGGCGACCCGATGCTTGCCGGCACGCAGATGGGCCCGGTCGCCACGCGCGCGCAGCTGGCCAAGGACGAGCAGATGGTGGCGCGCGCCATCGAGGAAGGCGCCCGCCTGCTGGCCGGCGGCCAGCGCGTGCAGGTGGCCGGTCTCGAGGATGGCTACTTCTACGCGCCGACGATCCTGCAGACCTCCGACACCCAGGCGCACATCATGCAGAACGAGGTGTTCGGCCCGGTGCTTTGCGTGACGCCGTTCGACACCGAGGAGCAGGTGCTCGACATGGCCAACGGCACCGCCTACGGCCTGGCCTCCGGCGTCTGGACCAACGACCTGCGGCGGGCCCATGGGATGGCGCGTCGCCTGCAGGCGGGCACCGTGTGGATCAACACCTATCGCGCGATGGCGTTCAATTCGCCGTTCGGCGGCTACAAGGCCAGCGGCCTGGGCCGGCAGAACGGGATCGAGGCGATCGACAGCTACCTGCAGACCAAGAGCGTGTGGTGCGAGCTGAGTCGCGCCGTGGCCGATCCGTTCGTGATCAAGACCTGATCGTTTCGCCGGGGCGCGCCGGCGCACCCGCAGGCTTCACGCGCGTCGTGCGAGGAAGCGCGCGTCGAGATCGCTTGCCCGCGGGCAGCCGATCTGGCCGCAGGCGAGATCGAGTTCGCGCTTGAGGATGTCGATCGCCTTGCGGGCCCCGTCATATCCCGCGACCGCGACGCCGTAGGACGTGGCGCGCCCGACGAACGTGAAGCGCGCGCCGTGGCACAGGCTGGCCGCGACATCGGCGCCGCGGCGGATGCCGCTGTCCACCATCACCGTCATGCGTTCGCCGACCGCGGCGACGACCTCGGGCAGCAGGTCGATGGTCGCCGCGGCGCGGTCGAGCTGGCGGCCACCGTGGTTGGAGACGATCACCCCGTCGACGCCGAGCTCGGCCGCGCGCGCGGCGTCGTCCGGATGGCAGATGCCCTTGAGCACGAGCGTGCCCTTCCACGCGTCGCGCAACGACGCCACCATCTGCCAGGAATGCGGCGTCGGCACCTGGTCGGCGTAGAAGCTCGTGAGCGCCCGCGCGCCGGTGCCCGGCGGCGCGTAGGCTCGGTAGTTCTCCATGAAGGGCAGGCCGGTACGCAGGTAGTCGATGACCCAGCCCGGGTGCCGGATCGCCTCGGCCATCACGGCCGGGGTCGGCTTGTAGGGCCGGACCCAGCCGCTGCGCACGTTGCGCTCGCGCTTCGAATGCAGCGGGACGTCGACGGTGACCACCAGCGTCTTCAGTCCGGCGGCGGCGCAACGGCGCAGCAGGTCGGCAGTGATCGCCGGATCCTTGCAAGGGTAGTGCTGGTACCAGGACCTGGGCGCGACGCGTGCGAGGTCCTCGATGGACGCGGTGCTGGCGCCCGAGATCACGAACGGGATGTCGGCGTCCGCCGCCGCTCGCGCGAGCAGCAGGTCGGCATCGGGTCGCACCATCGCGATCATGCCGGTCGGGCCGATGCCGAACGGCGAGGCGTAGGTCTCGCCGAACAGCGTCACCGACTGGTCGCGCCTGGAAATGTCGACCAGGTAGCGCGGCAGGAAGCGCTGGCGCGCAAAGGCCGCCGCGTTGGTGTCCAGGCACATCTCGTCCTCGGCGCCTCCCTCGAGGTAGTCGTAGATCACGCGTGGCAGGCGGCGCCTGGCCATCTTGCGGAGGTCGTCGATGCTGAGTGCGGCGTTGAGCTTCATGGGGATCGGTTTTCGAAAGATGTACGGACAGATATCCTGTCAAGCTCGATCATGACATTCCGCCTCTTCCCATGAAAGAGAATGGAATTACGGTGTTTTTACCTATGGCCGCTCGCGGGCATCTTGCATATCTTGTACGTACAACATTTGAGGCCGATCAAACGGCCTGGGTTGCGTCGCTTCTGGCCAGACCGGAGCGCGCGACTTACCTTCCAGAGCGCCCATGACTGCAACGACGACAAGAGACAAGACCGTGGCCCAGCTGATTGCGCAGGCCTGCGCCCGGCGGGGTGTTCGCCGCATCCATGGGCTGCCGGGCGGCGGGAGCTGCCTCGACCTGATCGCCGCGTTCGCCGACCTCGAGGTGTCCTTCGTTCTGGCTCGCACGGAAGCCGCCGCCGGCATGATGGCCGTCGCCGAGGCCGAGGCGAATGCCGGCATCGGCGTCGTGCTGACCACGCAGGGGCCGGGCATGGCCAGCGTCGTCAACGCCGTGGCGCAGGCCAGCCTCGATCGCGTTCCGCTGGTGGTGATCACCGACGGCTGGACGAGGACGCAGCGCGTGCGCGACTCGCACCAGGTGATCGACCAGGCCGGGATCATGGCGCCCGTCGTCAAGGCGCACAGCCGGGTCGAAGGCGACGACGTCGTGGCGGAACTGGAACGGCTGCTCGACGTCGCGCAGGCGATGCCCTGGGGGCCGGTCTACATCGAGTTGACGGGCGAGAACGCGCGTCGCGTCGTGGCCGACGTGCCGGTCGACCCGCCGAGGCCCGCGGCTGCGGTGTCGGCCTCATCGGCGGCCGTGTTCGCCGCCGCCGACCTGCTGGCCTCGGCGGCGCGGCCGCTGATCCTGGTGGGCCTCGAAGCGGCGCGCTCCGCACAGGTCGCGGCCCACATCGCCGCGCTGGCTGCGAAGCTCGGTTGCCCCGTGCTCGAGAGCTACAAGGCCAAGGGCACGCTGGCGGACGGCGATCCGCACCTCGCCGGCCTGTTCACCGGCGGCGCCGCCGAGCGCGATCTCGTGATGTCCGCCGATCTCGTCGTGCTGTGCGGTTTCGATCCGGTGGAATTGATGGGCCGTCCCTGGCCCTATCCGGCCCGGGTGCTGGACGTGAGCCCGATCGATCACGCGCCGCACTACACCGAGTTCGCACTGGCCGTGCGCGAGCCGCTCGAAGCCAGCTTCGCCGTGCTGGCGGCGAGTGCGCGTCCGTCGGGCTGGAGCCTGGCCGAGATCCGCGCTGCACGCGCGGCGATGACCGCGCGCCTGGCCTATCCCGGCGAGGGACTGACGCCCGAGACGATCGTCCGCATCGCCGCCGAGGTCGCCGCGCCGCTCGACGTGCGCGCGACCGTCGACGCCGGCGCCCACATGTTCTCGGCCATGGCCTTCTGGCCGGCGCAGCGGCGCGGCGACGTGCTGATCTCCAACGGCCTGGCGACGATGGGCTTCGCGCTGCCCGCGGCCAACGCCGTGGCGATCGCCGATCCCGATCGCCGCGTCATCGCGTTCACCGGCGACGGCGGCCTGTTGATGTGCCTGGGCGAACTCGCGACGGCGGCCCAGCAGGGCACCCGAGTCTGCATCGTCGTCTTCAACGACTCCAGCCTGTCGCTGATCCGCATCAAGCAGCAGAGCCGGGGCATGCGGCGCGAGGCGGTGGACTGGCCGCGGGTCGATTTCGCCGCGATCGCGCGCGGCTTCGGCTTCGCGACGTTCTCAGCCACTACGACCGACGCCTTCCGCAGCGCGATGGTGCAGGCGCTGGAGGCCGACGGCCCGTCGCTGGTCGACGCGGCGATCGATCCCTCCGGGTACCTCGCACAGTCGATCGCGCTGCGCGGCTAGCCGCTCACTTTCAAACGAAAAAAAGGACAACGACATGGAGACGACTTCCAGGGCCGCCGGCAAGAGCCGCGGCTGGTACTACGCGTTCGCGATCTCATGGATCGGCATCCTCGTGATTCCGTTCTACAACTCGGCCGAGCCGACCCTGGCCGGTTTTCCGATGTTCTACTGGTACCAGTTCGCGCTGGTGGTGGTGAGTGCCGTGATCACCTGGATCGTGCACGTCGCGACGCCGCAGGTCGAAGACCCGCAATCGGAGGAGGCGCTGTGAACACGCCCGCCACCATCGTCTTCGTGCTGATCTTCGCTGCCGTCACCGTCCTCGGCTTCCTCGCCGCCGGCTGGCGCCGCGGCAACCTCGACGAGCTGCATGAATGGGGCCTCGGCGGCCGCCGCTTCGGCACCGTCATGAGCTGGTTCCTCCTCGGCGGCGACCTCTACACCGCGTTCACCGTCGTCGCCATTCCTGCGCTGGCGTTCGGCGCGGGCGCGCTGGGGATGTACGCGATCCCGTTCTGCATCGTCGAGTTCCAGGTCATCTTCCTGGTCTTCCCGCTGCTGTGGCGCCACGCGAAGAAGCACGGCTACGTGACGATCGCCGACTTCGTGCACGCCCGCTTCGAGAGCCGCCTGCTCGCGCTGGTCGTGGCGCTGACCGGCATCCTCGCGCTGATGCCCTACATCGCGCTGCAGCTGGTCGGCCTCGAGGTGATGATCGGTGCCCTCGGCTTCAAGACCGCGGGCCTGGCGGGCGACATGCCGCTGATCGTCGCCTTCGCGATCCTCGCGGTCTACACCTTCAAGTCGGGCCTGCGCGCACCGGCGATGATCGCGGTCGTCAAGGACGTGCTGATCTACGTCACCATCATTGCGGCGGCCATCATCATTCCGTCCCAGCTGGGCGGCTGGGAGAAGATATTCGCGGCCGTGCCGCCGGCCAAGCTGCTGCTGAAGCCGGCCGACGCCACCGGCCTCAACGGCTACAGCGCCTATCTGTCGCTGGCGATCGGCTCGGCGCTGTCGGCGGTGCTCTACCCGCACGCCGCGACGGCGCTGCTGGCCTCGAACTCGGGTACGACGGTGCGCAAGAACATGGCGCTGCTGCCGATCTACACGCTGCTGCTGGGCTTCATCACGCTGCTCGGCTACATGGCCATCGCCTCGGGCGTGAAGGGCATGCCCGAGTACGCCGACTTCTTCAAGGCCTACGGCAACAACTTCGCCGTGCCGGCGCTGTTCCTGCATTACTTCCCATCGTGGCTGGCCGGCCTCGCGTTCGCGGCCATCGGCATCGGCGCGCTGGTGCCGGCGGCCATCATGTCGATCGCCGCGGCCAACCTCTACACGCGCAACATCCACCTGCCGTACATCAATCCGCGCCTGAGCGGCGCGGACGAGACGCGGGTATCCAAATGGATGGCGGTGTTCGTCAAGATCGGCGCGGTCGCGTTCATCGTGTGCCTGCCGGTGACCTACGCGACCGAGCTGCAGCTTCTGGGCGGCGTGTGGGTCATCCAGACGTTGCCGGCCGTGATGTTCGGCCTGTTCAGCCGCGTGCTCGAATCGCGTGGACTGCTGGCCGGCATCGTCGTGGGCCTGGCCAGCGGCACGTGGATGGTGGCCGATCTCCAATTCAAGGGGTCGATGTACACGATCCACTTCGGCAGCTACGCGGTGCCGCTGTATGCCGCGATCTGGGCGCTCGCGCTCAATCTCGTGGTCGCGTTCGCCGTCAGCCTGCTCGTCGGGTCGTCGCGGCGTTCCGTCGATGGCGCGCCACTGGGCGCGCTGGCCAAGTAGGGCAACTTCCTGGAGTCTCGAACCATGTCCTCGACCCTTGCCGCACCCGCGGCCGCCTCGATCGCCGAGAGGCTGGCCTTCTCCATGCGCAACCTGCCGCTGCTCGACGACGGCGCCACCATGGAGCCGCTGGGCATCGCGCCGGCGCTGTGGGCGCACTCGAAGGTGTATTCGACCGGCGGCGAGAACGCGCTGCACAGCCACGACATAGAAGACCACGTGTTCCTCGTGCTGCAGGGCGAGGCCCGCTTCGTCTTCGGCGACCAGAGCACGCGCAACGTGCGCGAATTCGAGGGCGTGATGGTGCCGCGCGGCACGCTCTACAAGTTCCACTCGCTTCCCGACAGAGGCAACCTGGTGATGTTCCGCGTCGGTGGCGGCAACATCAAGGATTCGACCGATCTCGATCCCCGCTTCAACATCCCGCGCGAAGCCTTGCTGAGCCGCAAGGATCCGGGCGGGCAGGATGCCAAGGGCGACGCGGCGCGCAACGGCACCGCCGCGCGTCCGACGGTCTATCGCGAGGGCGCGTTCTTCGCCCCCGATTGAGCGGACGCCACGATGGAAGACTTCGCTGCACGCGGCAAGGACGTCGTCTGTCCTGCGCCGGACGCCGAACCCGGGCCGCCGTCCCGCTACGCGATGCCGGCCGGCGCGGTCGACGCGCATGCCCACGTGATCGGGCCGCCGCCGTACAACCCGGAGCGCGGCTACACGCCCAGTGTCCATCCGGTCGACGAATACCTCGGCGTGCTGGATGCCTGCGGCCTGGCGTCCGGCGTGCTGGTTCAGCCGACCGTCCACGGTGACGACAACCGCGTGATGCTCGCGGCGCTGCGTGCGCATCCGGCGCGCCTGCGCGGCGTGGCCGTGCTGGCTCCGACGGCCAGCGACCGCGACATCGCGACGCTGAAGGATGCGGGCACCGTCGGCCTGAGGCTGGTCGCCGCGGCCAGCGGCGGCCAGGGCCTGGCCGACCTCGATCGCTACGAGGCGCTGTGCCGAGACGCCGGCTGGCACCTGCAGTTCATGGTCAACGGCGACCGTCTCGGGGCGGTCGCGGCGCGGTTGCGCGCGCTGCGCGTGCCGGTGGTGATCGATCATCTCGGCTACTTTCCCGCCGATCTCGGCCCGGAGTCCACCGCGGTGCACGACATCCTGTCGCTGCTCGACGCTGGCGCCTGGATCAAGCTCTCCGGCGCGTTCCGCGTCGCGAGCAGGGCGGATCTGGCGGACACCGTGCCGATTGCGCGCGCCTTCATCGCCGCGGCACCGGACCGTTGCGTCTGGGGTTCGGACTGGCCACACGTCAATTTCCGGAAGCCGATGCCACGGATGGGCGAGCTGCTCGATCTTCTGGCGCAATGGGCGCCCGACGCTGCGCAACGCCGCCGCATCCTCGTGGACAACCCGCGCCGGCTCTATCGCTTCGACGAGGTTTTTCATGCCTGACGACATTCAACCCGGCAACACGGCTTCGAATTTCGGCGGCGTCGCCTACGCGCGCCATGCGGACGAGCTGACGCTGCATGTGACGATCGGCGCCGAGTTCCACCACCTGCGCGTCGACCGCGCGGACCTGGGCTTGTCCGGGATCAGCCGCCTGACGCTGCCCGCGCCGGTGCAATACGTGGTGCCGCATCCGACACGCAGCCTGATGTACGTGGCGACCAGCAACCGCTCGATCTCGAAGGCGGACGACCTGCACACGCTGACGACGGTGGCCGTCGACGAGCGCACGGGGGTGCTGCGCGCGATCGGCCAGTCGACGTTGCCCAGTCGCCCGATCCACCTGACCGTCGCGCCGCGTGCCGAAGGCGTGCTGGTGGTCTACAACCTGCCGGCCGGCATCACCTGGCACGCAATCGATGGCGACGGCGTGGCCGGTGGCGCCGCCGTGCAGGATCCACCGCCGGCGCTCGGCGCCTATCCGCACCAGGTGCGCATGCTGCCTTCCGCAGAGGCGGCGGTGGTCGTCGTGCGCGGCAACCATGCGACGCCGCAACGCGGCGAGGAGTCGGGCGCGCTCGAGTTCCTGTCGTGGCGGCGCGGCGTGCTGGCGCCGCTGTCGACGGTGGCGCCGAACGGCGGCTTCGGCTTCGGGCCGCGGCATCTCGACTTCCATCCCGCTGGCCGCTGGGCCGCGGTGTCGATGGAGCGCGAGAACGAACTGCAGGTCTTCGCCGTGCGCGACGCCGACTTCGCGGCGGAGCCGGCGTTCAGGACGTCGACGTTGCAGCCGCAGTCCGGCCCGACCTGCGGCTCGCCGCATGACCAACTCTGCGGCGCCATCCACTTCCATCCGCGCGGCGACCGCCTGTACGTGGCCAATCGCCACGACCCCTCGGTCTACGGCCCGGCGGGCCAGCCCTGCGACTACGCCGGCAACAACATCGCGGTCTACGCCTTCGACGCAGCCAGCGGCCGGGCCGAGGCGTTGCAGTACGTGCCGACGGAGAGCGTGCACGTGCGCACGTTCTCGCTCGATCGCAGCGCCCGGTTGATGGCGACCGCCAGCATCCTGCCCGCGATCTCGAAGCGGGACGGCCGCGTCGAGCGCGTCGCATCTCGGATCACGTTCCTGCGCGTGGCCGACGACGGCCGGCTCACGCTGGCGCGCGTGCACGACATGCCCTACGACAGGTCCTCGACCTTCTGGTCGCACCTGGACGGCCGCCTCTGACAACGACATCCGCCACCGGCCGCGCGCCGGTGCACGAAAGGACATCCCATGGAGACAGGCCACACGATGCGCGCCGCCACGACCGCCTCGAGCGCTTCCGAGGGCTGGTTCGCACGATTGGACCGCTCGGGACGCAACACGTTCTTCGCGTCCTTCGCCGGCTGGACGATCGACGCCTTCGATTTCATGGTCTTCAGCTTCGTGATCACGACGCTGATCACGCACATGGGCATCCAGAAGGGCACGGCCGGCCTGCTGGGTACCGCGACCTTGCTGGCCTCCGCGGTCGGTGGGTGGGGCGCGGGCATGCTCGCCGACCGCTACGGCCGCGTGCGCGTGCTGCAGGCGACCATCCTGTGGTTCTCCGCGTGCACGGTGGCCATCGGCTTCGCGAACAACTTCACCGAGGTGTTCGTGCTGCGCATCCTGCAGGGACTGGGCTTCGGCGGCGAATGGGCCATTGGCGCCGTGTTGATGGCCGAGATCACGTGCGCGCGTGATCGCGGCAAGGTCGTCGGCTTCGTCCAGAGCGGCTTTGCCGTCGGCTGGGGCATCGCTGCCGTGGCTTACAGCATCGCCTACTCCCTGCTGCCCGAGGACGTGGCCTGGCGCGCGCTGTTCTGGAGCGGCGTCATTCCGGCGCTGATCGTCCTGTTCATCCGGCGCAACCTCCACGAGCCCGAGATCTTCGTGAGGGCCAAGGCCGCGGAGCGCGAAAGCGGCACGTTCGCCAACCCGCTCGCCATCTTCTCGCCGCCCATGCTGAAGACGACTCTGCTCGCATCGCTGCTGTGCATCTCGCTGACGGGCGGCTACTACGCCATGTCGATCTGGCTTCCGACCTTTCTCAAGGTCGAACGCCACCTCTCGGTGCTGAACACGTCGGGCTATCTGCTGGTGCTGATCTTCGGCTCGTTCTGCGGCTACATCGCCGGCGCCTACCTCGTCGACGTCTGGGGCCGCAAGACGAACTTCATCGTGTTTTCGTTGCTCGCATCCATCTGCCTGTTCTGCTACCTGACGCTGCCGCTGAGCGACCATGCCATGCTGTTCCTCGGGTTTCCGCTGGGCATGACGTCGTGCGGCGTCTTCGCGGGCATCGGCGTCTTTCTCACCGAGCTGTACCCGTCCTCGATCCGTGCCTCGGGCCAGAGCTTCTGCTACAACTTCGGACGCGGGATCGGTGCGCTGTTTCCGGCATTGGTCGGCTATCTCAGCCAGGCGACGTCGCTGGGCACGGCAATCGCTGTCTTTGCCGGCTCCGCCTATGCGGTGTCCGTCGTCCTGACCTTGTTGCTGCCGGAAACGAGAGGGCGCACGCTGAACTGAGTCGCGTGAGAATCGGCGCTGCGCAACCGTGCGCGGCGCCCGTCACGCGGCGCGCGCTTCGAGATGGAAGGTCGAGACGACCTCGGAGAGATGGCGTGCCTGGTCTCGCATCGCCTCGGCGGCTGCCGCGGATTCTTCCACCAGCGCGGCATTCTGCTGGGTCATGCGGTCCAGCTGCACGACTGCCGTGTTGAGCTGTCCGATGCCTTCCGACTGTTCGGTCGACGCCGCGGTGATCTCTCCGACGATGTCGCTGACGCGCTGCACGGATCCCACGATCTCCCTCATGGTCTCGCCTGCGTTCGCGACGAGCCGCGAGCCCGCCTCCACGCGTTCGACCGAGGCCCCGATCAGTTGCTTGATCTCGCGTGCGGCCTCTGCCGAGCGGCCGGCCAGGCTGCGCACTTCGGAGGCCACCACCGCGAAGCCGCGTCCCTGCTCGCCGGCCCGCGCCGCCTCGACCGCCGCGTTGAGCGCGAGGATGTTGGTCTGGAATGCGATGCCGTCGATGACGCCGATGATGTCGGAGATCTTCCTGGACGACGTGTTGATCTCGTTCATCGTCGACACGACCTGATCGACCACCGCGCCACCGCGAGTGGCGATGGCCGCCGCCGACGAAGCCAGCTGGTTCGCCTGGAGGGCCGAATCGGCGCTGGACCTGACGTTGCCCGTGAGCTGCTCCATCGAGGCGGCAGCCTCCTGCAGGTTCGACGCGGTCTGCTCGGTGCGCGCAGACAGGTCCTGGTTGCCCGTCGCGATTTCGGTGCTGGCGGTGGCGATGCCGGCCGCAGAGTTCCTGACCTGCATGACCGTTCCGCGTAGCGAAGCCAGCATCTCCGACAACCCGTGCAACAGACTGCCGGGCGATGCCGGATCGATCACGACGGCCAGGTTGCCGGCGGCGACCTGAGTCATCGCGGCATGCGCCAGCGACGGTTCGCCACCGATCTGCTTGAGCACCGAACGCGTGATCGCCACGCCGAGCGCGCCGACCATCAGCAGCGCTGCAAGCGCCAGTGCAAGGTCGACGAGCCATTGCGCGCGCGCCGCCGCTTGCACCTCGTCCATGTACAGGCCGGAGCTCACCAGCCAGTTCCAGCCGTCGATCCTGAGGCTGTACATCAGCTTGGGCAGAGGCTCCGTCTTGCCGGGGCGCGGGAAGTGCACGGTGGCGAAGCTGCTTTCTGCATTCCCGCCAGCCAATGGGCCGATCATGGCGGCGATGATGTCGCTGCCGTCGCTGTCCTTCAGTTGTCCGAGCATCTGCCTGCCGGCGAACTCCGGATGAAACGGGTGCATCAGGTTCGTGCCGTCGAGCTGGAACAGCACGGCGTATTCGGTGCGTCCGTCCTGTCCGCCGTAGCGCATCAGCCGCACGGCCTCGATCGCATTTCTCTTGGCGTCCTCCACCGACATCTTGCCGGAGGCGGCCTGCGTCTGATAGCCCCGCACGATCTCCGCGGCCGACTGGGTCGCGGTGACGAGTTGACGCGTGCGCCCTTCGATCAGGGCATGGTGATTGCGCCACGCCGACAGCACGGCCATGAGCGCAGTGCTCAACATGGCAATGGCCAATAGCAGGTGCATCTTCTTCCTGAAACCCATCGAATCGAGCATCGTCACTCCCGGTTGTTGCCATGCTGCAGTCTTTCGGCATGGCGGACGGCGGCATTGATGGCGTTCAGCAGCCGCGATCCGCAAGAGTTTCAAATGATGAAACTTTGTGCGGTCGCACCGGGTCATCACGAGATGGCGGCGGGCGGTCAAACGGCGACTACATCACCGTCGCATGCGGATGCCGCGGGTGCTCCAGGGTGTCGGCGACCAGCGCCAGTGCGTCGTCGCACTGCTCGCGCGATATCGGGCCGCCGAGGCAGATCCGCACCGCGTCGGGCG
>Ga0302157_10000954_pt1 | contig 36632 bp, 35 predicted proteins | sample I_Bog_N3_3_FD_193502 | JGI IMG/M metagenome (GOLD analysis project Ga0302157, IMG submission 193502) | Peat permafrost microbial communities from Stordalen Mire near Abisko, Sweden - I_Bog_N3_3 | ecosystem: Environmental > Terrestrial > Soil > Wetlands > Peat | place: Sweden: Abisko, Stordalen...
ATCCTTCTGGTCGGGATCGGACCGGTCGAACATGATCAGGTTCATTGCAACGATGTGCCTCGGCCACACCATGAACCCGACCGTGTAGTCGAGGCGCGCGCTTTCGACGCGTGCAGCGACGAGTTCGCGCAGGGTATCGACCGCCTCGCCCTTCGCCGGGCTGACCAGCCCGATGTCGGCGTGGGCGGGCTCGCCCCCGCGCCAGCCGATCATTGAAATGGCGTCATTGCTGGGAATGCCGAGTTGGGTTCGGTGTTCCGGGGCCACGTCACCGGGATCCACATCGCACTCGTATTCGTCGAACACGAACTCGACACCTGGGATTGCGGCGATTGCCTCCCTGATCTCGGCGATGCGCGCGGCGAGCAGGGCCGGTGAACCGTAGATCCCGAACTGGGCATTCCAGCGGCCGAGGTGAAACTCGTCCATCGCGGCACGAACCGCCGTGTCTGGCATGACGCCCGGGCCGTCATACCAGTGGTCGCGCGCGGTCATCGTCGAGGCGACGATCGCGGTGTTGCCGATCACCGCATTGCTCTGGATCGTGCCGGTGAGCATGAGCGGGCGCAGCGTGTCGATGAGCGCGCCCAGTTGATTATCGTCGCGGATCGTGATGCTGCAGACGGCAGACCGTTCCGGCCTGGGCCGCAGCCAGATGCCCATCTTGGTTACGATGCCGAAATTGGATTGGTAGAAGAGACCGTCAAAGCCAGGACCGTACGACCCGCGGTACATCGCCCAGGTCTCGGCACCGGGAAGGGCGCCCATGCCGGTGCGGATGATGTCACCATCGGCGAGTACAACCTCCATGCCGCACTGCATGGCCTGGTGCTCGGAGTGGGCGGTGTAGCTGAATCCTCGCTCGAGCGTGTTGCCGACGGGGCTTCCCCAGGACAGGTCGGGCACCGAGACGGCGAGGCTCGATCCGATCTTCCTCAGGTGCTCGTCAAGCGCCTGGAAGGAGACGCCGGGCTCAATGATCGCGACCCCGGCCGTGTCGTCGACGGAGATGACCGCATCCATCCGCCCCAGGTCGCAGACTACCGTGCCGGGCAGGCGGGCCTCGGGGCCGCCGTAGGCGAAGTTGCGACCACGTGACACCGTCCAGAGCGGGATGCCGTGCTCGCGGGCGACGGCCAGGCAATCCTGGATCTCGGCGACCGTTGACGGCCGGATGACCGCGGCGGGCGGCAACTGCTCGCCGAAGGCATAGGGGTCGACGTAACGGGCCAGCTCCGGCGCTTCAGGCCCGTAGACATTCGCCTCACCAAGCGCCGCACGGAATTGTTCGAGCCAGACGGTTCGCAACGGGGTTTCGGCGATGGTCATTGCTGCTCTCCTCCATTGGCGGGCTGGGTCAACCGGCGCTACCGACGATTGTGGACGCGCCCCGGGCTTAAGTCAACACATGTCGATTATTGCTGGACACTTGTTATAGACAGTGCCCTATTGTTGGGTTGTGGCCGACTCCGATCTGCTCCCCCGCCGCGCCCAGCGCCGGGAGACACCATCCAAAGGTGACCTGCGCGAGCGGGCACTACTCGATGCAGCTCGCCGACTGCTCGAGCAGGGGACGTTTGCCGACGTGTCCGTCGCCGAGATCGCCCAGGAAGCCCACATCTCGAGGGCCGCGTTCTACTTCTACTTCGCGTCGAAGCAGTCACTGCTCGCGAGCCTCGTCGACCAGGCCGTCACCGACTTCAACAGCTTCATAGTCGGAGTCGGGGAGGCGAACGATGCCGTGGGACCAGCGGAGGCCATCCGGTCGACCGTCATCGCCGCAGCCCAGCTGTGGTGGAACAACAGCACCGTGCTGAGGGCCAGCGTTGAACTCGGTGCGGTGATGCCCGAGGTGTACGCGCGCACGATCGAGAACCTCGAAATCGTTCGCGCCCCGACGGTTGCCCTGCTACGGAAGTACGGCACGGTACCCGAGGCGCGGAGCGCGGAGCAGTCTGCAGAACTGGTGCGGGTGCTCACGTTCATGGCCGAGCGCAGCCTCTACGACCTCATGCGCGGTCACCCGACCGAGCGCGACCGTGACCGACTGGTCGACCAGCTCACCACGGTCTGGCTGCGCGCTTTCGGGATCGACGACTCCGCATCCTGACAGTCATCCCGGCACGCATCCCTAGGCTTCCGACCGCACCAGCGCGCCGCCGCCAAACACGTTGTCGTGATCCACAGTGAGAGGGATGAGCGGGTAGGCGAATCGACGCATCTCGTCCTCGTAGTCGCCGATCGCCGTGCCGATCGGCGCACCACCGTCGGCAATGTCACGGATGCGGTCGGCGAGAACTGCGGCGTCCCGCAGCGCCGAATTCGCGCCCATCCCGAGCGTCGGAAGCATGCCGTGCGCGGCATCCCCCAGCACGGTCACCCGGCTGGGTGTCCAGTCCTCGACCGGCTCCAGGTAGCTGAACGCGATCGAGAAGATGCTCTCCGGATCAATGGCGCCGACGATGGCGGCGACGGCCGGATGCCAGTCGGCGACGACGGCCTGCATGCTGGCCTTGATGTCGGCGCGCGTCTGGGCCGTCCACTCGGCGGCGGGAGGGATGACCGTATGGGGCAGCACGGTGCAGCTCACCATCATGTAATCGTCCACGCTCTCAAGTTCGACATCCGGCACAAGCGCTGCGGCATCGGCGATGGGGCGCCGCGGACGGAACGAGCCCATCAGGCACCGATTACCCCGCCCGTCGACGACGATCAGCATGCTGTCATGAAGTTCTTCGGGAACCTGCGCCAGGAGTTCCGGCGTGTAGGGCGCACGGGCGTAGAGGTCGATCCCCTTAATCGCCGTGGAAACGACCTTGGTCGACGGGAGCTTCTGGTCTCGAAGGGTCGACCGGATCCCGTTCGCGATCACCAGGATGTCTCCGCGAACTGACTGTCCGTTCGCGAGATGCAGCGTGACGCCGTCGGCATCCTCGTCGTAGGACTCCGCAGCCACACCCCAGTGGATGTGCTGCTCGATCCGCGCACTGAGGATTCCGCGCAGCGTGCGACGATCAACGCCGGTGTGCCGACGCTCGCCCAGGTTCGGTGGTCCCATGCTGGGCCGCGCGCCGAGCAGCTGCAGGTCGCGGTCTCGCACCACCGATGCCTGCGTCGGATAGGGGCGACGCGCTGTGTCGAGGTAGAGCTCGAACAGGTCGTCGGGCAGGAGTCTGCGCAGGGCCTCGCCACCGTCCCCGTTAATCGTCAGGTAATAACCCTGTCGACGGTGGGCATCATCGTCGCGCTCGTACGCGTCGACGGCCAGGCCATCGCCGAGCAGGCCCTGCGCGAGCGCGAGGCCGCCCAGCCCACCACCGGCGATGAGCACATGGAGGGGACGTCCTGTCGGCGCCGTAGCCGCCGAGCCGAGCGCTGCGGAAAGGGACGTGGTCGAGTCAGTCATGATCGTCCTTCAGAACATCGGGTGGTCGTTGGCGGAGGCCTCGGGGATTGGCTGAATGGCATCCCAGTGCTCGACGATGAGGCCGTCGGCAAGCCGATAGAAGTCGGCGACGGCGAGCACGGGCCGGCCGGCGGGATGCGCCCGAAGGTGCACGGCCGCAAGGTCACCGTCGACCAGCACCCGCTGGATCTCGAACGTGGATCCGGGCGCCGTGTAAAGCGGAACGAGGAAGGCCACCGCCGCTTCCCGCCCATCGGGCAGCATTGGGTTGTGTTGCACGTAGTCCGGTGAGACGAACTGCTCGAACGCTGCAGCCGGATCCCGCTCGGCATACATCAGCCGCGCGAACTGGGCGATGACCTCCCTGTTCGCAGCCGTGAGCTGGTCGGTCGACGACCCAGCCTGTTGTGGCTCGGTGGCCGGGCTGTGCGACATCAGAGTGCTCCTCATTCATCATCGACGGGCATGCCGGCCTGGTCTGGATGCCCCTGCCGAGTCCCATGATGACCCGATCCCGGACAATAGTCAACACCTGTCGAAAATAATCGGCAGCTGTTCAACTAACTCAGGCGAGCACGAGATCTTTGTGCTCAGGCACCAAGCAAAGACAACGGGATTACGGCGATTCCGTCCGCGCGCCGATACGCATATGGCCCTGTGTAGATGACTGCGGAGTCCGTGAGATCCGACCCGAGGTTTTCCCTCAACCAGAGCAGGTGCTTCACGTCCTTGTCCCCAATGCTGCGGTCGAGCTTCACCTCGATCGCAACAGTCGAGCCGTTGCTACCGTGAATTATGAAGTCGATCTCGTGGTCGCCCCTGCTCGTCCGGAGGTGTGAGACCGTCGCCTCGGCGGCCTGCGCATAGGTCTGGAGACTCAGCGCGACCAGCGCCTCAAAAAGAGACCCGAGTCGGGTTTTGTCGTTAGGCCCCACATGGTCACCACTGGCGCTCAGCAATCGTTCCTCGTCGAGTTCCAGTAAGCGTGCCGATAGCGCGGGATCGGCCAGAAAGTGTTTGGGAGTCGTGCCGAATCGAGCAAACGCGTTGCGCGGCTGCCAGGCGAACACGGGATCAAGGATCCAGAGTTGCGAAAGCACATCGCGATAGGCCAGCGTCGTTTCCTTTGCTGGTTTCTCTGGGACTCCCGGAGTGGCAGCGTCCAGGATTTTTGCGTACGAGGTTGTTGTCGCCGTTGCCGCAGCATAAGCCGAAAGCCACGCTCTCAGTGTTTCCGGTTTGCGTACGCGTTGGCCCTGCTCAGGAAAGTCGCGCTGGATTATTCGTGAGATGTAGCTGTCCAGCTGGGCTCGGCGCACACGATCGGGGAGGCTTCGGATGCCCGGGAAACCCGACACAACAATTTCCTGCACATAGTCAGCGAGCTTGATCTGCGTGGTTCCCGAAATTTCTTCGTCACCGTCAAGCATGCGTGCGACGCTGACTGTGGTCTTTTCGCGGTCGCGCTCGGAAAAAGCGAGCGGACGCATTCGAAGGGAGATGATTCGGCCTGCGCCGGAGTGCACAGGAAGGTCGGTTGGGACGGCGCTTCCGGTGAGCAGGAACGAACCAGGCGTGGCACCGGCGTCAACGGCCCTCCGTACCGAATCCCAGATCTGAGGTACACGCTGCCACTCGTCGATCAACACGGGCCGGGGTGATTCAAGAATTCTCTCCGGTGCTGCCCTGATCACTTCGGCGGTTGGTTCATCGTCAAACTGGAACAGTGTTCTCGCCCGTTGTGTTGCGGTGGCCGTCTTGCCCACCGCCTTGGGTCCGTCAATACTGATCGCGGGTGCTCCAGGCATGAGGACATCCAGTTCAGAGTCGATGACTCGTCTCTTGTATCCCACTGGCCCCCCTCTCCGTGCCGCGCTAGTCTTCCATTTATCGTCTCTTTAGACTTCCATTATTACACGGTTTAGTCTTCCATTTTTCGGGGCGTTACTCTTCCGTTTATCGGAGTACGGCGGTCGCGAGACAGAACCTCGAGGCCTAGAAGCGCGATGCCTCAAGCCCGCGGAACGCGTCGATCGTTTCCTCGGCCAGTTCAGGTACCTCGCCGCTGAGCTGCGCCGCCACAAAGCGGGCGATGGCCGCTGAGGTTTGAATTCCATACCCGCCCTGGCCGGCGAGCCAGTAGAACGAATGCTCGTCATCACCCCACCCCACAACCGGAATCCCGTCTGTCGAGAGGGTGCGCAATCCGGTCCAGGCGCGAGACTCGACCAGGCCCAGGGTCGTGGCGGCGTTCACCCTCGCGAGAATCGTGTCGACGTCTGCTCGCAACGGCCGTGCATCCTGAGGTGTGGTCACCACATCCTCCATGGGCGACGCGAGAATCTGCGCCCCGTCGGCACGGAAGTAGAACGTGTCATCCGTGTCACCGGCCATGGGCCAGTCCGGATCGACGGTCGCCCCCGTCGCGTCGCCGATCACCACGGTTCGGCGATAGGGCTGAAGTCCCTTCGCCGACTGGCCGAAGATGGCGGCGACGCTGTCGGCCCAGGCCCCGGACGCATTGACGACCACCGGTGCGCTGATCGTGTGCCGACCCGCGGTGATGGTCCACGAAGCTCCCGACCGAGCGGCGTTCACCACCGGCGAGCCGGTGAGGAGCGTGGCGCCGGAACTCTCAGCTGCCGCCCGGTACCACGCCAGGAGAGCGGGGACATCCACCTGGTGCGCGTTGTTGTCAACCCCGACGAAAGCAAGGATGTCCGGGCGCAGCACGGGCAGCATCCGGAGCGCCTGTTCCGTGGAAAGCTCCGAGACGCCCGGAATGTGCTCAACCAGGCCAGCGAGAGTGGTCGAGGTGTCGCCGAACCCACACCACAGCAGGGGCCGGGGAGAGAGGATGTTCGTGCCGCTCGCCCGAGCGATCTCCTGCACGAGTTCGATGCTGGCACGGGTGATCGCACGCACCTCGGCCGGGCCATACGTCGGCTGCATCTGCTGCGCGGACCGTGAACTGGTGTGGAACGCGAAGGTGTCTTCCGCCTCGACGAGCACGACTGACCGCCGGCCGCCGATTGCGGCCGCCAGCGAGAGGCCGGCGATTCCGCCGCCCACGATGACGATGTCTGAAGTCAGTCGAGACACGCTGCCGACCTCAGGGGAGCTGGAAGATGGCGTTGTTGCCCTCAGGCGACTGGTGGAAGCTGCCCCGGCTCGCGATGGTGGTGACCGACGATCCCTGGTTGTGCCCCCCGCGCATCGTCATGCAGGTATGAACGCAGGTCATCTTCACGGTGACCCCGCGTGGAGCGATCGTCTCGAAAATAACATCCGCGATCTGCGCGGTGAGGTTCTCCTGGATTTGGGGCCGGCGGGCGAGTACCCCAATCGACTGGGAGAACTTGCTCAGGCCCGCGACGTGCTTGTTGGGCGAGTAGGCGATGTGAGCGAGGCCGGTGAATGGCAGCAGGTGGTGCTCGCAAAAGGAGGACACAGGGATGTCTCGCACGACGATGAGATCATCTGACTGCGCGGCAAAAGTGGCCGTCAGGGGTGCGGCGGGGTCCTCGCACACTCCCGAGAAGAAGTTGATGAACGAGTCGGCGACCCTGATGGGAGTCGTATCGAGGCCCTCCCGGTTGATGTCGTCGCCGACAGCGATCAGGAGCGCCCGAACCGCCTCTGCCATCTGTTGGCGCGCCTGGTCGATGGCTTTGGGATCGGTGCTGCCCATGGGAGTCTCCTTCTTTGGGTTTTCACTCTGTAGCCCTGATCCTATGCAGAGCGGGGCTCACGACTTAGAGCGGGGCCCTGGTGCCAGAGCGGACGAGTCGGCGAGCGCGTGGCTGTGTATACGCTTGCATGGAACGCTTCGGCGACCGTACGGAAAGGACATCTCGAGTGCAATACCCGGAAATCAGGGTCCCCGTCCGAACGATCGGAAGCCGCACCTTCGACTTCTCCCGTCAGATCGCGGTAATGGCCGTCATCAATCGCACACCGGACTCGTTTTATGACCGGGGCAGGACATTCGCCCTGGATGCCGCGATCGAGGCGAGCCTGGGCGCAGCACGACTGGGCGCGGACTGGATCGACATCGGTGGAGTCAAATTCGGCCCAGGACCGGAAGTGCCCGCCGATGAGGAAATCGAACGCGTTGTTCCCGTCATCGAAGCGGTGTCCCGCGCCAGCGATGTCGTGATTTCGGTGGACACGTTCCGGCCTGAGGTTGCTGCTGCAGCGATCGCGGCAGGTGCCAGCGTCGTCAACGACACGACCGGCATCTTCTATCCGGAGCTCGCGGATGTCGTCGCGGACAGCGACGCGACCCTCGTCATCACCCACAGTCTTGCAACGCCGAGGCAGTGGTATCCCCGGCCGCAGTACGCGGATGTCGCCGGCGAGATCGCCGCCTTCCTTCGCGCGAGGGCCGAGTTCGCCCTGTCGCGGAACATCCCCGAGGAGCGCATCATCGTCGACCCCGGCCACGACCTGAACAAGAACACCCTGCAGTCACTCGAACTGACCAACCGACTGGACGAGATTTGCGCGCTCGGCTACCCCACCCTCGTGGCCGTTTCTAACAAGGATTTCATCGGCGAATCCCTCGATCGGGAACGCGGCGACCGGGTGGCAGGTTCGATTGCGGCAGCAACCTTCGCTGTCGCGCAGGGCGCCCGTATCGTGCGGATGCACAACGTCGAGGAGTCTGTGGATGCGATGCGGATGATCGAGGCAATCGTTGGCTGGCGGGCGCCCGTCTACCAGGTGCACAACATGGGCGAGACGAATCCGGAACCCGCGATATAGCGATCATTCCCGTGAGGGGCGTCATTCGAGCACGCGACCACGTCTGAGCCGTCCGCCGTTGACTTGCTGGTTGCCTCGTGGTCGACTGAAGCATGAGCCGAGTCACCTCGCACTTGTCGATGTCGCTGGATGGTTTCATCGGCGGTCCAGACCAGTCCCTTGACAATCCGCTCGGGGTCGGCGGGTTGCAGCTACTGCAGTGGCAGTCCAGCAAGGATGACGCCGATGTGGCCGCCCTCGACGAACTCCTCGGCCCGATGGGCGCGTTTGTGATGGGTCGCAACATGTTCGGCCCGATCCGCGGTGAGTGGACCGGGGACTGGCGCGGATGGTGGGGAGACGATCCGCCCTACCATTCCCCCGTTTTCGTGCTGACCAACTACGAGCATGAACCGATCGAAATGGCGGGCGGCACCACGTTCCACTTCGTCACTGACGGTTTCCCTGCCGCCCTTGAACGTGCGAAGGACGTTGCGGGTGACGGCGACATCCGAATCACCGGCGGAGCCTCGACCGTGCGGCAGGCCCTGGCCGTTGGCGCCATCGACGACCTCTATCTCGACATCATTCCCGTCGCGCTGGGGCGCGGTGAAACGATCTTCGAGGGGCCACCCGCCACCACATTCACGCAGCTTGAGGTGACCCACTCGACGATCTACACGCACATCCACTATCGACTGGAGTAGCCCTCCCGCGTTACGCCTGCACTGACTCGAACACCGACTCCGGCGAACCGAGTTCGTCCGCGTCGCGGCGTCCGTAGATGGTGTCAAGAACCAGGCCCGCATCGAAACTCTGGCCGACCCCATGCCACGCGACATGGTGGTCGGGCCTGACGATGACATAGTCCGCCGAGTACAGGTCACGCACTTCTGGCTCCGTCAGGTAGATCACATCGAGTGGGACCTCGCGATCGTTCGCCGCCGCAACGAATTCGGCCGCCCCCGAAGTGTCATCGCTGAGCACCAGCAGCGTCGGCCAGCTGCCGAGCCGACCGTACAGCGTCACGCCGCCCGCTTCAATCGCGCCATTGGGGGCGCGATGGCCCGGACGCGGGTCATCGACGTACTTTCCCGCGTCCCACTCCGGATCGGTATCGAACTGGTTGTCGTCATAGATGACAACCGGCGAGCTGTCATACCGCTCGTCGAACACGATGCCCAGCCCATAGGCGAAGTCCCGTGTCAGGATGCGACCGATCTCCGCGCGACGCTCCTGAGCCTCAGGGCTCAGGTCGTCGTCCTCCGGGATGCCGAGCGCCCTGATCTCCGCGAGCGCTTCATCACTCGCATTCGAGCGCTTGAGCGCCTGGTCGGCAACCCGCCAGTTGTGCACGCGACGCTCCTCGTCATAGGACTGCAGGAGGGTCTCTCCCCCAAAACCGCGAAGGACGGATGCGAGTTTCCAGCCCAGGTTCGCCACGTCACCGAAACCTTCGGAGAGATTGCCTCCCGGGGTGCGCACGTGGGCAGCGTCACCCACCACCACTACACGGCCCCGCACAAACTGGTCGGAAATCCGGGTGCTCTTGAAGTAGGGGGTCAGGCTCACGACCTCCAGGTCGACGTCGAAGCCGAACCCGCGCTGCGCACTCGCGATGAGTTCGTCTTCGTCAGGAACGTGGTCCAGCGGGAACGGCCCTGCATACGCGCGCCAGTCGGTCTCGTTGATCGCGGAGATGAAGCCGGAATAGTGGTTGTTGAACACGATATTGCTGGCGCTGGGCGCTGGGCCGAGTTCCGCGGGGATTCCGCCACGAGTGCGTACGACGTAGCGCCAGTGCCGCTCGGTGGCGTATTCGCCGGATCTGGTGATTCCTGCGAGCTGGCGAACGGTGCTCTTCGAACCATCGGCGCCCACGACGTACTTCGACCGGATGCTTCGACGCTCACCGCTCGCCGCGTTGACAACGCTGGTGGTCACTCCCTCGTCATCCTGGGCCAGGTCTTCGACTCTCCAGCCACCGGCCACGACGACATCCAGGTCCGCAAGGCGGTCGAGGAAAACCTTCTGGAATACCGACTGCGGGCGGCGAACTCCGTCCTCACGCGAGACGGGGCTTCCCGGTGGGCGTGAAAACGCGTCGGGTGCCTTGCCCCCGAGCACGTGTCCGACCACCGAGGTGACCAGCACGTTCCCCTTGTTCCATTCCGGTGGCACCGTCCAGTGCTCCTTCACCCGGTCGGCAACACCCCAGGTGCGGAAGATCTCGACGGTGCGAGGACTGACCCCCGCCGCGCCGGCCCTCACCAGCGTGGCTTCGGTCGCACCGTCGACCACCGCCACCTCGATTCCGTGGCGCTGCAGGTCAAGCGCGGTCCCGAGTCCCGAAGGGCCGGCTCCCACGATCAGGACTTCGACCTGTTCCGGCGGCGTTGCGCGCGGGAACCGGACGACGTCGACCCAGTCTCTGCCGTTCGATTTGGTTTGAGTAGGCATTGTGGTTACTTTCTGTTCGGGATCTGTGAAGCTGATGATTTGTGCGTCTGCGTGAGCTTCCGGACCGCGGGCTACGCGTTCACGAGGGTGTCTGCCCGAACCTGCTCCCCCAGGCCGAGGTTCTCGCGAAGGGTGTCGTACTCGTACTCGCGACGGAACCGACCGCGATCCTGCAACTCGACGACTACCCCATCGATGAAGGCCTCGAACCCGCTGGTCTGCACGTCGATGTTGATGGTGAATCCGTCGGCCGCGCCGGCATCGACCCAGAGCTCGATGTCGTCGGCGACCTGCTCCGGAGTACCGACTATCACGCGTTGGCCACCGGAGAGATTGTTGAAGAGAAGCTGGCGGATTGTGAGTCCGCGACCCTTCGCGTCTGCGACGAGTTGCTGGCGCCTGACCGTTTGGAGGGAGGTGCTGGCCGGGCCCTCGAGGGCGGCATAGGGCAATTCCTTGTCAAGGTTGAGACCAGAGATTTCGAGCTCCAGCGCATCCGACAGCTGCTGGATGAGCGGCTCGAGCTCGAGAAGATCGTCAAGCTCGGCTTTGCGGGCAATCGCCTGGGCTTCCGTGTCGCCGAGGATGACGTAGAGTCCCGGCAGCACCAGCAGGCTGTCCCGGCTTCGACCGTTTGCCTCGGCCAGGCCCTTGACCTCCTCGGAGAATGCACGCCCGAGCTCGGGCAGTCGCTGCGAGGTGAAGAGCGCATCAGCCCAGCGCGCACCGAATTGCTTGCTTGCACGGGAGGTTCCGGCCTGGAAGAGAACGGGACGCTGGCCACGGTAACCGCCCACGAGCGGCAGGACTCCCGCGCCGCGGAAGTAGTTCCCGCGGATGTCCACCGGCCTGGTCAGGCTCTGGTCGATGTAGGTGTCCGAATCCGCGTCCGCAACGATCGCCTCCGGTGGGAGTGACCGCCAGAGTGCATCCACGATGGAGACGAATTCGTCGGCGGCGCGGTAGCGCTCCTCCGAGTCGAGCACGACATCTTTGCCGAGAGCCTGCAGGGTGTTGGACTCTTGGCTCGTGATGATGTTCCAGGCGGCGCGCCCCTTGCTCACGTGGTCGAGCGAGGAGATTTGGCGTGCCAGCAGGAACGGATTGCCGTGGATCGCCGGGTTCGTCGATGCGAGCCCGATGTGGGATGTTTCGCGGGCCAGCGCCGCGAGAAGGACGGTCGGGTCGAGCCCTCGCCAGGGTCGGACGCTGCCGGTTCGGTCGAGCCCGCCGAGCCGGTCGGCGATAAAGATCGCGTCGAATTTGCCGCGCTCAGCCAGCTTTGCGATCGTGATGAAGTAATCGATGCCGTCGACCCAGTCGCTGGTTGGCGGGAATGTCTTCCAGGCGGCGTCATGCCGCCCGGTCGACTGGAGGTTGAGTGTGAGCCGGACCTTCTTCTTGCCCATGATGGTGTCCTTTCGTTGTACCCGGTTCAGGATGGGAGCGGTGCCGCGTGTAGCCGGCTGCGACGCTCACGATCGATCGCGCCGCTCGCGAGTGTTGGCGCGGAACCGATGAGCAACCGCGTGTAGGAGTGCTGCGGAGCATTGATGATTCGCGACGTCTCGTTCACCTCGACGACCTCTCCGCGATACAGCACGACGGTGCGGTCAGTGACCCCGGCCACCGAACCCAGATCGTGTGAGATGAACAGCAGGGCAACATCCGTGGAGCGCACCCTGGCGAGCAGTTCGAGGATTTTCACGCGGCTGGCCGAATCGAGGGCGCTCACCGGTTCGTCGAGGATGAGCAGTCGAGGCTTGGTGATGAGGGCCCGGGCGATCGCGACCCGCTGGCGCTGGCCGCCGGAGAGTTCCGACGGGAATCGCCCCAGCAGCCCGGGGTCGAGCTGCACCTGGTCGACCTGCTGCTCAACGGCTTCATCGATCTCGGACCTCGAGAGGGTCCCCTGGATGAACAGCGGCTCGGCGATGGACCTCCGCACCGAGTGGTCAGGGTCGAGACTGTGGAGTGGATCCTGGAAGACGTATTGGACGACTCCACTGCGCCGGAACTCGCGGAGTGACCTGGCCGACAACCCGACGACTTCACGCCCATCGACCCGCACCGAGGTACCTGCTGCGGTGCCCACGAGGCCAAGGACTGCGCGCGCAATAGTAGTTTTACCTGAACCGGTCTCGCCGATCAGCCCCACTGCTTCACCGGCGCCCACCCGGAAGTCGACGCCGTCCAGGATGCGTTTGCGTGCCCGGGCGCGGCCGAACTCAACGGTGAGCGACGTCACCTCGAGCGCGGGAACCGCATGGTGACGGCGCAGGTCAGGCATAGTCGAGCTCCTCGATCTGCTGCTCCGCCTCGGCGGGCTCGAGGAACCGTTCGAGTCCGTATTGCTCATGCTCAGAAATCAGGAGCTTGGAGTACTCGTGCTGCGGTGAATACAGGATGTCCTCAGTGCTTCCCTGCTCGACAACCTGACCGTCTTTCATCACCAGAACCTGATCGCAGAGCTGTGCGACAACGGCGAGATCGTGGGAGACGACGATCAGCGACAACCCGGTCTGCGTTTTCAGCTCGTTCAGCAGACTGAGAATTTCGGCCTGGACCGTGACATCGAGCGCGGTGGTCGCCTCATCGGCGATGAGGATGTCGGGCTCGAGCGCGATCGCCGATGCGATGAGCACGCGCTGCAGCATCCCGCCGGACAGTTCGTGGGTGTACTGCTGGTAGACGTATTCCGGATCGCGGAGGTGCACGGCTTCGAACAGTTCGATGGTTCGCTTCCGCGCCGCGGCCCGACCCAGGCCTCGTTTCACCCTCAGCTCTTCCTGGATCTGTTTGCCGACGCGGATCGACGGATTCAGGTAGGAGGCGGGGTCCTGGAAGACGGCAGATATGTTCGTTCCGCGCAGCCGGATCCAGTCCTTGCGACCAAGGGTCGACACATCCTGGCCCAGAAGGGCGATGGACCCGCCGGAGACCTCGATGAATTGGGGGAGGATGCCGAGAATGGCGCGGCACGTCAGGGACTTGCCGCTCCCGGACTCGCCGACAATCCCCACCACTCCCCCTCTGCGGAGAGTGAAACTGACCCCGTGAACGATCTCGACGTCGGCCAGGTCATTGTGAATCCTGACGTTCGTCAACTCGAGCACGATGTCCTGCTGACTGGTTCTTTCTGAACTGGTCATGCTGCCTCTTCCTCGCTGATTTGGAGACTCGCCCCGGCAAGGCGCCTCGCCCGGTTGGCCCGCGCAGCCTTGGCACCGATGAGTGTGCGGCCTGACTCGCCGGCGGCGTCACGGATGGCGTCGGCCAGCAGGTTGAATGCCAGCACGGTGATCAGGATGAGCACGGTCGGAAAAATTGGTGCCCACGGCTGCTGGGCCAGATAGCCGAGGTCAGCGGCGAGCATCCCGCCCCAGGTCGGCACGGGTGGCTGCACACCGATCCCCAGGAACTCGAGGCTCGAAATGACAATGAGCCCGACACCGAGAGTGGTCGCCAGCGAAATCGAGATGGGCGGAAGCACTTTGGACCACACGTGTTTGGCCACAATCCACCACGTTGATGCTCCCGCCAGAGCTGCCGCCTCGACATACTGCGAGTTCGCAACGGACAGGGTGGCCGACCGGGCCACCCGATAGAACAGGGGGGACACGAGCAGCCCGACGGCGATCATCGCCTGGATGATCCCGTTTCCTAACAGTGCTGTCATTGCGACCGCGAACACCAGGAACGGGAGGGCGATGAAGGTGTCGACGACCCGAAGCGAGATCCATTCGAAAACCGATCTCAGGTAGACCGAGAGGATCCCGGGGACCGCTCCGACGACGAGGGCGATCGCAGCTACCAGCAGGGTGCTGGCAACGCTGAGCGGGGAGCCGGCCAGGATCCTGCTCAACACATCGCGGCCCAGGTAGTCGGTGCCGAGCCAGTGAGCGGCGGATGGGCCGGCGAGATTCAGGTTGGAGGTGGCGAGAGCGTTGTAGGGCGCGATGAACGGTCCAACAATCGTCACGAAGGCGATGAACGCCAGCATCACCGCTGCGACCTGGGCACCGCGCAGTTTGAAGACGGTTTTGACCATGGAGCTACACCCCTCTCGAGGACGCCGGGATGAGCCGGTTGAGCACGATATTCACGAGCAGGTTGAACACAACGACCAGGACGACGGCGATCACCAGCACTGCCTGCACAGACGGGACGTCCCCGGTGACCGCGGCCTGGCTGGCGAAGATGCCGTAGCCCGCGAGTCCAAAAATTGACTCGATGAGCACGGCGCCACCGAGCAGCGCCGGGAATTTCAGTCCCAACACCGACAGGGCAGGGCCGGTGCCGTTCCGCAGAACATGGACGAAGAAGATGCGGCGGGGACCCAGCCCTCGCACGATCGCGCCGGTCACATAGTTTCCGCGGTAGGCAGACACGAGCCCGGTGCGCAGCTGCCTCGCGACATCAGACACCGTGTCAAAGCTGAGCGCAACCGCGGGAAGGATGAGGTGACTGAACCACGGCCAGACGCCGTTCTGGATCGGGATGTAGCCGATGGCCGGCAGCCATTGCAACCAGACGGCAAAGACCGCGATGAGTCCGATCCCGACGACGAACGGGGGCAGGACAGAGATGAACGTTGTCACTGTCGTGATGATCCGGTCGATCGGACGAGTGTGAAAGAGCGCCGCGAGCGTTCCCAGGCCGAACCCGAAGACGACTCCGATCAGTAGCGCGAGCCCGGCGACGGAGAGGCTGACGACCGCGCGGTCAGCAAGCAGCTCCCCCACGGGAACGCCATTAAGCCAGCTGTTTCCGAAGCTGCCATGGAACAACTGGCCGAGCCACTCCACGTAACGCACCAGGAATGGCTGATCAAGACCGAATTGGTGGTTGAGGGCGGCGACGGCTTTCGGCGTCGCGGAGTCCCCGAGTTGGAGTGCGGCGGGGCTGCGGCCGCTCAGCGCGCCCAGCAGGAATGTAAAGAAACTGCCGAGGATGAACACCGGAATGAGAATGCTGATCGGCTTCCAGATCGACAGGAGAACGCGTCGAACCCGGTGCCACGCAATGCTCCTGGTCGTGCCACCGTGCACCGTTGGCAGCAGGGCAGTTGATGCGGTCATGCGGTGAGTGTCCTTACGGAATCGAATCGAAACTGTTGGCCTGGCGAGGCAACGGTGGGCAGCCGATGATGGCTACCCACCGTTACCGCGGTTAGTTTCCGCTGATGGTCACACCCGTCCAGTCGATGAACCCATCGATCTGTGGGATCGTGGACACGTTCTGCGCCGTCACGATAGGCGTCGCGTAGGTGTACAGCGAGATGTTGCTGCCGGTCTGGTAGCCGATCTTGGCTGCCGCCTGAAGGTTCGACTCGTAGTCGGCCGCGGTCAGGGGCGTTGCCCGCACTTTCGACAGGGCCGCGGTGAACAGCGGCGACACCTTGGGCGAACTCAGGTTCAGAACTCCGAGGCTGTCGTACTGGTCGGACAGGCCCTGCACGGCGGAGTCACGCCCAACCCATCCGAACAACGACGCCGCATAGGTCTTGCCGTAGTAGCCCTGTGCCCACGTGGTGATGTTGTCGACGCTCAAGTTTGCCGTGATCCCGACCGCGGCAAGCTGCGACTGCACCAGCTCACCGACGGCGGCGAAGCCGTTGACGCTGAGGGTCTGCAACGTGAATGAGATCTGACCGGGCTTGATGCCTGCGGCAGCAAGGATCGCCTTCGCCTTCGCGGGGTTGTAGGTCGGGTTTGCGGCGAGCGACGGCACGAAGTCCGGGTGGCCCTTGGGGAAGGGCTGATAGTTGGACTGGCCCTTGCCGAACGCGAGCTGCTTGACGAACTGGCTGGGATCGATCGCGTACCGAATAGCTTCCACCACGGCCGGGTTGTTGAACGGTGCCTGGTTCTCGTTGACGCTGAGGAAGTTCGATCCCCAGAGCGCGTCACCCGGGCGCACCTTCAGGCCGGCCTGCTGTGCGGCGGTGATCTGGTCGGGCGTGATCGTTGCGAAGTTGTCCACGCCGGATTGCAGCGCCGAGACCAGGGTCGTCGGGTTCACCCCGAAGTTGATCCGAATGGTCGAGATGTGGATGTTCTTCGCATTCCAGTAGCCATCCCACTTCTGCAGCACGACGTGGTCGCCTGGCACGAGTTCCTCGACCTTGAATGGTCCGGCGCCGACCGGTGCGCTCGCGTTGAACGCGACCGGATTCTTTGCCACAGCCGTCGGGCTGGCGAGCTCGCCGGTCTTTTCCGCCAGCAGGTAGGGGATCTGGTAGTCGGTCTGCTTGAGGTCGAGACGTACCGTGAGGTTGTTGACGACGACCGCGTCCTTCACATCGGCATAGGACGCCTTGAGAGCCGAGTTGGTCTGCGAGAAGATGCGGTCAATGTTGAACTTCACCGCGGCAGCGTTGACCGGGGTCCCGTCCTGGAACGTGAGCTTCGGCTTCAGCGTGATCGTCACCGCGTCACCCGCAGCGTTGTATTTGAACCCGCTCGCGAGGTCAGGCACAAGGTGGTGCTTGGTGTCGAGCGTGAACAGCGAAGCGAAAATCGGGGTGGTCAGGTAGGTGCCGGATGTTCCGCCGATCACCACCGGGTCCCAGTTCGGCGGAGCGCTCGTGTATGCCCAGTTGATCGTTCCGCCGTCGACTGCGGTGGAAGCCTTCGCGCTCGAGGCGGGGGCTGTGGCTGCGCTCGAGCATCCGGCTACGAGCACCGAGATGAGGGCGGTGGCGGCCACTATGGCCAGCCCGCGTGAGGCGGTCGTGATGGTCTTCATGTTTCTCCAGGGGGTAACGGATGCAGGATTAGCGCCCCCTCCCCGGTGCAATCGTCGAGGGAGCGAGTAGCCGACTGGCCAGTGGGGCGATCCTGACACGCACGTCCACGGAGCCAAATTTTGTTACGAACCATGTCACAGATTTGCTACGTTTTGTTGCACCTAATGTGCCGAATATTGTCTCAAATGCCTATCTTCACAATGAAGGTGTAATCAACTCGAAAGGCATTGGCGTCGTGACTGATTCAGCGCATTTGGCACCCAGGCGAGGGTTGTCCATTTTTTTGCAAACTCCCCCCGGCCCCGACGCTGCCCGGATCTACGGCGACGCCCTGGACGTCGTCGAGCTGGCCGAGAGGTCCGGGTATGAGACCGCCTGGATTGCTGAGGCGCACTTCGCGCCGATCGGGCTCCCGTCGGCACTGGCTTTTCTCGCCGCCGCGGCGCAGCGAACCACGACCATCCGGCTCGGCACGGCGGTCGTTCCCCTCGTTTTCGATCATCCGATTCGCCTCGCCGAAACCGCGGCCGTCACCGACTACCTGAGCAACGGGCGCCTCGAATTTGGAATTGGCAAAAGCAACGGCCATGGATTCTCGACGGCGGCCTTCGCAGCGTTCCAGCTCTCAGAAGACCAGAAGGATGTTCTCTACGACGAGAAGGTCGCGGAGTTGAAGGTCGTACTCGCGGGCACGATCAGTTCCGGTGACAACGAACTCAAGGTTTATCCCCCGCCGCAGCCCCTCATCTCTCGCCTCTGGCAGGCAACGGCGACCCCCGCTAACGCCGAGGCGATCGGCCGGGCCGGCGACGGCATCCTTCTTCATCGCCTGGCATTCGAGGGTGAGACGGGGCCGGTGCAATCCGCACTGATCGACCACTATCTCGACGCCTACGAGTCGGATGCTCCACCCCGCATCGGAGTTTCGCGATCGGTACTGCCCGCATCGTCGAGGGCGGATGCGCTCGCCCTCATCACCGCCGATTTCGCTCGGAATCCGCGCCAGTACACCGGATTCGGCGCGGGGTCACCCGAGGAATACTTCGAGCGGTCGAATGTCTACTACGGGCCGATCGAGGATATCGCCGAGCGCCTCAATGACGACGCTGCGGTGACCAGGTCCACCGACTACCTGTTCAGCATCCCGCTGCAGAATGACTCCCGCGAATTCCACGAAAGTCTTGTGGCCATCGCGGACGAGTTGTATCCGCGACTCCCCCTCGGAGTCGCCCAGGCGGTGCACTGATCTCACCCGGTGGGGTGGAGTTCAGACAGGGAAAAGTGGGACCGGTTGCCCTGTGGGCAGCTCCACTCCGATGCTTTGGTTGGCTCGCACGGCGCCCCCCGCTACCACGACAGCCATCACTCCGCCCCTGCGTTCGACCGCGCCGTCGGCCCTGCGCCCCAGAACCTGGTGGAGCAATCCCGGCTCGAACCCGTTGATCTGCTGGCACGGGTTGCGAAGCCCGGTGATCCGCACGACGGCCTCGTCGAACAGCTCCGCATGGATTAGGTGGCCGCGACGACCATCGCCTGTACTTTGCCGTCAACTGCCACAGTTCAATTGTCGCCCACGCTCACTGACTGCGGCTCCTGGCCTTTCCCCATCACGTCGTTCATGCACGCCACTGATTGAGAACGACGCCGAGGAGCGTCTCGACGGGTGGCCAGGGAAAGGTCGGCCTGTCGATCATCAGCACCGACATACCGTGGAGTTGAGTCCATGCCAGCGTTGCCGCGACATGCAGGGCTTGCGCGTCGCCGGGCTCTGAAGCCCGGGCCGCGGCGACGGCATCCCGAAGGAGCGCGAACGTCCCGGCGCCAGGAAGCTCGTATTGGTCCCATTCGTCATGGAGAACCCCGCGGCTGCTCATCAGTGCGCGATAGCGTCCCGGGTTGCTGAGGGCGAAGTCCACGTAGGCGCGGCTGATGACGGCCAGCCGTTCATGGGGGTCGGGTGCGTCGTTTCCGGCGGACACGAGCGCATCATGAAGCGCCTGGAATGCCGTGCCGTACATCGCGAAAAGCAGACTTCCCAGCGACGGGAACTGGAGGTAGAAGCTCTGGGGGGCAATACCGGCACGGCGGGTCACCGCGCGGATGGTCACCGATGCCTCGTCGCCTGACTCCTCCAGGAGGCTCTGCGCGGAGTCCAGGATCATCGCACGAAGCTTGGCCCCCTCACCCCGCTTATTCCTCTGCCGACGCAAGGTGTTCGCCTGTTTTCCGGTAGCTGCTGTCATCATCCCTCGCTGATAGTTGACTTAACCATACAGCTGTCTGTATAACTCTGAGAAAGACATGTGTCTACTTAGAAGGAGCATCCGATGTCCGCACCATTCGCACTCACCCGCATCACCCACAGCTGCCACCTGATCGAGATCGGTGGACACACTGTCCTTACCGACCCGTGGTTCAGTGAGAAAGCGACCTATCACCCCGGCGAGCCAATCGCCATGGCTGTTCGCGACCTGCCAAAGCTCGACGCCATCCTGATCACCCACTACCACTACGACCACTGCGACCTCGACGCGCTCGACGAGTACCAGGACAAGAACGTGCCACTGGTCGTCTGCGCGCCGGTCGCCTCGCATGCTCGCCAGCACGGCTTCACCAACGTGACGGTTCTCGCCCCATGGGAATCCACGACCATCGGCGGTCTCACCGTCACCGCCGCGCCCGCCAAACACCAGGTCGAAGAAATCACCTTCGTCATCGAAGGCGACCGCCACACGGTGTACTTCGCTGGCGACACCATGTTCATCCCCGAACTGCTCGAACTCCCGGACAGGTTCCCCACGATCGACCTCGCCCTGCTTCCAACGAACGGGCTCCGCATACGACCGCTGCTCAACAAGAAGATCGTGATGGACGCCGAGGACGCCGCACAGCTCGTGGCCGTGCTGAAGCCGACCCTGACGATTCCGCACCACTATGCCTTTACGAGTGGATCTCTCGGCGACAAGCTGATCACGAAAGGCGACCGCAATCCCGGCCACTTCGTGGACGCGGTAAAAAGGGTCAGCCCCTCCTCCAGAATTCTGGTGACCAACCCGGGCCAGCGAATTGACCTGGCCATGGCGCGGCAGCGGTGAGCAGCTGCTCGCACATCTCGAATACCGGGAGCTCGCCGGGCTACAACCAGCCGCGATCCTCTGCGATTCGGAGGGCATCCATGCGGTTGCGGGCGGAGGTTTTTGCCATCGCTGCTGACAGGTAATTTCGCACGGTCCCCTCGGCGAGATACAGACGACCGGCCATCTCTGCAACGGAGGCACCCGATCGCGAGGCAATGAGCACATCGCGTTCCCGTGCGGTGAGGGGCGACTCCCCGGCAACGATAGTGGCGGCTGCCAGCGCCGGATCGATGACGTGCTCGCCCCGACTCACGCGCCGGATTGCCTCCGCAAGGGTCTCAGCGGGTGCATCTTTCACCACGAACCCGACCGCTCCGGCCTCCATCGCCCGACGAAGGTAGCCGGCGCGACCAAACGTGGTCAGGATGATGACCCGGCAGTCTGGTACCTGGCTCGAAAGTACGGCAGCCGCAGCCAATCCGTCGAGGCCGGGCATTTCGATGTCCAGCAGCGCAACGTCCGGTCGTGTCGCGGCGGCGGCCGCCGCCACCTCGTCACCTCGACCGATGGAGGCCACTACCTCGAAGTCGTCCTGGAGTTGCAGAAGCGCACACAGCGCATCGCGCACGAGCTCCTGGTCGTCGGCGAGCAGCAACCGGATCGTCATGCCGGTTGCGCCTGCTCGAGAGACACTCGAAGCCGCCAGCCATGGGGGCGCGTGGGCCCTGCCTCAAGCACGGCTCGCGCCGACGCGGCCCGCTCGCGCAGGCCAGCGATCCCGTTGCCCTCAGCTGCACCAGAGGGATGACCGTCGTCGCGCACTTCGAGTCGCGAGCCAGAGACCGTGATCGTGCAGCTCGTGGCGCGCGAATGACGCACCACGTTGGTGACCCCTTCTCGGACCACCCACCCGAACAACTCCTGCGCGGCCGGTGCGACGTTCTCCGTTGCGGTGGGCAGGTCTGCCGCGATACCGGCTGCCCGAAGAAGTTCCCTGGCGCGTGCCAGCTCGCCCGCCAGGGTCACGTCTCGGTACCCGGACACAGCTGCGCGCACGTCGGCCAACGCCTGGCGCGCGAGCTGCTCGACCTCGGCGATTTCCTTCACGGCCGGGGACTGCTCATTCGCCGCCAGTTGGCGGGCGAGGTTGCTTTTGACTGTGATCGCAGTGAGCGAATGCCCGACGAGGTCATGAAGGTCGCGGGCGATTCGATTGCGCTCCGCTTCAGATGCGAGCCTCGCCACCTCGGCCCGAGTCTCGACAAGGCTGTGGTTGGTTCGTGCGATCTCGGAAAACGCGTACCAAACCAAAGCGGTAAACAACACCATCACCGCCTGCGTCCAACCCGGGCCGCTGTGCCAGGACGGCACCAACACCGGGACGAGCAGGCACGCGGCGACACCAACGGCCACGAGGGGAAACACTCGACCGCGCAACGGAAGCACCGCGACGGACACGACGACGGAGCACAGGTAGAACGCGGCTATCTCGGTGAACCAGAGTTCCGCGACGAACAGGATTGTCATCACCACGAGCAGCGTCCAGACGCGCTGCCAGATGCCTCGCGCGGCGGCGAACATGACCGCCACGTAGGCGATGGAGAACGCCGCAACCAGCACATATCCGGCGACGGCGACGGCGCCTGACACAGTGAGATGCACAGACGCCGCTGTGATGCCCGGATAGACGAGCATCCCTGCCGCAAGGAGCACCCTGCGCCATCCGCGTGCCCACGGCTGAAAATCACCGTTATCGCTCACCGCACCCCACATCACCCGCACGCTACCACTGTTGGAAAGGCTCTACCGGGTCGCGAAAAAGGACCGCAGGCGCCGGCCATTGACGAGGATCACCACGATGAGCAACAGAATGCCGCAGGCGGCTTGCTCGCATTTCATCCAGAGCGGGAAAGTGCCGGGGAGCGCAATGATCACCACGATCGCGACCAGCATGATGCCGGAGATGAGGCGCACCCGCAGGAATGCCCGCTGGGCGCCTCCGCTCGCCCGGCGTGCGAAGACGAACATCAGGGCCGCGCTGGCGACCACGATGCTGCCTCGGATCCAGACGGCCGCGTTCACCATCGAGGGGTTGGCCCGAAAAGCGATAATCGCGATGAGGGTCACGATGCTGAGGCCAAGGTAGCTGCCGACAAGGGCTGTGACAGTGCGCAAGGCCGATTCGCTGCGCGCCTGGTCGACGTCCGCAGAAGAAAGGGAGGAGTCCGAAATTGTCATGCAGCAAGACTCCCGGACCAGCGGGCGGTCAGGTAGTGACGTTCACCATCAGACCCTTGTGACAAATGTCAGGGAGGCTCCGTGTGGATTTCGCCAGGTCGCGCGCTTTTCAGGCAGGTGGCGCCCCGTGCAGCAGTGCGATCGCCCGCTCTACGCGCCGCTGTTTCGTTTCCGGCGCCTTCGCCTCGCTGACGGCGCGCGCGTGCTCCTTGCGATGGGTGAAGGCGAGTTTCTCAAAAGCCGCGGCCGCCAGGGGATCGGCAGCGAGCGCAGCCGCGAGTTCGGGAGGTACATCTACCTCGCGCGGTGTGGTCTGGAGCCGAAGGGTGACCTGCACCTCGTCGCCCCCGCTCAACCCGGATGCCGCGCGGTGCGCTGCACTGAATCCGATCATGGTGCGACCGCCCATAACACCAAGCGTGTAGTCGAAGGTGTAGCGACCATCAATGGTCACCGTGACGAGTGGCCTTTTGCCAGCGCCCAGCTCAGCCACGACGTCATCCGGAACGATAATGCCGACATTGTTGCCGGTCTGGTGCAATGTGGTTTTGAAACTAGGCATGCCGGGATTGTATCGAGCCGATGAAGAATCGCGGAGGTTAGCCTCATTCGCCTGCACGGGCGGGCAATCACGTCGTTGCCGGGTGCGATTCGGCGCACGTTGAGCGACGAACTTCGCCTGTGGATTGTCCCCGCCCCCGCATTGTGGCAATCGCTACTATCCCGTCGTGAGCACGCCGAAGATTTGGTGGCCGTCGAAGCCCAATAATCCAGTTCTCGAGGTTCGGCACCTGTCACTTCGTCGGGCTGGAAGGGCCATCCACGACGACGTCAGCATCTCGTTCGGCCCGGGTGTCACCGTGCTACTCGGGCCGAACGGAGTTGGAAAGACGACCTTTCTTGAAGGCCTGCTCGATGCGTCGTCGCTTCGCCAGGGGGCAATACTGCTCGACGGGGAATCCGCGCTTGATGAACAATCGATTCGGAATTACTACGCTCGTGTCGGTTTCATGCCTCAGCGATGGAGCTTTTTCGCCGGATTCACTGTTCTCGAAACCGTCGAGTACGCGGCCTGGCTGAAGGGCTACCGGTCTGATCGGCTTCGCGCAGCGTCGCTCGAAGCTCTGGAATGGGTCGGACTTGCCGACGAAGCCCGATCGAAGGTTCGCAAGCTTTCCGGGGGGATGCAGCAGCGCGTCGGACTTGCCGAAGCCTTCGTCAACAACCCGCGACTGGTGCTATTGGACGAGCCGACCGTTGGGCTGGACCCGGCCCAACGCGTTTCGTTCCGACGATTTGTCCTGGAGAAATCCGGTGATCGAGCGATCGTCCTCAGCACTCATCTCACCGATGACGTGGAAGCCACCGCCAAGCGAGTCATAGTCATGTCGTCGGGCGGGATCGCGTTCGACGGTGCACCGGCCGAACTCGCGGCGAGAGGTCGAGAGACGCGAGGCATCGGATCAGCCCTTGAGGCCGGGTACTTAGCTGTGTCGGGTGAAGCGGAAAGGTAGCTCGATGTTGCGCATTCTCTTGCGAGCCAACTTTCGGGGCCCCGCCTCCGTCGGCGGAATCGCTGTCGCGACACTGACGGTGTGGCTCGCGACTGCATCGATGACGCCGGGGTTGCGTCTCTGGCCGGACCTCGTCAGTGGTCTAACTTCAGCGACGGTTTACACCGGGGCGCTTGCGGCTGGCGTCACGGCGTTCGAGGCGGGGCGCTGGTCTTCCTTCAGCCGCGCAAGGTCGCCCTTCAGCGTGCGACCGCCCATGATCGTTCGACTTGTGCATGCCGTGAGCATTGCGGTTCCGCTCACCTTTGGCTACGCGCTCGGCCTGGGGACCCTGGCGATTTACTCGACGGCGACTAACGTCTACGGGCACCCTTACGCGCCGTGGTTGCTCGCCGTCGGCGCAGCGCTTGTGATTGCGATCGGCTTCGGGTATCTCGTCGGGCATTTGGGGGGTAATTATTGGTTCGTCCCGCCAGCGGCGGCGCTCGCCTTCTACACCATCTTTGTCGCGAGCCGAAGCGCCCGCCCGTCTTACGGGGTGATTTCTCTCTTCCCTTACGTGACGAACATCGACTCAATTTTTGACGAATATGTTACGTCGACGATGATCGGCCAGATTGTCCTGTGGTTGTCGCTCACAACCCTGCTGATAGTGCTCGCTCAGCGAGGGATCCGTCGGATAGCGACCCTCCGAAACATCGCCGTTATCGCTCTCCTTGTTGTAGGTGCCCTTATCGGCGGGAATCTTGTCATCCAGTCGAACGGTCAGTACACCATTGGCCACAATCCAGGCGATTTCGTCTGCGAGACAGGTGGGCTGACGGTATGCCTTAACCCAGGCTACGCACGGGCCTTGCCCGAGCTTTATTCTCAATTCCGCCAACTCAACCTGCGAACGGCCGGCACGGCCCTGGTCGCAAACCGACTCGAGCAGAACCTCGAGGGCGTCGGTGACGACCCCGGCAAAGGCGCGCGCAGCGTATACCTTGAACAATTTGCGAGTCGTCAGGACGTGGAATTAGCCGCGTACCGCTACGTGACGAAGTACGGTGCCACTCCTGCGTGCCTCCGGAACGGCATACAGCGCCAATCACAATCGACCACGGAAGCGATCGAAAGCGTTGACGCGTGGCTATCAGGTTATGCCTACGCAGTGGCGGGGTTGTCGAACGTGAGCCATTTCACAAGGCTCAAGTCGATGACGACTCACGCAGGAAACGCATGGTTCCGAGCCCACCAGCGTGAGTATTTTGCATGCACTCTACGGCTTGCCGATTTGCCGTGACCGGACCGCTACTGTTCATGCGATCGCGACATTGGTTGGCAAATGTCGCGATCGCCCTCATCAGTGCCGGGCTAATCGAGGTTTGTGGGCCAATCGGGTACTCACTGAATCCGCTCGGCGGGTATCTCGTCGCAGTGGCCGCCCAAATACCATTGGTCAGCGCCGTCTCCACCGGGGCCTCCCTCGCATCCGCGACCACGGTCCAAGACAGGTATTCTGCTCGCAACGTGGGTGCCTGGCGCCTGATCCACTACCTCGCAATGACTTTGGTCGCCGGTATCGCCGTGGGTCTGGCCGCGAGCGCGCTGAACATATCGTCCGAGCCCGAACTCAGTAGCTATTCAGGCTTCGGAGCAGTCGCGGAAGTCCGCAATCTTCTCGCTTTCACCGGAGCCGCGTTCATCGGGGCGAGCGCCTTCGGCGGCGCGTTTGGCTGGACCGTTCCGCTGGCCTGGGCGACGCTCCCGTTTCTCCTGTTGCGCGGAGCGAACTCCGACACCACAGGACTGCTGACCCTGGTGATTCAGCCCGACACCGCGTTCACACCGATGCTCGCAGCGGTGATCATTTTCGTTGTTGGCGCAGCACTTGCCGCAAGCGCGTGGTCGCTTCCGGAATCGTGGAAGTTGTGGCGAGGTCGAGCCGTCGGGTAGCCGAGCCAAGCCCTGCCCTGCCCTGCGATGCGGAACGACATCTCATAAATCAACGGCAGAGGGGAGCTTCGGAACAATCGCGAAACATCCGACCGCTAGCGTTAGCGCATGGACGAGTCCACCACCACGAACTCCATTGATGTTGTCGGACGGTTTGAGGCCGAAGATCACATCCCCGGCACTATGCGAGCCGACGTGCACCTCCTCGGCGATCTACTCGGCCAGGTGCTTCGCGAGAGCGGATCGGCGGGGCTCTATGACGACGTCGAGAGATTGAGGCTCGCGACGATCCAGGCTTACACCGACGAGACATCGGAGGCGTTCAATCGCGCCGCGGCAATCGTCGAAAGCTTTACGCTCCAGCGTGCGGACGAGGTTGCCCGCGCATTCACGGCCTACTTCCACCTCGTGAACCTGGCTGAGGAGCACCAACGCGTGCGCGTGCTGCGCGAGCGGGCCGGCCAGGTTACGAGTGACGATCCATCCGCCTCGATCGGGACCGCGTTCGCGCAGCTGAGCGCCGAGGTCGGAGCAGACGCGGCGATCGAACGCCTGCGGACCCTGCGGTTCCATCCCGTGTTCACGGCTCACCCGACGGAGGCTCGCCGCCGTGCGGTTTCGAGCAGCATCCGCCGGTTGTCCGAGTTCCTTGGCGAGCACGATCTCTCCCGGGGCGGGGCCGACGAGGTGCGGATCGAGCGCGGCATGCTGGAAGAGGTCGACACCCTGTGGCGCACGGCGCCGCTTCGGCTGGAAAAGCCGACACCCGTCGACGAGGTGCGATCAATCATGGCGGTCTTCGATGAGACCCTGTACACGTCGATCCCCGAGGTGTACCAGCGCATCGAGGATGTCGTGCACGGCGAGCGCGCGCGTGACGAGCCGCCGATCGTGCGGTCATTTGTTCGCCTCGGAACATGGGTCGGCGGTGACCGCGACGGAAACCCGTTCGTCACCGCGGCAGTCACCAAAAAGGCTGCAGGCATCGCGAGCGAGCACGTGTTGCTCGGCCTGGAGCGCACCGCCAGCCGGGTCGGCCGTGGCCTGACCCTCGACTCGACCACGACCCCGCCGACGGACGCGCTGCTCGCGCTGTGGCAGAGGCTGCGGTCCGCGGATGAAGAGGCGGCCCGGGAGATCGCGAAGCGTTCACCAGACGAGCCGCACCGGCGCATCCTGCTGCTGATCGCGCGCCGCATCGCCGCCACCCGCACCCGCGATGCCGATCTCGCGTATCGCGATCCCGCCCAGTTGCTTGCCGAGCTCGAGATCGTGCAGCAGTCGCTCGTGAGCGCCGGCGCCAGTCGGCATGCGTACGGCCAGTTGCAACAGTTCATCTGGCAGGTTGAGACGTTCGGGTTCCACCTGGCCGAGCTGGAGGTGCGCCAGCATTCTGCGGTCCATCGCCGGGTTCTCGCCGAGATCGAATCGGGCGAACCGCTCAGCGATGTCGCGGAGGAGGCCCTCGAGGTCGTTCGCGCCATCGCACAGATCCAGAAGCGTTACGGCCCGCGGGCGGCCGGGCGCTACATCGTGTCGTTCACCCAGTCCGCCGACGACCTCGCTGCAGTGCATCGCCTCGCCCGCGCGGCGGTCGGCCCGGATGGCACTCCCCCGGTCCTCGACGTCATTCCCCTGTTCGAGACCTTCGCCGACCTGCAGGCGGCTCCCGGCATCCTGGCGGAAATAGTCGAACATCCCGAATTCGCCGCCCGCCTCGAAGCGACTGGTCGCCGCCTCGAGGTCATGCTCGGTTACTCCGACTCGTCGAAAGACGTCGGTCCGGTCGGCGCGACTCTCGCGCTGTACCAGGCGCAACGGGAGATCGCCCAGTGGGCCCGCGACAACGACATCACGCTGACGCTGTTCCATGGCCGCGGAGGTGCGCTCGGCCGGGGCGGCGGCCCTGCCAACTCGGCGATCCTCGCCCAGCCGCCGCACTCCGTCGACGGCAGGTTCAAACTCACGGAACAGGGCGAGGTGATCTTCGCCCGCTACGGCGACCACGACATTGCCATGCGCCACATCGACCAGGTCGCGGCCGCCGTGCTGCTGGCGTCCGCACCGTCGATCGAGAAGAGAAACGAGGATGCGGCAAACCGGTTCGCCGGGGTCGCCGCAACCCTCGACACGACCTCGCGGGCGCGATTCTTCGAGCTCGTGCACGCCCCAGGTTTCGCACCGTGGTTCGCGACCGTCACGCCGATGGAAGAGGTAGGACTTCTCGCCCTCGGATCACGGCCCGCCCGCCGTGGCCTGTCGGTCTCGTCCCTTGAAGACCTGCGTGCCATCCCGTGGGTTTTCTCGTGGACCCAGGCGCGCATCAACCTCGCGGGCTGGTTCGGCCTCGGTAGCGCACTCGACGCGGTCGGCGATGAAGCACTCCTGACGGAGGCCTACAACGAATGGCCGCTCTTCCGCACCATGATCGACAACGTGGCGATGGGGCTCGCCAAATCTGATGACCGGATCGCACGCCGCTTTCTCGCCCTGGGCGATCGCGACGACCTCGCCGCGCTCGTGCTCGAAGAGCTCGACCTCACACGATCGTGGGTCATCCGTATCGCCGGGGGTGGCGAGCTTCTCGCGAACCGCCCCGTGCTGCAGCGCGCGGTGAAAATGCGCAGCCCCTACGTCGACGCGCTGTCGCTCCTGCAGTTGCGAGCGCTTCGTGCACTCCGTGACGCGCCAGAGGGTTCGGCTGCTGATCCCGAAGTGCAGCGGCTGCTGCTCCTGTCCGTGAGCGGCGTCGCTGCCGGGCTGCAGAACACCGGGTGAGTAGCGGGCGAGCCTATTTGCCGAGGCTAAGCCAGCTCAGGTATTCCTCGACTGTGACACCGGAGTAGAGGGCGCTGGCGGCATACGCGGTACGAACCTTCGCGCATTCCGCTTCGAGCACGGCCGAACCTTTGTCGGCGAACGTGTACTGCGAACCACCGGCGACCGAATCCGACGACGTCTGCACGCCGATCGTGAACGGGACCAGTGCGCCAGAAGCCTCCTCGACGGCAGGCCAGGCCTGCGCAATGATTCCATCCGTGCCTGCGGCGTGATCCGAGAAGGCGATGATCGAGACGGTGTTGACGTACGGAAGCACTGCGCTCAGAACGGTCCCCGACCGGTACGGGGTCGTCGAGAGCCACCAGGGTGCGTCAATGCCGAGCTTCATGCCGAGCGAGTGCGCCGTGGTCTCAGCCTGCTTGACCATGGCGACATAGCTCGCGATTGCCGGCAGGTTGGTCGTCCAGTTGCCGGTGGTGGCCCACGGCTCGACATCCAGTTGGATGCTATTAAAAGGTGCGGCCGTGTGAGCGGCAGTGATCCACTGCGACACGAGCGCCGGGTTTGAGACCCACCCCACGTCCCCGCCCAGGGCGGAGACGGTTTGCCCGCTGGCGTGAAGTGCGGCAACGGATGCGCTCACCCATGAGCGGATCGCGTCGCCCTGGTCTGCCGCCCAGGGCACAGACAGCCTCACATTGGCCAGGCCCTTCGTGGCCGAATAGTGGGCGATCGTCTGGGGCTGGAACGCTTCCTCACCGAGCCCACGCGAATCCTTCGACTGCGGTACCGCGTTGCCCCACGCCCACATGCTTGTCAGCGCGGATGCGGTGAGATGGGTGTCCGCCACAGGGTTGATGTTGCCACAGACCTTCGTGCCACTGTGTCCTGAGGCGGGCGTGAGCTGCGGAGCAGCGGCCATCGCCGAGATCAGGTTCGTGATCGCTGTGGCGGGAAGACCGCAGGCACCGGCCGCCGCGATCGACGTCTCGAGGATGTTCAACCGCGTGAGTGCCTTGCCGGAAAACAGGGCATCGTTTCCGGTTGGCGGGGCGCCGATCACCGGCGCCAGCGATACGGCAGCCAGAATGACGCCGCCCACGAGCGCAGAGGCCATGGCTGCGGTAAGGCGTCTCACGTTGAAAAATCTCCCGGTCTCGCGCCACTGGTTGGCTCGTCTCCTAGTATTCGGGAAGTGTGCATTACTCGTTTGTCCCCAGTCCGGGGCGACGTGCACGCCACGGGGGTGGCGACTACAACTCGATCCGCGTTCATCGGGCGCTGCAGGGGGCGGTCCTGCTGCGCCATGATGAAGCGATGAACACCGACGAGGTCGACGCGGGCGCTGAGATCGACGCGATAGTCGCGCGAGTGGGGGGTTGGCGAGCGGCGACGCTCGCGGAGCTTCGTCGCGTCATCCTGAGTTCCGATTCGCACATCGTCGAGGCGATCAAATGGAGAAAACCCTCCCGGCCGGAGGGCGTCGCAACGTGGATGAGCGATGGCAACATCTGCATGGCCGACCTGCTGAAGAACGCCGTGCGACTGACCTTCCCGAAGGGCGCACAGGTTGACGATCCGACGAAGGTGTTCAACACACGGCTCGACAGCAGTACCGTCCGGGCCGTCGATTTCTTCGAAAATTCACGGATCGATGATGACGCGCTGCGCCAGCTTGTGCGGCGTGCGGTCGCGCTGAACCGCTAGGCGTATCCTCGAATAGGGCGATGAAAGCCACGTGGGCCTCGTCCGAAACCGTGATGCGCTTCCCCGTCGAGGCGCGTCCGCCGCCAGACAGGAGCTCTCATCATGCCGTCAACTGCCACGTCGACACTGCTTTCCGCAGGACCCCTGCTTTTCTCGCCCGACGTCTCAGCCGAGGGGGTCGCCGTGCTTTTCGCGGCGGATGTCACCCGCGCTACTGTCTTCGCCTTCGAGCTTCCGGCTGAAGAGCCGGCGGCCGACGGCGCCGACGTCGCTGTGGACCGTCTCGGGTCGAAGGTCGCTTCGCTGCTCGGGGTCGAGCCGGAGGATGCGGTCATCCGCGGGCTCACCGTGCACCCGGTTTCTCACGCGGTCTACCTGTCCGTCGCTCGAGGTCGCGGCGCGGAGGCGGGGCCGGCGGTCGTGCGGGTCGGCACGGACGGCCAGCTGGGCATCGTCGAATTGGATGACCTGCCAGTCACCTCGTTCGAGCTTGACGACGCACCGGCCGACGATGACGAGCGCACCGATGCCTGGCTCGACGGCACAGAGGCGACATCCCAGCCGCGGGAGATCCACGGCGTGACGCTGAGTCTCGCCCTGGTTCCGGTGCGGCGTTCCACCATTACCGGACTCGCCTGGGTCGACGGCACCCTGTTCGTGGCTGGCCTCAGCAACGAGGAGTTCAGTTCCCGCCTGCGTCGCATCCGCTACCCCTTCGATGGCTCGGCGACGGCCACCTCCGTGGAGATCTATCACGTTGACCATGGCAAGTACGAGACCCAGTCCCCGATCCGGGCGCTGACTTCCTTCGAGGGCGGCTCGAGCATCCTCGCCAGCTACACCTGCACCCCGGTGGTGCAGTTCTCGGTCGATGACCTTCGTGGACAGGACCTCGTGCGCGGTCGAACCGTTGCGGAACTGGGGCCGATGAACCAGCCGTTCAGTATCGTTTCCTACGATCGCGACGGAGAAGAATTCCTGTTGGTGTCCAACACCAGGCACCCGTTGCTGAAAATCCCCGCGTCATCGGTCTCCAGCCAGGCTCCGCTGTCAGTTCCGCTTTCCGAGCCGGGCGCATCCCGTGGCGTGCCGCGCGAAGAGCTCGACTACCCCGGAATCACGTGGATGGCCAACCTCGATCGCGGCCGTGTGGTCGCCGTTCAGCACGACGACGGCGACACCAGGCTGCGCACGTTCCACGCGTCGGAGCTCTAAGGCACCTCGATCCCGTCGCGCGCTGAAAACAGGGCGGCAGTCACCGCGGGGCGAGGAACCACGGCGAAACCATAGTCGACTTCCGGGAGTCACCTCTCGAAGAAGCTTCGATGGCTACCCTCGACCGCGGTCGCGTGGTCGCCGACCCTACTCGCTCATGATTGTGGAGAACGAAACGGCCATGGTCGACATGTCGATCAGTGACATGAACAGGCCTGCCACTTCCATCCCGTGGTCAGCGGGAGGCCTGGTGGCTGCCTCCATGCTGGAGTAGCGCAAAACCAGGGTCCAACGACCGTCGGCGTCGACGGAGGCTTCGCGACGTTCAAGGTCGGGAAGGATGGGGGCGATCTCTCTCTGGAATCGCTCATTGATCGCGGCGAACTCGGCGGGGTCAACCTCCGCCTTGGGACTGAACTGGACGAGCTGGAGCACAGCGGGCATGAAGCGTCTTCTTTCGTGTTTGGGGAACCCGACCTGACGTTGTGGACTCGGCGTAACGCCGCGCCCAGGCCCAGCCGGTGGCGGGGTGAGCCCACCGCAGCTAGCCTAGAAATCTCAAGCACTATTTGTAATAACGCACTTTTTAGTGCCTAGGTATCGGAAGGAGACTTTGATGATCGAACTTGGTCACGACGAAGTGATTCACCAGTGCGCGTCCCGTCAAGCGCTGGTCCTTATCTCTGACAAGTGGACACCGCTGGTGGTGTTCGTTCTCAGCAGCCGCACCCACCGGTTCAGTGAATTGCTGCGACGAATCGAGGGCATCTCCCAGAAAATGCTCACCCAAACGCTCCGCGACCTCGAGCGCGCGAACTGCGTCGAGCGGACCGTCATCCCGAGCACACCGGTGGCAGTCGAATACTCCCTCTCTCCGCTTGGCCGGACCCTGGTAGGCCCGCTTCACGGCCTCATCAACTGGGCCAACGAGTACGCCAGCGAAGCCGGATTCCTTGAACGCGACGCGGCGGTGTCGTAGCAGCCGTTTGGGTGGGTCGCGGCCATCAGGCGCGATGCTCGCTCCGACTACCCTCGGCCGGGGCGAGAGGATCTAGCGCGCTGCGGGTGACCATCCGAGCGCGGGACCAAGGCAGGTCGCGATGTCGGTGAGGATCTGCGTGTAGTCGTCGGGCTCGAAGGAGAACGGGAGCGCGAAGACCACCTCGTCGACGGCCTGGTAGCCGGCGTGGGACTGCAGTGAGTCGGCGATCTGGGCCGAACTGCCGACGAGATCGGGGGCGAACAGCATCCGCGCTGGTCCCTGCGGCGACCTGGTGCGGGGCAGTCGCGCGGCGGCATAGGCCTCGTACCGCGCGACCTGCTCGACGGTTGCGCTGTCGGTGGGAATCACGACAAGTCCCTGCGATGCTCGCGCCGCCTGCCCACGCGGATGGGCCGCCCGGAATTCGTCGATCTGGGCGCGCTGGATGCGGGCGAAGTCGTCATCCTCCTCCGCGCGCACCACACTGCTACTCAGCAGGTTGAGGCCCTGCTCGCCGGCCCACCGCGCGGAGGCCAACCCCGCAGCCCCGTACCAGACGCGATCGATCAGTCCGGGCGAGTGCGGTTGGATGCGCGTCGAATACACCTCGATGCCCTCGGTGCCCTCGAAGGTGCTCACTGGCTCACCGCGCAGGTAATCGAGCAGGCGAATGACACGGTCGTACCCGAAATCCTCCGACTCCCAGGAGTTCGGGTAGAGGGCTTCTTTGATGTCGTCGAAGTGGGTGGGTCGCCCCACACTGAAACCTGGATTGAGGCGTCCGTGGCTCAGGACATCAACCGTTGCAAGATCCTCGGCAAGCCTGAAGGGGTTCTCCAGCCCCAATGGGATGACGGCAGTGCCGAGCTCGATGCGAGTCGTTCGCTGGCTCGCAGCGGCAAGCACCGCAACCGGCGACGAGATCCCGTACTGCAGGTGTCGGTCGCGCAGCCAGACGCTGTTGAATCCGAGCTGTTCGCCGAGCTCGATGATCCGGAGGGTTGTATCGTGGCCCGCAAAAGGATCGGCCTCATCGAACGACCCAATCGTCAGGAATCCGAGCTTGGCGAGGGGCCGATCGGCGTAGTCCATGACGTCCAGTTCGAGAAAGTATGGCGCCGTGCTCGAGCGACCGGCGCGATGAGTGGATGTCGAGAAGCCTAATTCGTGCGCCGCGACGGAGGTGGCTGCACGATGTGATGAGTCACGTCATCGCGATGAGGCCTCGGAGTAGCCGGGTGAAGGTGGCCGATTCGGTCCCGAGCCGGTCGAAGAAGTCCTTGTCGCACTTCTCGACCGCGGCATTGGCCCGGTTCGCGAGATCCCGGCCGGCCGGCGTCACCGAGAGCACCCGCGCACGCCCGTCCTGCGGGTGTGGCCTGCGCTCGACGAGCGAACCTTTCTCGAGCGTGCGGAGCACCTGGGAGGTCATCATCGGGTCGGTCCCCGCATGGGCAGCCAGCACGTTCTGAGTCACCTGGTTCTCGGTGTCCATCCACGTGAGCGAAGCCAGTAGCACGAACTGTACGTGGGTGAGCCCGAATGGCTTCAGCGCGCGCCGCTGCGCCGCCTGCCACGCATTGGTCACCTTCCACAGCATCAGGCCGGTGCTGTCTTCCGCTTCCGCAAACTCGCTTTGGAGAGCGTTCACTCCGCCTCGACAATCGCCACGAGCCTGTCCAGGTCCGCGGGCACCGAAGTAGTAAACCCGCCCCCAAGGATGCGCCCCCACAGCCACCCGAGCGGCCCTTCGATGGTGACGTGCACGCTCAGCTCGGTGTGGTCGCCCTGGCGTCGCGCCAGGTGCTGGAAGACGAGCCTGGCTCCGGGGAAATGACTGGCGTCGGTGTATTCCTCGTCGCGCTCGAGTGTTGTGATCGTGAACTTCGTCTTCGGACCACCCTTCGGCTTCAGTGTCCCCGTCGCACCCACGGCGACGGGTGCGTCGAGCTTCACCCATTCGCTGTCTGGGCTCCACTGGGACCAGGAACTGTGGTCAATCCATTTGGCGAAGAACGCCTCCGGGGAAGCCGAGGAGGTTGCGTGTGCCGATACGAGCTGTGTCATGCATTTAGTATGCGCGCTTATTATATTTTGTCAAGAGGCTTTGCGAAATTCCGATGCGGCGACGGTTCAGCGCTCACGATCCTTTTACGGCGTTGATGCGAGCGCATGATCAGGTACCCCGCGGAGAGCAGGAGAAACCACGCCGGTCCCACGAAAAGGGCGATCCTCGTCGAAGCTTGGAAGGCCATCATCACGATCACGAGTGCGAGTCCGGCAAGGCCGACGATGCTGCTGTACGGCCAGAAGAAGAGTCGGAAAGAAAGAGCAGTCTCGGTTCCCGCACGAATGTGAGATCGACGGAATCGCCAATGGGTGATCAGGATCATTGCCCAGATCGCAATCGTCGTGATGGTTGCGATCGAGGACAGGTAGACAAAAATGATGGGCGGCAGAAGGTAGTTGAGGACAACGCCGACCGAGAGCACTGCGGCGGAGGCGAGAACTCCGAAGATCGGGACCCGTCCTCGAGCACTCAGCGTTGCCAGGAAGCGGGGGGCCTGCTGATTGTTGGACAACGTCAGCAGCATTCGGCTGGTGCTGTACATCCCACTGTTGAAAGCCGAGAGCGCAGCAGTGACGACCACAAAGTTGAGTACGTCGGCGGCGTCCGGGATTCCGACATCCTGAAACGCGATCACAAAGGGGCTCGATCCTGCACCGATCTTCGACCACGGTACCAACATCAGAATGAATAACAGTGCGCCGACATAGAAGATCAGGATCCGAACGATGACCTGGTTGATGGCCTTCGGAATCGTGGTACTCGGATTGGCTGCCTCGCCGGCCGTGATTCCCACAAGCTCGGTGCCTCCGAACGAGAACATGACCAGTGGCAACGCGAGGAGAAGCCCACCGATGCCCTTGGGGAACAGTCCGCCGCCCGTCCACAGGTTGCTCACCGCGGCGCCATGACCGAGGTGAAACAGGAGAATGACCACTCCGAACGCGATCAGGCCCAGGATCGCAACGATCTTCACGAGCGCGAACCAGAATTCGGTTTCGCCAAAGCTTCGAACACTGATGATGTTGATCGCAAGCACGAGGCTCAGGGCAAGAAGCGCGGTGACCCAGCGTGGTAAGCCCGGGAACCAGAACGTGACATAGACGCCGAGAGCTGTGAGCTCTGCGATGTTGACCACGATCCACGAGAACCAGTACGTCCACCCGACCGCGAAACCGCCGAAAGGCCCAACGTACCGGTGCGCGTATTCGCTGAACGAGCCCGATTCCGGTTCAGCGACGGCCATCTCGCCCAGGGCACGCATGACGATGAAGATGATGCCGCCGCCGATGACATACCCGAACAAGACCGCGGGGCCGGCAAGACCGATCGTGTTTGCCGACCCGTAAAACAGTCCGGAGCCGATCGCTCCGCCGAGCGCGATGAACTGGATGTGACGACTCGAGAGCGACCGGCGCAACCGGGGACCGGCCGCGGCGAGCGTCGAGGCCGGCTTCGCCGCGATCACTGCGGATCCCGGCGTCACTGCGGACCCGGACATCCCTGGGGATCCGGATATCCCTGCAGATCCGGATATCCCTGCGGATCTCTTCGAATCTTCCACCTACTACGACGCTGCTGCGACGAGGGGCGTTGGTGGCGTGATGTGCTGTGTTTCCAGGATTTCGCCGATGGTCTTCGACACGATTTCGAGGTAAGACTGGAACAGTTCCGGATAGTCGACGGTGTGCGCGAGCCACGGATGCATCACGCAGCTTCGCAGCACGACAACGTTCCCGACCGTGTCCC
>Ga0302157_10000959_pt1 | contig 36557 bp, 29 predicted proteins | sample I_Bog_N3_3_FD_193502 | JGI IMG/M metagenome (GOLD analysis project Ga0302157, IMG submission 193502) | Peat permafrost microbial communities from Stordalen Mire near Abisko, Sweden - I_Bog_N3_3 | ecosystem: Environmental > Terrestrial > Soil > Wetlands > Peat | place: Sweden: Abisko, Stordalen...
GACTTGAAAGCGCCGCCGCCGGTGATCGGCTTGGCGTCGGTGTGGCCGTCGATGCGCAGAATCCACGGGATGTCGGGAGGGATTTCGCGCTCCAGGTCGAGCACCGCCGCCGCGAGACCGTCGAGCGATTGCTTGCCCGCCGCGCTCAAATCCGCCTTGCCGACGTCGAACAGCACGGAGGATTCGAACACGAAACGGTCGCCGACGACCCGGATGTCGGGGCGCGAGCCCAGAATTTGCCTGAGGCGGCCGAAGAAGTCGGAGCGGTAGCGGGAGAGTTCCTGCACCTTCTGCGCCAGCGCGACGTTCAGCCGCTGGCCGAGGTCGGCGATCTTGGCCTGCGACTCGCGGTCTGAGGTCTGCGCCGCGTCGAGCGCGTCCTGGATCGCCGCCAGTTGCTTGCGCAGCGCCGAGATCTGCTGATTGAGGATGTCGACTTGCGCCAGCGCCCGGGCGGTGATGCCCTTCTGCGCGTCGAGCGCGCTCGCGGCGGCGTCGGCCTTGTCGGTCGCCGCGTCAAGGCCGGCGCCGCCGGCCTGGGCGTCGTTCTTCAACCTTTGCGCGTCTTTCTGCGCCTGATTGAGCGACGCGGCGAGGTAGGCGATCTTGCCGTCGTCGGCGTTCTTGGCGCTGCGCTCCATGGCCAGCAGGCTCGTCAGTTCCTCGATCTGCTGATTGAGCCTTTGCAGCGCGGTGTCCTTGCCGGTGACTTCGCGCGACAGGAAGAACTGCGACAGCATGAATACCGACAGCAGGAAGATGATGACGAGCAGCATCGTCGACAGAGCGTCGACGAAGCCCGGCCAATAATTGACCGTCTCGAAGCGGCGTGCGCGTCCCAGCGCCATGTCAAATTCCTCCGGTCAATTCTGGCGCTCGCGCTCGTCGACGAGGCGGCGCAGCAGGCGGCGGATTTCGTCCTGCTGGGCGGCGTGCGAATCGACCCAGTTGCGCATCTGCTGCTGTTCAGTGCGCATGTGGGTGACCAGCGCCTGAATGCCCTCGGCGAGATTGGCCATCGCTGCCGCGCTCTTTCGGGCCTCGGCGCCATCGACCGCCGCGACCGGCGCGGGGGCGGAGGTTTCTACGTAGCTCGCGAGAAAATCCTCGAGTTCGGTGTAAAACCGATTCTGCGCCTGACCAGCCTGAAGATCGAGGAAGCCGAGAATCAGCGAGCCGGCGAGGCCGAACAGCGAGGAGGTGAAGGAGACGCTCATGCCGGCGATCGGCGCCGACAGGCCGCTCTTCAGATCGTCGAACATCGAGGTCGTGTCGACGCCGGTCTTCATGCTGTCGATGACGCCGCTGATCGAGTGCACGGTCTCCAGCAGACCCCAGAACGTGCCGAGCAGGCCGAGGAACACCAGCAATCCGACGAGGTAGCGGTTGAGCTCGCGCCCCTCGTCGAGCCGCGTGCCGACCGAATCGAGGATCGCCCGGGTGACGCTGGTCGACAGCCCGCGCTTGCCCGCGCCGGCGTTGAGCATCGTCGACATCGGCGCCAGCAGTTTCGGCGGCAGCGCCCGCGCGTAAGCCTCGGGCGAGGAAAGGGCATTCACCCAGCGGATCTCGCGGAACAGCCGGAACACCTGACGGAACGCGAACACCGAGCCGATCGCCAGCACGCCGATGATCAGCCCGTTCAAACCCGGATTGGCGCTGAAGGCGAGCGCGATGGGCTTGTAGAGCGCCAGCGCGACGAAGCCGACGAGCACGAGAAACGAGAGCATCCCCAAGAGGAAGACGCCGGGCGAAGTAAGCAGGCGAATATCGGACTGTCGAGCCATGGAATCGGACCGCGCGCCTTCCTCAAAGAGACGCTGCGATCCTAGCAGAATTGCGGCGGGAATAGAAAACCGGGCCCGGGATCAGCTCATCCAGTTGCCGCCGTCGACGTTCAAAGTCTGCGCGACGACATAGTCGGAATCGGCTGAGGCCAGGAATACCGCTGCGCCTACGTGATCGTCGGGCCGGCCCATGCGGCCGAACGGCACGGCCTCGCCGACCAGCCGCTTCTTCTCGCCGGGCGGCCGGCGCTCATATTTCGCAAACAGCGAATCGACGTGATCCCACATCGGGGTATCGACGACGCCGGGCGCAATGCCATTGACGTTGATACGATGCTTGATCAGATCAAGCCCCGCCGATTGGGTGAGCGAAATCACCGCCGCCTTGGACGCGCAATAGATCGACACCAGGGCCTCGCCGCGGCGCCCCGCCTGCGAGGCGAAATTGATGACCTTGCCGCCCTGGCCGCGGGCGATCATCGATCTGGCCACCGCCTGCAGCGTGAAGAACAGGCCCTTGGTGTTGACGGCGAACAGCCGATCGTAGCTCGCCTCGGTCACTTCGACGATCGGGCCCATGTCGAACACGCCGGCATTGTTGACGAGAATGTCGATGCCGCCCCAGCGCGCCTCGACCGCGCTGACCGCCGCCTCGATCGAGGCGAGTCGGGTCACGTCGAGCGCCACCGCGAAGGCGTTTCCGCCATGCGCGCTCGCCGTATCTTCCGCCTGTCGCGGCAAAATATCGGCGACCGCGACGCGCGCGCCCTCGGCGACGTATCGGTCGACGATCGCCTTGCCGATGCCGCGCGCGCCGCCGGTGACGAGCGCCACTTTGCCTTGCAGTTTCATCGCCGTTCAGGCTCCGTCGAGATAGGTTTGCAATGTCGGGCGAACGCCGTGGGTCCAAAGGCTCGTCAGGGCGGACGTGAACGCCTCGACGTAGGCGGGCGTGTGGGCGAGATCGCCGAAGATGTCGCCGAGCTCGAGAAACGCGCCGGGGTCGTCGCGGCTCCGCTTCGCCGCGGCTTGCAGGCGATCCCACGACGGATCGTTGGGCGCGATGACCTTGCCGCTCTCCGATTCGCCAAAGCAATAGCGGCACCAAAGCGCGGAAACCAGCGTCAGACCCGCGAAGCCCGAGCCGGATTTCAGACGGTCGGTCACGGTGGGCAGAATGAATTTCGGCTGCCGGTTGGAGCCGTCGAAACACAGGCGCGCTACGGTGTCGCCGATCTTCGGGTTGGAGAACCGGCGCTCGATCAACTGACGATAATCCTCGAGCACGACGCCCGGCGGCGGCGGCAATACGGGGATGATTTCCTGTTCGGTGAGGCGCTTCAGGAAGGCGCGAATCTGCGCGTCCTCCATCGCTTCGTGGACGAAGTGAATGTCGAGCAGGCCGCCGGGATAGGCGATCGCCGCATGACCGCCGTTGAGGATGCGGATCTTCATCAACTCATAGGGCGCGACGTCGGACGTGAAGGTGACGCCGACCTTTTCCAACCGCGGCCGCCCCGAGGGGAAATGATCCTCGATCACCCATTGTTTGAACTCCTCGCAGAACACCGGCCAGGAATCCTCGACGCCGAAGGCATCCGCGGCGATCTTGCGTTCGCGGTCGGTCGTGGCGGGCGTGATGCGATCGACCATGGCGTTGGGGAACGCGACAGCGCCGCGAATCCATTGGGCGAGCGCGGGATCGACGAGCTCGGCGAGGCCCGCCACCGCGTTCTCGGTCACGTGGCCGTTGCCGGGAATGTTGTCGCACGACATGACCGTGAACGGCGCCAGGCCGGCGGCGCGGCGCTGCATCAGGCCGGCGACGATCAGGCCGAACGCGGTGCGCGGCGTCGCGATGTTGCTTGCGTCCCAGACGATGTCGGGATGGGTGGGATCGAACGCCTGGGTCGCCGGCGAAATGTAATATCCGCCCTCGGTTATCGTCAGCGAGACGATGCGGATTTGCGGGCCGCTCAACAACGCCATGGTCGCCGAAATGTCGAAGGGTTCGAGAAAATCGATCATCGCGCCCGTCACATGGGCGCGCGTGGCGTCGGCTTCCTGCTCGACGACCGTCGTCAGCCAATCCTGTTCGCGCAATTTCGCGCGCATGAATTTATCGGCGTCGCGGACGCCCGCCCCGACGATCGCCCAATCATGATCGAGCCCGGCGTTGAACAATTCGTCGAGATAGACGGCCTGGTGGGCGCGATGGAAGTTGCCGACGCCGATGTGCAATATGCCGGCGCTGAGATCCTGGCGGCGGTATTTGGGCGCGCCGACCCCGGCGGGCAAGAGGCCGAGCGTTGCGTAGGAGAGTTTGACGGTCATGACCGTTTCCCAATCGAGTCTCGAGGTCTGGTCGTGAGGGCGGCGAGGGGCGGCGTCAATCGACGCGCCGGCCGTCCTTGTTGAACTTGTGGACGCGGTCTTCGCGCGGCGTCAGATAGACGGCGTCGCCCGGCTTCACCGCCGCTTCGCCATCGACGCGCACGGTGAGGTGGCCGAGTTTGTCGCCATCGACATAGATGAAGGTGTCGGAACCCAGATGCTCGGCGAGCCGCACCCGGGTCTTCCACTCGCCCTGGCTGGTCGAAATCTCCAGATGCTCCGGACGCACGCCGATCGAGACCGCGCCGCGCTTGGTCGCCGGCTCCCCCTCGACGATGTTCATCGTCGGCGAGCCGATGAATCTGGCGACGAACAGGCCGTTGGGCCTGTTGTAGAGCTCGAGCGGCGAACCGACTTGCGCGACGGAGCCGCGATCGAGCACGACGATCTTGGTCGCCATCGTCATGGCTTCGACCTGATCGTGCGTGACATAGATCATCGTCGTCTTCAGCGCATGGTGGAGATCGCCGATCTCCAGCCGCATCTGCACGCGCAGCGCCGCGTCGAGGTTGGAGAGCGGTTCGTCGAACAGGAACGCCTTGGGCTCGCGCACGATGGCGCGGCCGATGGCGACGCGCTGACGCTGACCGCCGGAGAGCTGACGCGGCTTGCGGTCGAGATAATCGGTGAGGTTGAGGGTCGCCGCTGCTTTCTTCACCTTGGCGTCGATGACTTCGGTGGGCTGCTTGGCCATCTTCAGCGCGAAGGCGATGTTGCCGCGCACGCTCATATGTGGATAGAGGGCATAGGATTGAAACACCATGGCGAGGCCGCGCTGGGCTGGACCGACCTGACTGACGTCCTTGCCGTCGATCAGGATATGGCCGGAGGTGAGGTCCTCCAACCCGGCGATCAAGCGCAGCAGCGTGGATTTGCCGCAACCCGAGGGGCCGACGAACACGGCGAATTCGCCGTCCTGGATGTCGAGGCTGACGCCGTTGATGATTTTGACCGCGCCGAAATCCTTGCGCACGTCCGAGAGTTGGATTCTGCCCATGGTCGTGATCCCCCGATTACTTGACGGCGCCGAAGGTGAGGCCGCGCACGAGTTGTTTCTGAGAGAACCAGCCGAGCACCAGGATGGGCGCTATGGCCAGCGTCGAGGCGGCCGAGAGCTTGGCCCAGAACGTGCCCTCGGGACTTGAGAATTGCGCGATCAGATAAGTCAGCGGCGCTGCGTTGAAAGTCGTCAGATTCAGCGTCCAGAACGCCTCGTTCCAGGACAGGATGACGGACAGCAACAGCGTCGAGGCGATGCCAGGGATCGCCATCGGCGTCAGCACATAGATGATTTCGTTGGTCAGCGACGCGCCGTCCATGCGCGCGGCTTCCAGGATGTCAACCGGGATTTCCTTGAAGTAGGTGTAGAGCATCCAGATGACGATCGGCAGGTTGACCATCATCAGCAGGAAGCCGATGCCCCAGCGGCTGTCGAGCAGATGAAACCGCAGGAAGAGAAAATAGATCGCCATGAACACGCCCGCGCCCGGCATCATCTTGGTGGAGAGCATCCACATCAGCAGATCCTTGGTGCGCTTGGTCGGCGCGAAGGCCATCGCCCAGGCCGCCGGCACCGAGATCGCGAGGCCGACGAGATTGGCGCCGATCGACAGCACGATCGAATTGAAAGCGTGCAGGAGATAGTCGGATCGCGCCTGAACCTCGCCGAAGTTTTCCGTCGTCCAGTGGAAGAACAGGAATTTCGGCGGGATGGCGTAGGCGTCCTGCTCGCTCTTGAACGCCGTGAGGAACGTCCAGAGAATCGGGAAGAAGATGAGCAGTCCGATGGCCCAGGCCAGAACCGTCATGCCGATGCGTCGGCTGGTGGTGACTCGCAGTCCCATGGCGTCAGGCCTCCAGGTTCTTGCCGATCATGCGGACGAGGAAGAACGCGACGATATTGGCGAGGATCACCGCCACGACGCCGCCCGCCGCCGCGCCGCCGACGTCATTGTCGTTGGTCGCGAGTTCGAAGATGCGGAAGGGAATGTTCGACGTGGCCGGGCCGCCGTTGGTGGTGACGCGGATTTCGGCGAACACGTTGAGCAGGAAGATCGTCTCGATGAGCACCACTACAGTGATCGCCCGCGCGATGTGCGGCAGCACGATGTAGAAGAAATAGGAGATCGGCCCTGCGCCGTCGAGCGCGCTCGCTTCCTTCTGTTCCTCGTCGAGCGATTGCAACGCGGTCAGGATGATCAGGCTGGCGAACGGCAACCATTGCCAGGAAACGATCAGCACCACCGCGGTCATCGGATAATCGGTGAACCAGTCGATCGCGGGCAGGCCGAGCGAATGCGCGATCCAGGCGAACAGCCCGGAAACCGGGTTCATCAGCATGTTCTTCCACACCAGCGCGCTGACCGTCGGCATGACGAAGAATGGCGCGATCACCATCAGGCGAACCCAGTTCTGCCCGAAGATCGGTTGATCCATCAGGATCGCGACCAGGATGCCGCCGGCGACGCTGATCACCAACGACCACACGACCAGCACCAGCGTGTTGACCAGCGCGCCGAGGAAGCTCGGATCGGAGAGGAAGTACGTGTAATTCTGCAGTCCCACGAAGCTGACATTGTCGGCATCGAGCAGATTGTAGCGCAGCGTCGAGAAATACAGGGTCATGACGAGGGGTACGATCATCCAAAGAAACAGCAGGATGACCGAGGGCGCGACCAGGAGACGTCCGGCCACCTTAGTCTGTTGTGTCGCCATGAGCTTGAGCTCCTCGATTGGGGGTCGCGACGGCGCCAAGCGTTCGGGACCGCTGCCCGAGCGTCGTCAGTTGAACCGAAAAGGGCGCTTCCCGAAAGTCTCCGTGAGCAACCGGAGAAGAAAGGCCCCCGCTCCGTGGCGGAGCGGGGGGCGCGCGAGGCGGGAGGAACCTCGCGCGCTGTTGCCGCAGTTCCCGGCGGCGCATTCCGCCGCCGGCGTCATGGCAGAGATTACTTGATGTAACCGGCCTTCTTCATCGCCGCTTCCGTGCTCGCCTGCGCCTTGGCGAGCGCGTCGGCTTCCGACATCGTGCCGGCGAGAGCGGCGGAGAAGTCCTGACCAACTTCGGTGGCGATGCCCGCGAATTCGGGAATGGCGACGAACTGGACGCCGACGTAAGGAACCGGCTGGACGGTCGGATGGGTCGGATCGGCCGAGTTGATCGAGGCGAGCGTCATTGCCGCGAACGGAATCTTGGCATAGTCAGGATTGGCGTACAGCGACTTCCGGGTGCCCGGAGGCACGTTCGACCAGCCTTCCTTCGAGGCGACGTAATCGAGGTAGTGCTTGCTCGTCGCCCAGGAAATGAACTTCTCCGCCGCTTCGGTCTTGGCCGAACCCGCGGGAACGGCGAGCGACCATGCCCAAAGCCAGTTGCCGCGCTTGCCCAGGCCGTTGTCGGGCGCCAGGGCGAAGCCGACCTTGTCGGCGACGGTGGAGTCCTTGCCGGTGACGAACGAGGCGGCGACCGTGGCGTCGATCCACATGCCGCACTTGCCGGCGTTGAAAAGCGCGAGGTTCTCATTGAACCCATTGGCGGAGGCGCCGGGAGGACCGTCAGCTTTCATGATCGCCAGATAATAGTCGAGCGTCGCTTTCCACTCGGGCTTGTCGAATTGCGGCGCCCAGTTCATGTCGAACCAGCGCGCGCCGAACGAATTCGAGGTGGCCGTCAGGAAGGCCATGTTCTCGCCCCAACCGGCCTGTCCGCGCAAGCAAATGCCGTAAATGCCCGCGGCCTTGTCGGTCATCTTGTCGGCGGCTTCGCGAATGAAGGTCCAGGTCGGCGCGTCGGGCATCTTCAGCCCGGCCTTGTCCATCAGGTCCTTGCGATACATGACCATCGAGCTTTCGCCATAGAACGGCGCGGCGTAGAGCTTGCCGTCGACGGTCAGGCCGGCGCGAATGGCGGGGAGCAGGTCATCGACGTCGTAGTCGGCGCCGAGCTTGTCTAGCGACACGAGCCAGCCCTTCTTGCCCCAGATCGGAACCTCGTAGGTGCCGATGGTCATGATGTCGAACTGGCCGCCCTTGGTGGCGATGTCGGTCGTCACCTTCTGACGAAGCACGTTCTCCTCGAGCGTGACCCAGTTGAGCTTGATGTCGGGGTTGGCCTTGGTGAAGTCGTCCGACAGCTTCTGCATCTGGATCATCTGGCCGTTGTTCACGGTGCCGATCGTCAGCGACGTTTCCGCATAGGCGGACAGGGATAGGGTGGTCAGGGCGCAGGCGCCGAGCAGACTCTTCATGAGAGTCGACATGAGTGCTTCCTCCATATTCCGAGATTTGCTCCGAGTTGAGCAATTGCCCTCGGTCCGGGCTAAAATTCGACAAACTGCGCTGAAAGTCAACAGAAATCACTTGCTGCATCGCAGCAAAAATACGCTGCGGCGCCGAAGGCAATGCGCCCCCGCGAGGGTGAGTTCCCGCCATCAAAAGCGGTTTTTCGTGACGCCCGCGTGGAGCGCTCAGCGCCGGAATAGATGCTCCGCCGTCGCCTCGTCGGTGACAAGTCCAGAAATCAACCCTGCGAAGCCATATCCGCCGCAATATCTGTGATTTGCTAACCTGGTTTCTGAGCCGTGAAGAAACCATCGCCAGGAATTTACGAAAGACGAAGGTCATGCTATTCTGAAACAGGGAACACGGACCTTCGCCGCCTCCCTCGCCTGGTCCGCGGAGCCAGAAATTTGGAGAAACGCGAATTGGCCTTGCGGGACTTGCAAGCCCCTGAAATTGCTCAAAACCGCCAAAGGAATGCCTGGAAAGACTTGACGGAAAAAGGGTTGGATTTGCATCGGCTTGGCAAAAAGCTTGGAGAAATTTGGTCCGCGCTCGGCAAAAACCACCGGAGTCCCGCGACCCGCAGTCATACCCGCGCCTGTCGCCGGCACGCCATTGAATTGCGCCCAAATCACCGACGTGGCCGGGCCCTGGCTCGGCCCTGACGAAAAGCGCGGTCGGGAATGCCGAAAGAGCCTCAAGTTGGGGCCCATCGGCCGGCGACCACGGCTATGGTGACGCGCTCAGCGCCGGAGCAGATGCTCGGCAGTCGCCTCGTCGGTGACGAGCCCGGAAATCAGCTTCCCCAGCAACGCCGCGCGCAACGGGGCGCGCCGCGACGGGCCCATGGCGACGCCGATCATCAGGCGCCGGGTCGAGGGACGCAGCGGCGCGCTGGCGACGCGCTCGTTGAGGTGCCCGGGCAACAGCCGGCCCTGGGCGTCGAAAGTCCAGGCGGTGATTTCGCCGACCGCGCCGGCGCGGCGCAGCGCCTCGTTTTCCTCCGGCGTGATGAATCCGTCCTTCATCAGCGCCGAGTTCTCGCCGATTGAACCGACGCCGACGAACGTGACGTCGGCCTGCTCGACGAGGTTGAGCACGCTGCGCACCGAAGGCAGGCCGATCAGCAGATCGCGCTCCTCGATGGAGCGCGCGATGACCGGCAGCGGCATCGGATAATGCCCGGCGCGCACCGTGTCGGACACCCGGATGATCACGTCGTAGAACGAGGCCGAGCCGTCGATCTTGCCGGTGCCGACCAGCGCCACCAGCTTGTGCTGCGGGCATTGCATCGCCGGCAACTGGTCGGCGACGGCGCGCATGGTGCGCCCCGTGCCAATACCGATGATGACGGGTTCGGAGCGGCGCAGCCAACGCTCCATTTCCGCCGCGGCGATCTGCGCGATGCCGAGCGTCGAGGACGCCGAAGCCGGGTCGGTCGGCGATATCTCGCAATAATGCAGATCGTAGCGCTGTCTCAGCAGCGACGACAGCTCCATGCACCGCGCGATCGGATGATCGAGCCGGACCTTGATCAGTCGCTCGGTCATCGCCAATGAGACGAGGCGCTGCGCGGTCTGGCGCGAAATGCCGAGCTTGCGGGCGATTTCGTCCTGCGTGTTGCCGGCGACGTAATACAGCCAGCCGGCGCGCGCGGCGTCGTCGAGCCGGGCGCTTTCGCCTTCAGGAGTCTTGGCCAAGCTTCGGCTCCCGGGTCGTGGCGATCAGCGCGGGCAGTTCACGCATGTCGTCGAAGATGGCGACCGCCCCCGCCGCGGCGAGGCGCTCGCGATATTTCCGGCCGTGGGCGTGAGCCCCGCCGGTAAAGCCGAAAGCGGTCATGCCGGCGCGGCGCGCGGCGACGACGCCGGGGGCGCTGTCCTCGATCACGAGGCAACCCGCCGGCTGCGCGCCGAGCCGCCGTGCGGCATGGAGGAACAGATCCGGCGCCGGCTTGCCATGTTCGACCTCGGTCGCCGAATAGACCCGCGCGGAAAACAGGTCGGCGTAGCCGACGATTCGCAACGAGGCGCGGATGCGCTCGGGCGGGCTCGACGAGGCGACGCAGACGGGGGCCCCCAAGCCGCTCAGCGCCTCGCGCAAGCCCTCGACACCCTTCAGTTCGCGCTCGAAAGCGGCGACGGTCCTTTGTGTCAGGCCGCTCTCGAAGCCTTCGGGAAGATCGACGCCGAGCGTGGTCAGCGCGGTGGCGCGCATCGCGGGCTGACTGACGCCCAGGAACAGATCTCGGGTGCGCTCGTCGCTGAGCGAAACCCCAAGTTCGCCGAACGCCTTGCGCGCGCAACCCAGCGCGATCGTCTCGCTGTCGACAAGCACGCCATCGCAATCGAAGATGACCAACTCGGGCCAACGGTTCATGCGCGCGCTCCCTTAGGGAAGCTCGCGTCGGCCGTGACGCCGCTCAGGCCTCTCGGGCTCGCCATGCTAATGCATCGCCTCGCGCAACCGGCGCTCGGTCTGTTGCAGCATTTCGAACGCCGCGCGTTTGCGCGCATGGAAGGCGGCGATTTCGCCGCCGGCGGGGCGGTGGGTTTCGCCCAGGCGCGACATCGCCGTCATCGCCGAGCCCATCGTGTGGCGTCCCGCAGCGACCGCGCCGAGCATCGCCGCGCCCAGCAGCACCGGTTCCGAAGTCGCGGCCGTCGCCACCCATTTTCCGGTGGCGTCGGCGATGATTTGCCGAACCAGCGCACTCTTCGAGGCGCCGCCGCTGACGACCAGCATATCGAACCCGTAACCCCCGGCCTCCAGTGAGCGCAGGATCTGCGCGACGCCCTGCGCCAGGCCGCAGAGGCCGGCGACATAGAGCTTGCGGCGGCTCGCCTCGTCGTCGGACAGATCGAGCCCGGCGATCGCTCCCCTCGCCGAGGGTTCGGCGAACGGCGTGCGATTGCCGAGGAAATCGGGCAGCACGTGCAGGTCGCGCGCGATCAGCGCGGCGGCGGAGAGGCCGCCGGACCGGGCGACGATTTCGCGCTCCATCGCTTCGAAGTCCTCGCCCCCCGAGGTCGCCGGGTGCAGGCGCATCAGATGATCGAGCGCCGCGCCAAACGCGCTCTGTCCGCCTTCGGTCAACCACTGGCCCGGCGTAAGCGCCGCGAAGTACGGCCCCCAGACGCCGGCGATGAAGCGCGGCTCTTCCGAAAGCGCCATGCAGCAGCCCGAGGTGCCCAGGATCAGCGCCAGCCGTCGCGTCGCGTCGATCGGCGCCGAGCCATAGGCGCCGCCGATCGTGCCGAAAGCGCCGGCGTGGGCGTCGATCAGGCCGGCGGCGACGGGCGCGCCCGGCCTCAGGCCCATGGCCTCGGCCGCCTCGGCGGTCAGCCCGCGCCCGAGCGCCGTGCCCGGCGCGACGATTTCGGTTCCGATGCGCTCGAAGCCGTCGTCCACGAGCGCGTCGAGCCCGACAGCCCGAAAGAATTCGACCGACCAGCGTCTGTCCGGCCCGAGATAGGGCCATTTGCACACCACGGTGCAGGCCGAGCGCGCCAACGATCCCGAGGCGCGAAACGTGAGGAAATCGGTGAGATCGAGAAACGCGCCCGCCGCGGCGAACGTCTGGTGAACGTGGCGGGACAGCCAGAGCAGCTTCGGGGCCTGCATTTCCGGCGAAATCGCGCCGCCGATGTAGCGCAGGATCTCGTGGCCGCCGGCGTTGATTTCCTGAGTTTCCTTCACCGCGCGATGGTCCATCCAGACGATCGTGTCGCGGCTAGGATCGCCGCTCGGACCGACGCAGAGCGGGGCGCCGTCGCGGTCCAGCACCACGAGCGAGCAGGTGGCGTCGAAGCCGATTCCGGCGATCTCTTCGGGTCGGGCGCCGGAGCGCTGGGTCGCCTCGCGCACCGCCGAGCAGGCGGCGGCCCAGATGTCCGTCGAGGAATGTTCGACGATTTCGCCGCTGTCGCGCCATATCCGGATCGGTCGCCTGGCGCTGGCGAGCAATCGGCCATCGCCGTCGAACACGCCGGCCCGCGCGCTTCCCGTGCCCACATCGACGCCCAAGAAGGCTTCGCCCATCGTCTCCTGCCCCCGCGTCCCGGCGCGCTTCTATGTCCCACGTTTGGCCGAGGGCGCGCAAGACGTGCTTGCCGAAACGCCCGAACTCCGGGCCTCAAGCGGCCGAGGCTCCCTCGATCGGTTCCCGACGCGTTTGGGCCCGCATGCCGAGCAGGGCGCGAAATTCTTCGGCGGGAACCGCCGCGCTGAACAGGTAGCCCTGGACTTCGCCGCAGCCGTGGGCCCGCAGCCAGTCGAGTTCCTCGACGCTTTCCACCCCTTCGGCCGTCGTGCAGATGCCGAGCGTCGCGGCGAGGCCGGTGATCGCGCGAATGATGGCGGCGGAATCGGGCCGTTGCGCGACGTCCTGGACGAAGCTGCGGTCGATTTTGATCTTGTCGAACGGGAAGCTGGAGAGATAGGTCAGCGACGAATAGCCGGTGCCGAAATCGTCCAGCGAAATGCCGACCCCGAACGCGCGCAACTTGCCGAGCGTCGCCAACACCGTCTCCTTGTTGTCGACGAGCATGGATTCGGTGATTTCCAGGTCCAGGCGTTCCGGCGGCAACCCGGTTTCCTCGACAATTGTCTTGACGAGCCCGGCCAGATCGCCGCGAAACTGAGCGGCCGAAAGATTGACCGCGACCGTGACGTTGCGCGTCCATGTCGCGGCCTCCGCGCAGGCGGTGCGCAGCACGAATTCGCCCAGCGCCATGATCAGGCCGGTCTCCTCGGCGATCGGAATGAAATCGGCGGGCGCGATGGCGCCTCGGGTCGGGTGGTTCCAGCGCACCAGCGCCTCGCATGCGTTGACGGTCCCGGTCGTGGTTTCGACCAGCGGCTGGAAATTGACCGTGAGTTCGCCGCGGTCGAGGGCGTCGCGGAGATCGAGTTCGAGCGTTCGGCGCCACTGCATCTCGGCGTCCATCTGCGGCTCGAAGAACCGATAGCGTCCCTTGCCGTCAGCCTTGGCGCGGTAGAGCGCTAGATCGGAATTGCGCAGCAATTCGCTGGCGCTGTCGCCGTCGCGAAGCGCGATGGCGATGCCGAGGCTCGCTCCCACCAGGACGCGCTGTCCGCCGATCTCGTAGGGCGAGCCGATCCGGGAGACCAGTGTCTGCGCCAGGGTCGCCGCGCCAACCTGGGCGGGCTGTTGCAGATTGTCGTGAAGAATGACGAATTCGTCGCCGCCGAACCGCGCGGCGGTGTCGCCCTCCTGCAATGCGCCGCGAATCCGGTCGGCTACGGCCCGCAACAACTGGTCGCCGGCCTGATGGCCGAGCGTGTCGTTGACTTGCTTGAAACGATCGAGATCAACGCTGATCAGCGCGAAGCCGACCCCTTGGGACGCCGCGCGTGCGACGGCGACGGCGAGGCGTTGGTTCATGTAATTGCGGTTGGGCAGACCCGTGACCGAATCGTAGTTGACGATCCGGTCGACCGAAGCCTCGGCGCGCTTGGTCTCGGTCACGTCGGAGCCGACGCCGCGGAAGCCTACGAACCGGCCGGAATCATCGACGATCGGGCGGCCCGTCAACGACCACCAACGGGCTTCGCCGCGCACCGAAATCGGCAACGACACGTCGCGAAACGCCTCGCGCCGGCGAAAGGCGCGATAGATCTGCCGCAAGGCGCCGCCGCGCACGGTTCCGTATTCGGGCGAGGCGATCAGCGAAGGCACGTCCAATCCTTCGAGTTGATGCGCCGGACGGCCGAACATGCTGGCGCAACGCTCCGAAACCCGGATAAGTCGCATGGAGGCGTCGACTTCGAACAGCCAGTCGCTTCCGTGCTCTTCAAATTCTTTCAGCAGCAGGCTGATCACCTGGCTCTGGTCGCGCAGGCGAAGATTGGCGATGAACGCGTCGGTCGCCAAACGGGCTCGGTCGAGCACGGTGCGGGAGATGACGAACATGAAGGACGCCGCGAGCGCCGCCAGACCCCAGAGCATCGGCTCGTTGGAGGTTGTCAGGATCGCGATCATCGGCGCGGCGATGGTGGCGGCATAGGTCAAAGAGGCCTGCCAGATGGTGGCCAGGGCCATCGCCCCGCCAGCCATCATTCCGCCGGCCGTGGCGATGAGCACGATCCGCTGCACCGCGGTCGCGTCGCCGAACATGATCACGAAAGGCGCCGCCCACATCAGCGCGAAGACGAAAGCGCGCAACGAGGCGCGCCCGATCGCGCGCGACGAGGCGCGCGTCTGAGCGCCGCGCAAGCGCGACCTGCGCCAACTCAGCGCCCAGGCCGCCAATAGCGCGCTCAGCAGACAAGACCACATGACGAGAAAGCCGCGGTGGGCGCCGTTCCAGAACAGGGCGTCGAAGATGACCGCATTGACGAAATTCGCCGAGATCGTATACGGCGTCATGCCGGTTACGGCATGCAATTGCGCCGCACGCAGCGCGCTCGCCTGCCCGGCGGACAGCGGCATGTGCGCATGGGGGAAATAATTCATTCGTGACAATAGGTTGGGCCTTCGAAACGCGCGACCGGTCATCAAATATCCGACTCTAAATATCTAACTCTGAATGCGCGAACCGCATCCGCCGCAATTTAGCGTCGCGACGATTTACGTTGAGTAAACGCTGTTTATTTTGGGTTCCGAAAAGTCAGCCGATCGCCGGTTTCAGCGACGCCCAGCGCGCCCCCGCGACACAGACGACGGCGCCCAAAGCCGTCGCGATCAGGCTCGGGGGAACCGATTCGCCGAGCAACGCCGCCGCCAGGGCGAGACCGATCAGGGGCTGCAGCAGTTGCAATTGCCCGACCGAGGCGGCGCCGCCCCGCGCCAAGCCCCGATACCAGAATATGAAACCCACGAACATACTGAAAACGCTGACATAACCTAGGCCGATCCAGGCGGCTGGCGGCGCCGGGGCGGTCGGCAGCCAGATCAGGCTCGCTGTCGCGGACAAAGGCCAGCACATGACCAGCGCCCAGGAGATCGTTTGCCAACCGCCCAGGCGTCGGGCCAGCCGCCCGCCTTCGGCATAGCCGATGCCGCAGACCGCGATGGCGACGACCAACAGACCGTCCCCAAGCAGGGAGGCTTCGACTTCGTCGCCCAAAGCATACGAAATGACTATCGCGGCCCCGGCGGCCGAGAACAGCCAAAACAGCGGCGGCGGCCGCTTTTCGCCACCCAATACGCTGAAGATCGCAGTACAAACGGGGAGCAAGGCCGTGAACGCGAGCGCATGGGCCGACGACACGCGCGTCAGCGCAAGCCCCGTCAGCACCGGAAAACCGACGACGACGCCCAAAGCGACGTAGGTGAGGGAGGCCAGGTCTGCGCGTCGCGGCCAAGGTTGGCGCAGCGCGAGCAGCGCCGCGGCGGCAAGACATGCCGCGATCGCCGCACGCGCGCCGCTGACGAACCAGGGCGAAAGGCCGCCGACCGCGGCTCGGGTTGCGGGCAGGGAGCCTGCGAACAGCGCCATGCCGATGAATCCGTCGAGCCAGCCGCCGCCAACGCCCTTCACCCGAGTCTCCCCTACGGCGTCCCGCACGCCTCGCTTAGAAAACTTTCGTTACCTTGCGCCCGACAAAATGCAAGATAGTGTCAGCCGAGCAAATCGCCCCCTTACACCCCCTTTGCGACGGCTTTGTCTTCAGAGTATAGGACGCGCCACTCAGCCGCTGGTGCGGCGCACAATTCGGACATTCCATGTCGCAGGACATTTCGCAGGCGCCTTCGACGACGACGGCGACACCTCCCGAAAACAGTCAAACGCATGGCGGGGGCAAATTCTGGGTCCTGGCGCTGGGGTCCGTCGGCGTCGTGTTCGGCGATATCGGCACCAGCCCGCTCTACGCGCTACAGACCGCGTTGGGGCAATTTTCCGGATCGGGCGTCGGGCCGAAGGAGGTCATCGGCGTCGTTTCGTTGATCATCTGGGCGCTGCTCGTCGTCGTGACGGCGAAATACGTGCTGTTCCTGATGCAGGCCGACAACAAGGGCGAAGGCGGCATTCTGTCGTTGCAGGCGCTCGCCCAGATCGCGATCGGCAAGCGTACGACGACCGTGTTTCTGCTCGGCGTCGCCGGCGCGGCGCTGTTCTCCGGCGACGCGATCATCACGCCCGCCATTTCCGTGCTCTCGGCGCTCGAAGGCCTCAAGCAGGTCAACGCGGATCTCGCCCCCTACGTCCTGCCGGCGACTGTGGGGATTCTCATCCTGCTGTTTCTTGCCCAGAGCCGGGGCACGGCGGGCGTCGCCGCGTTTTTCGGCCCGGTCATGTTGGTATTCTTCGTCGTCATCGCCGGATTGGGCGTGATGCGCATTCCCTTCGCGCCGGGCATTTTACGCGCGCTGAGCCCGGTTCCGGGCCTCGCGTTCCTCGTCGATCATGGCGGCATGGGCTTCATCGTGCTCGGCAGCGTGTTCCTGGCGGTGACCGGCGCCGAGGCGCTGTATGCCGACATGGGACATTTCGGCCGCAAGCCGATTCAGGCGGCATGGCTGGTTCTCGTGCTCCCGGGCCTGATCCTCAACTATCTCGGCCAGGGCGCGCTGATCCTCGTCGATCCTAAGGCGGTCGAGAACCCGTTCTATCTCATGGCGCCCGCCTGGGGCCTCGTGCCGCTGATCCTGCTTTCGACCTGCGCCACCGTCATCGCCAGCCAGGCGGTGATCACCGGCGCCTATTCGCTCGTCAGTCAGGCGATCCAGTTGGGCCTGCTGCCGCGCCTCGAAATCGTCCACACCTCGGAGTCGCAGGAAGGGCAGATTTATATTCCGCGTATAAATCGCATCTTGCTGTTAGGGGTGCTGGCGTTGGTATTGCTATTCCGTTCCTCCGACGCGCTCGCCAACGCCTATGGCATCGCGGTCGCCGGCACGATGGTGGCGACGACGTCGCTGGCGTTCTTCGTCGTCTGGAAGATGTGGCGCTGGCCGCTGTGGGGGGCGCTGGCGCTGGTGTGCGCCTTCCTTTCGATCGACATCAGCTTCTTCATCGCCAATCTCTACAAGGTGCTCGACGGAGGCTATGTCCCGCTGGCGCTCGGCTGCACGACCCTGGTGGTAATGTGGACCTGGGCGCGCGGCAGCGCGATCCTGACGGTGCGGACGCATCGCGATTCGATCCCGATGGCCGATCTCATCAAGATGCTGGAGCGGTCGAAGCCGGTGCGCGTACCCGGCACCGCGATCTTCCTCACCAACGACACTTCTGTGGCGCCCTCGTCGTTCATGCACAATCTCAAGCACAACAAGGTTGTTCACGAGCGCGTGGTGATCATGCGGGTGAAAACCGAGACGACGCCGCGCGTGCCGGTTGCCCAACGCTACGAGATCGAGAAACTTTCCAACGACTTCTACGCCGTTACGCTGCGCTTCGGCTTCATGGAGCGACCACGCGTTCCGGCGGCGCTTGCGCTGATGCGCAAGGCCGGCTACAAGTTCGACATCATGACGACGTCGTTCTTCCTCGGCCGCCGCACGCTGAAGCCGGCGGCCAATTCCGGCATGCCGCAATGGCAGGACCGGATGTTCATCATGCTCGCCAAACAGGCTTCGAGCGCGCCGGACTTCTTCGCCATTCCCTCCGACCGCGTCGTGGAGTTGGGCGCGCAAATGAAGGTGTGAGCAACTACAGCGATTGCCCTGCTTTCGCCGCAAGCGGCGATTGAGTTATGGGCGGGCGAATTCGCTTCCCCAGGCGTCACGCTCCGCGCGCTTCAGATCCTCCACGATCCTCCATTGCGAATCGAAAACCATCATTGCGCGATGGGGAGGCGCATATTGCGGCCATTGCGCACCGGGATCGCCGCCCCGGGCGAAACCGATCCAGGCGTTCTGCATGGCCGTCGAAAGCGCGTCGCCGTCGGGAGCGTCCTGGGTGAAGCCCATGGTTTCGCGCCGGTCGAACACAAACGGCGTATCAGTGGCATGGGTCGCGCGCGCGGACGAATCGTCGGGGCGGCCCCAGGCCATCTGGTAGACGTAGGTTTTGTGCCCGGACGCCGCCCGCGCCTCGGCGAAGGCGATCGAGGGCATGCCAAAAATCCAGTCCGTCAGGATCGCCTCGACGACGTCTTCGCCACTCACGCCCGGCCGCTCGGCGGTATAGGCGTCAAACAGTCGTCGCCCGCGGTCGCCCATCATGGTATCCAGTTGCGCGACAGTCAGCGGCAGGCCGCGGAAGATGAAGTCGGCCTCGTGCCGGGCCCAGCCGACGATGACGGGCACGTCGAGGTCGGTGCCGCCGATCAGCGCTTCGGCGGGATCGCAAGGCAGGATCTCGCCGTCGACCACGGGGCGCCACGACATCGCGCCGCCCGCGAGTTGCTCCTGGGCGGAGATCAGGTCCTGCATCGGCACTTTGGCCAGCGCCGCGAAATCGTCGCCGACGCCGACGCGATGCATCAGGGCCTTGCTGGCGGCGTCCGCGTCGACACGGGTCATCGGCCCCAAAAGGTAGCCTTTCGCGAACACGCCGGCCATGCAGATGGCGCGGTGAAACAGCCCCCTGGCGCTTGGCATTGAGAGCAGCGCCGCCGTTTTCATCGCGCCGCCGGATTCCCCGAACACTGTGACATTGTCCGGATCGCCGCCGAAGGCCGCGACGTTCTCGGCGACCCATCGCAGCGCCGCGACGATGTCGGTGAGGCCGAGGTTGGGCGGGATCGCCGGCGCCCCGTCGGGTTCGCGATAGAGATAGCCGAAAGCGCCGAGCCGATGATTTGGCGCCACCACCACCATGTCGCCGTGGGCGCTGAGCCGCGAGGCTTCGTCGCGAGGCCGTGTCGGCGTTCCCACGGCGAAGCCGCCGCCGTGCAGCCAGACCATCACCGGCCGCTTTGCGCTTGCGTCGAGCGAAGGCGTCCACAGGTTGAGAAACAACCCCTCTTCCGAGATCGGCGTTTCGTAGAACGGGCCGAACAGATAGCGGTGATAGGCGCCGTCTCTGACCACGGCCTCGTCGGCGCCCTGCGGGGTGAGCGGCGCCCAGGTCCGCGCCTCGCGCACGCCGTTCCAGCGCGCGGGCGGCCGCGCGGGCTGAAAGCGTCCCGCGCCGTCGATGCGATCGGCATAGGGCAAGCCGCGGAAGCGGGCGACGCCTTCGCTCCACTCGCCTTCGGCGTCGCCGTAACTCGTGCGGGCAATCGGGTTTGCTGTCATCTCGGGGTTTCCTCAGCTCCGAGGCCTGTCGACGGCAGGCTCTTGCGGCGCAAGGTGCGACGACGCCAAGCGCTTGGCAACGCTTTAATGCGCTGCGTTCGCCGTCCCAATTCGCGATGGCTTGACTCTCGTTTAACGATTTGGTTAAATGGCGTATGGACGCGCTGACGCAAACCTTTTCCGCTCTTGCCGATCCCACGCGGCGGGCCATTCTGGCGCGATTGGCGACAGGAGAGGCGACGGTCGGAGAACTGGCGGCGCCGTTCGAAATCAGCGGTCCCGCGATCTCGCGGCACCTCAAAGTGCTTGAAGACGCCCAATTGATCGAACGCAAGATTCAGGCGCGCTGGCGCATCGTGTCGCTGCGGCGCGACCGATTGCGAAATGCCGAGGCTTGGATCGCCGAGACCCGCGAATTCTGGCAACGCGGCTTCGACAGGCTCGAAGCCGTTTTGGCCGCCCAGGATGCAACCAAGCCCAAACCGGAGGAAACTGCATGAGTGTCGAGCCGCTCGTTCTCGTCAAACATTTCAAGGCGTCGCCAGAGCGCGTGTTCGCTGCCTTCACTGACAAGGCGCTGATGCAATCCTGGTACGGACCGGAAACGATGACCGCGCCGCATTGCGAAGTCGATGCCCGCGTCGGCGGCCAGTATCGCGTCGAGATGCACCGCCCGAACGGCGGCGTTTCCGTCGTCACCGGCGAGTTCAAGGAGATCGTCCCTCACGAGCGGCTGGTGTTTTCCTGGGGTTGGCTGAACGGGGCCGGCCGAAACCCCGAGACGACGGTGACGCTGACTTTCAAGCCCGCCGACGGCGGGACGGAGCTGACGCTGGTGCAGACCGGTTTCCTCCAGGAGGAGTTCCGCGCCGGCCATCGCGACGGCTGGACCTCGTCCTGGAACGCGCTCGAAGCCGCACTCGACGGCCGGCCCAAGGCGACGACCGCCGGCCCGGTGGTGCTCGGCAATTACCGGTCGACTTATACGCGCTCGGCGCGCCTCGCCTTCCTCGAGAAGGGCATCGCGCACGAGTTGAAGGCCTCCCCGCCGCATTCGCCCGAGATTTCGGCGTTCCATCCCTGGGGCAAGATCCCGGCGCTTAAACTCGGCGACGAATCGCTGTACGAGACCAGCGCGATCCTCCGCTATATCGACGAAGTCTATCCCGGTCCCGCCCTGATGCCGGCCGATCCGCTGGCGCGCGCCAAGGCCGAACAATTCATCAGCGCCTTCAATTCATATATGGATCGCGCGTTGGTCCGCGATTACGTGCTGCACTATGTCTTTCCTCGCGGCGCCGACGGCAAGCCGGACAGGGTCGCGATCGAAGCCGCCGTTCCGCAGATCCGCAAGGCGCTGGCGGTGCTCGACGCCGCTTATGGCGAGCGTGACTATCTGATCGGCGAAGCGCCGACCCTGCCGGACCTGCTGCTCGCGCCGGCGATCGCCTATCTCGGGCTATTCCCGGAGGGCAAGGAGTTGCTCGCTCAACACGCCAATGTCAGGCGCGCGCACGAGGTGTTCGCGGCGAGGCCGAGCTTCGTGGAATCGGGCAAGGCGCCGGTGTGAGAGCGGGATGCTCGTCATCGCGAGCGAGGCGCGGCGAACCAGCGGCCGCATAGCTAGGCCTTCCGAATGAGGTGACGGACCGCAACCCGTCGCCCCCTGGAGGACTTCGCCTCGCCATGACGGCAAAAGTACTTGGTTGACGATCAAACATTCAATCGTCAACCAAGCCCCGCGCTTTCACTGGCTCCGCGTCGCATTGACGATCCAGGCCTTGAGCGCGCCCGCGCTCATCGATCCCGCCTGCCGGGCGACGATCTCGCCGTGGCGGAAGACGAACAACGCCGGAATGCCTTGCACGCCGAACTTGGCGGCGGCCTGTTTGTGCTGGTCAACGTCGACTTTCAGAAAGCGGATTTTCGGCTCCAATTCGGTCGCGGCGGTCGCATAGCCGGGCGCCATGGTGCGGCAGGGGCCACACCATTCCGCCCAGAAATCGACGACGACGGGAATGTCGCTGCGCTCGATTTGTTTCATCAGACCGGCGTCGCCGACATTGGCGGGATGCCCGTCAAACAGATGCTTTCCGCAACGTCCGCACGTCGCGACGGCCGCGTTCTTTTCGGCGGGCGCGCGATTGACCGCGTCGCAATGCGGACAGACGATATGAACGCCCTCGGACATATTCCTCTCCCACTTCACTCAACCAGAATGTGGGGTTCGGCCGGCGCTCGCGCAAGGGCGCTTGCCCGCGTCAGCGTCCCTTCAGGGCCTCCGACAATTTCGCTCCCAGCGCGCCCATGCCGACGCCCGTCTCGCGCGCGCCCTTCGGCTCCGGGTTTTTTCCGCGCGGCGCCTCCGCGCGGCCGGTCGGCTTGGCGTCCCGTGGCGCGGCGCCGATCTCGCCCGAGCGCATGGTGAGGGCGATGCGTTTGCGCGCGACGTCGACTTCGACGACGCGCACCTTCACCACGTCGCCGGCCTTGACGACCTCGTGCGGGTCCTTGACGAATCTGTCGGCAAGTTGCGAGACATGCACCAAGCCGTCCTGATGCACGCCGATGTCGACGAAGGCGCCGAACGCGGCGACGTTGGTCACGGTGCCCTCGAGCCGCATGCCGGGCCGCAAATCCTTGAGGTCCTCGACGCCTTCGGCGAAGGTCGCGGTCTTGAATTCGGGGCGCGGATCGCGACCGGGCTTTTCCAGTTCGCTCAGGATGTCGCGCACTGTCGGCAGGCCGAAACGCTCGTTGACGAACAGGGCGGGGTTGAGCGACTTCAGCTTGGCCGTGTCGCCCATCAAAGCGCGCAAGTCGCGCCCGCAGGCCTCGACGATTCGCTTGGCGACGCCGTAGGCTTCGGGATGCACGGAGGAGGCGTCCAACGGCTCATTGCCGCCGCGAATGCGCAGGAAGCCGGCGCATTGCTCGAAGGCGCGGGGCCCGAGTCGGCTGACCTTCAACAGGTCCCGGCGCGATTCGAACGCGCCATGCGCGTCGCGATGGGCGACGATGGACTCCGCAAGCGATGGCCCGAGGCCCGAAACGCGCGCCAGCAGCGGCGCGGAGGCGGTGTTGAGATCGACGCCGACGCCGTTCACCGCGTCTTCGACCACCGCCTCCAGCGAGCGGCCGAGCCGATATTGATCGACGTCGTGCTGATATTGGCCAACGCCGATCGACTTCGGTTCGATCTTGACGAGCTCGGCGAGCGGATCTTGCAGACGGCGCGCGATGGAGACCGCGCCGCGCAGCGAAACGTCGAGATCGGGAAACTCGGCGGCGGCGAGCGCCGAGGCCGAATAGACAGAGGCCCCGGCTTCGCTGACGATCGCCTTCACGGGCTTGGGCGCGGCGAGCGCCGAGATCAACTCGGCGGCCATCTTCTCGGTCTCGCGGCTCGCCGTGCCGTTGCCGATGGCGATCAGTTCGACGCGATGTTTGGCGATCAACCGCGCCAGTTCCGCCTGCGCGCCGCGTAAATCGTTGCGCGGCTGGAACGGATAGACCGTCGAAGTGTCGAGCACTTTTCCGGTGGCGCTGACGACCGCGACCTTGACGCCGGTGCGGATGCCGGGATCGAGGCCCATCGTCACCCGCGCGCCGGCGGGCGCGGCGAGCAGCAGATCCTTCAGATTGCGGGCAAAGACGTGGATCGCCTCGGCCTCGGCCTTCTCCCGCAATTCGACCATCAGATCGAGCGACAGCGAGGTCGCGAGTTTGACCCTCCAGGTCCAACGCACCACGTCCTTCAACCAGATATCGCCCGGCAGGGCGCCGCCAGCTTGATAGGCTTCGGCGATCATGCGCTCGACCGGTTTGGTCGGCGAGGCATCGTCGACGTCGACTTCGAGATCGAGGCTCAGCACGTTTTCATTGCGGCCGCGCAGCATCGCCAGCGCGCGGTGGCTGGGAACGGCGACCCAGCGCTCGAAATGGTCGAAATAGTCAGAGAATTTCGCGCCCGCCTCCTGCTGTCCCTCGACGACCCTGGCGCGGAGAACCGCCTTGTCGCGCATGTAGGCGCGCAGGCGCCTCAGGAGGTCGGCGTTGACGGAAATGGTTTCGGCGATGATGTCGCGCGCGCCTTCCAGCGCCGCTTTCACGTCCGCCACATCGCCGACGACATAGGCCGCGGCGAGTTCGGCAGGAATTTTTCCGCGCTCGGCGAGAAGGACTTCGGCGAGCGGGCCGAGTCCGCGCTCGCGGGCGATTTCCGCCTTGGTGCGGCGTTTCGGCTTGTAGGGCAGATAGAGATCTTCGAGCTCGGCCTTGGTGAGGGTGGCATTGATCTGCTTCTCGAGGCCGTCCGTCAGTTTGCCCTGAGCGCGGATCGAATCGAGGATCGCATCCCGACGCGAGTCGAGTTCGCGCAAATAGACCAGCCGCTCGGCGAGGTTGCGCAATTGCGTGTCGTCGAGACCGCCCGTGACTTCCTTGCGGTAGCGAGCGATGAACGGCACCGTGGAGCCTTCATCAATCAACTTCACCGCCGCTTCGACCTGCTCGGGTTTGGCGCCGATCTCGACGCCGATCAACCTGGCGATGCGCTTTTCGTTACCGGCCATCTGTCACCTGTGGGGGAATTGCGAATCGGGGCCGGGACCATAGCGACGCTTGCCGCGCTCCGCCAACTGAAGGCATCACGCGATGGCCAGGATTTCGATTTCGTGGCCGTCGAGATCTATGAAATCGCCGACTCGTTTCGCGGTCAGCTTGCGCGCCAGCGGCGAGACATAGGATATCGAACCGGCGCGCGGATCGGCCTCGTCCTCGCCGACGATATGGAAAGTCTGCTTGCGCTCGTCGTCGCGGAGGATGGTCACCCGCGATCCGAACATGACCGAACCGAACTGCTCCGGCGCCGGCCGAAGCTCGGCGCTGCGCAGTCGCTCGGAAAAATATTCGAGATCGCGCGCGGCGGCCTCGGCCGCCCGCCGGCGCTCGCCGGCGTCCTGCAGGCCCTGCGCCGCTTCGAGGGCCGCTCGGGCCGAAACTTCCGCGGCCTGCAACGCCTTCAACCCGCCCGCCGTGACTAGATTGGGGTAAGGGGAGATTTTCCGCACCGGCAGGGAGACTTCCTGCGCGGTCTCGGCGCTTTCTTCTCGGACGAATGCGACGCTCATGAGGGCGGTCCGTTAGGAATCGGGAATCGATGATCCCTGGTTTCGCCGGTCGCGACAAGCCCGTTGTCCAAACGGCGGTGTCGCACGAGCCTTACAATCCATTCCCATTCGCCGCGCCGCTTGCTAAGGCTATCGGACATCTCACATTCCGGACGACCCCATGCCGCTCTCGCCCGCCATAGACCACCACAAGGAAACCGCGAGCGCCTGGTTTTTGTCGCTTCAGGAACGGCTGATCGCGGCAATGGAGGCGCTGGAGCGCGAATGTTCCGGCCCGTTCTTCGACGAGGCGCGCGAACCCGGACACTTCGAACTGAAGCCCTGGAGCCGCGCCGATCATTCCGGCGGCCCCGGCGGCGGCGGCCGGATGGCGATTTTGCGAGGACGCGTGTTCGAGAAGATGGGGGCGCATGCCTCGACCGTATTCGGGACTTTCGCGCCGGAATTCGCCAAGCAGATCCCCGGCGCCGACGAAGACCCGCGCTTCTGGGCCTCGGGCCTCTCGGTTATCGCCCACCCCTGGAACCCCAACGCGCCGACCGTGCACATGAACACGCGCTTCGTCGTCACGTCGAAAGCGTGGTTCGGCGGCGGCGCCGACCTGACGCCGGTGCTGGTGCGGCGGCGAACGCAGGAGGACGCGGACACGCTAGCGTTCCACGAGTCGATGCGCGCCGTTTGCGATCGCCACGCCAAGGTCGCCGACTATCCCAAGCTCAAGGCGTGGTGCGAAGAATATTTTTTCCTCAAGCATCGCAACGAACCGCGCGGCATCGGCGGCATTTTCTACGATTATCTCAACAGCGCCGGCGACCCCGAAGCTTCCGCCTGGGACGACGATTTTGCCTTCACGAGGGGCGTCGGCGAGGCCTTCATCGACATTTATACGCGCATCATGCGCGCGAACTACGAGACGCCCTGGACCGAAGCCGATCGCCTCGAACAGCAAACGCGGCGCGGGCGTTACGTCGAATTTAACCTGCTCTACGATCGCGGCACGATCTTCGGGCTGAAGACCGGAGGCAATGTCGATTCGATCCTGTCGTCCATGCCGCCGACGGTGAGGTGGCCGTGAGCCAGGGCGCTCGGAGCCTGTGCACGGATAGGGCGGATTTTTTCGACCTGATCGGCGTTGGAGCGGGCCGGCTGTGTCCGATCGACAGGACGCATTTCAGCCGATCCCGTTCGATCACAAATCGATCTGGCGGTTGCAGCGCGATCGACGAACGGTCTCCAGGGCCCACGCGGACGTTGAAGTACATCGGCATTCGGCGACATCTCGCCGCACGCACGGACGACTTGAAGTCCTTGCCAAACAGGCGCTCCGCCCTGCGCATCATATCGAGCAGATAGGGCAAGCGCGATTCTGGGATTACCGGGAAATCCGCTTGTCACGTGGTTCCGCCATCACCGAACATAGTATTTGTCGGCGACGCCGTCGTATGTCCATTTTGTCGCAGCAGATAATTGACCGCTCCGCTGGACTTGGCGTTATTGGTCGAGCAGTCTGAACTGGGCGATGGATGCCGCGCCGAAGCATCTGGCCCGCATGTTGAAGTACAGGCCTCGGCAGCAGGCATTGCGATCACGCTCGGTGGGATCCCGCGCTCTATGGCGGCCGTGATCGCGCCGTAAGGCGGGCGACGGGGATATGAATTCGCTTACGGCCTTGAAATCGTTGTGCTGTCAGCAATCCTGGCGACGATGTTTCCGCTCATTCGCCGCGTCAAAATTCATGCCGGAGCGGAGCGGCCAATCGCACCAAGGTAACAAAACTGGCCTTGACACAAAACGGAGGTAGTCATGTCCTACAAATCCCATTCCGGTGAACCGCTGCTCGTGGAGCAAACGGACGAGTATCATTCCTATTCGGGTGAACCGTTGATTCTAAAGCAAGAGGGCGAATACCAATCCTATCCGGGTGAGCCGCTGCTTCTGAAGGAAGAGGCCGAGTACAAGTCGATGAGCGGAACGCCGCTGCTTCTGGAGCAAAAGGGCGAATACAAATCGTTCTCCGGCTCCTGGCTGCTGATCAAATAACCTGACGCCACTGTCGTCGCTGTTGGGAATTGCGGCGCGGCGCACGGGGACGAGAACCGATTTCTAACACACCAGAGCGCTGTCCAATCAACTGGACTGGTTGAATTCCTTGTCACCCCCGCGTTCTTAGACAAGCTCAGAACCGGGGATCCGGGGATCCAGAGAGTCGCTTCGTGCGATGGCTCAGGATTACCGATTCTGAACTTGCCGAAGGACGCGGGAATGACTCCGCAGTGCGCGTCGCGCGCCTATTCCGTGCTCCACGTCCGGGGCGCTTCGCTTGCGCCGTACTTGAGCTGGCCTTCGAGCAGGATGAGCGCGTCGGCGGTCATGTCGGCGTCGAGCAACGCGCCGTGCCGGTTGTCGCGCTCGGCGGAATCGAGCGCCAGCCGGTCGCACATTGCGGTCAGCGACTTGGTCGCGCCGGGAAACAGCTGGGCGTACAGGATCTGCGTGCAAATATAGCGTTCGTTCGGATAGGCGCTGTCGCCCCACGCGATCGCCTTGGCGCGCGCGAATTCGTAATCGAGAAAATCGCGTTCGTTCTCGTAGGCGTGGGCGACGATCGGCGAGTCGCCGATGAATTCCCTCACCTTAGCCAGAACGGCCGGGAAGCGCGGCGAATTCTTCAGATCCGCGGCCTTGATCTTGTGGATCTGAATCGCCTGCGGATCGATGGGCGCGTCAGGGTTGACCCGCTCGCTCCAGGTCGCGCCCTTGCTCCAGCTCTCGCCGTCGCGCAGCATTTCGACGAAACCGACCTCGATGACGAGGCCGGGCGGCTTCCAGGCAAACGGCTGCTTGCGGATGAATTCGGCGCTCGGCGTGCGCTTGCCCGTCGTCTCCGCGTCGAAGGCGACGAGCCTGTCAAAACCATCAAGAAAATTCGGCGCGTACATCAGAGCCCTCCGCGGTTCCGCTGCCCCTTAAGCGAGTCTTCGCCCGCTGTCACGACGCGGCGCCTCCGCTTGGCCGTTTGCGGGTGCTGCCAAGGGCGCTGGGGCAACGCTGCTTACAGGGCGCCGACCGTATCCTGAGGCGGCCCGTCGTTCGACATCCTGAGCTTGTCGAAGGACACGATGAGGGGACGAGGTCGTTGGACTGTCAGGCTGTCTCATTTGCAGAGATTGCCGTTGGCTCAACCGAGCGCCGATGCCCACGAAGGCCTCGCCTGAGGCGGCAATATCCAGCTTGGGAAACAGCGACGAGCCAGCGCCGCACGGCCTTCGCGCGCGGCGGAACCTGCTTTTTTGTTTCTGTTTGAAAGAAATCATGGTATTCGGAAATTTGATTTCCCGCTCAGAAGCGTCAATCCGACCCCCCGATACAAGCGCCGTCGCTTTCGGCGACCCCAAAGGGAAATCGCAACCGCCCTTGCCAACGTGCAAGCCCTTGAAATCGCATGATACCGCCAAAGCAGATCTTGCAGAAAGCCGCGCCGGATTTGGACAGGCCCGTCAAACGGGATCGGCGCCGAGCCGTCAGCTCGCCGTCGACTTCCCCTTGCGCCGATATTCCCCATTATCCGCGCGCGTAAAAATCTCGTCGACCTGCGGATGGCGCACAGGCTCGCCGGTTTCGTCGGGCACGAGGTTCTGCTCCGAGACATAGGCGACATACTGGCTGTCGGCGTTCTCGGCGTAGAGGTGATAGAACGGCTGATCTTTCGACGGCCGCACTTCGGCGGGAATCGAGCGCCACCATTCCTCGGTGTTGGCGAATACCGGATCGACGTCGAAAATCACGCCGCGAAACGGATAGACGCGGTGTTTTACGACTTGGCCAATGCCAAATTTGGCGTTCCGGGTTTCCATGGGCGCTTGAGAAGTTGACATTGCAAGCTTGGGTAGGCGGCGGCGGCGCGGCTGTCAAACCCCCCGCCCTCAGGAGGCGTAGAGCACGGCGAAATCCTTGTCCCTTTCGGCCACCTGGGTTGCCAGATCGCTGATTACGCGCGCCTGTTTCCAGGTCGCGTCGTCCTGCATCTTGCCGTCGATCATGACCGCGCCGGAGCCGTCGGGCATCGCCGCGAGGATGCGCCGGGCGAATTTCACTTCCGCTGGATCGGGCGAGAACACCGCTTTGGCGATGCCGATCTGGCTCGGATGCAGAGTCCAGGCGCCGGCGCAGCCGAGCAGGAAGGCGTTGCGGAATTGCGATTCGCAGGCGGCGGGATCGGAGAAATCGCCGAACGGGCCGTAGAAGGCTTTCAGCCCGTGCGCCGCGCAGGCGTCGACCATACGCGCGATCGTGTAATGCCACAGGTCCTGCTGCGCGCTGATGCGCGGGACGCCGTCGGCCGTCGGGTCGGAGAGCACGCGGTAGTCGGGATGGCCGCCGCCGACGCGGGTGGTCTTCATCGCGCGCGAGGCGGCGAGGTCGGCGGGCCCCAGGCTCATGCCGTGCATGCGCGGCGAGGCGGCGGCGATCGCCTCGACGTTGTTGACGCCCTGCGCGGTCTCCAGGATCGCGTGCACCAGTATCGGCTTCTTGACCCCGGCGCGGGCCTCGAGCAGCGCCAGATATTGGTCGATGAAGTGGATGTCCCAGGGGCCCTCGACCTTGGGGACCATGACGACGTCGAGCTTGTCGCCGATCTCGGAAACGATGCGCGTGAGATCGTCGAGCAACCAGGGCGAGTTCAGCGCGTTCACCCGCGTCCAGAGACCGGTCGCGCCGAAATCATGGGCCTTGGCCATGGCGATGAAGCCCTCGCGGGCGTCGATCTTGGACTCGATCGGGATTGCGTCCTCGAGATTGCCGAGCACGACGTCGACTTGTTTGGCCAGGTCGCCGACTTTGGCGCGCACCTTCTCGTTGTGCGGCGGCACGAAATGGATCATCCGCTCGAGCCGCGACGGCAGTTCCGCGTAAGGGCGGGGGGCGCCTATGGCGAGCGGCTCGAGAAATTTGCGCGGGGCTTTCATCGTCGCTCTCCTTCTCCTGCTCAGCCTCAGCCCTTAAGGCCAGGGACACCCGCTTGGCAACGCGGCGCGCGGTCCACCTTCGTCTCGGTCTCAGTCGTTGTGCGGCGTCAGGGTGAGTTTGGGCGAGCGCCACGGGCCGCTGAAGCCGAAGGCCAAGGATGCGCCCTCCGCCGAGGGCTCGCCTTGCGAATCCGCCTGCCGCGCTTCGATCGTCGCCGCCCAGGCGCGCTTGGCGATTTCGATGCGCCCCCCGCCGACGACGCAAATGCCCGGGGCAACCAGCCGTGCACTATCGACGACGGCCTCGCCGTCGGCGATCGTCAGGTTGGCGCTGAAATCGCGGAACGCGGTCTTGCCGACCGCGAGATCGCGCGCGAGGTCGAGCGAGCGGCGCTGGCTGCGGCGCAGAGCTTCCTCGAAATTTACGCCCCGGATTTCGCCGTCGACCGCGTCGATCCGCAACTTGCCGGCGGCCGTATCGACGACCGAGGCCGGCGTATCGCCCGAGGCGGCGACGTCGAGTTCGAAGCTCGCGCGGCCAGAGAGTGAGTTCCGTCCGGTCAGGCGCGTCAGCGCCCGAAAATCCGCATTGGCCAGCGTCAGCGTGGCCCGCGTCTGACAGAGCACGGCGCAGTTCGAGATCTCAATCTCGCCATTGAGGGCGCCGCCGTCATATCCGGCCTCGATGATCTTCAACGTCGTCTTGTCCGCTTGACGCCGCAGAGCCAGCGCCGCGTCGTTGAAATTCGTCTCGCCCCAAACGAGGTTGGCGGCCGAAAGGCGAACATCGACGTCGAGCGGCGGCGCGTTCACGCGGACCGGCGCGCGACTCCATTGGCCGTGCGGGGTCGAAATATTCGTCGGCGGCCCGATGAGCTTGGAAAGATCCAGCTGTTCGATCGCAAGCGTCGCCGTCGCCGACCATCCGGCCGCGCCCTTCAACAGGCTCGCGATTCCCTCGAAGTTCTGTTGTTCGTAGCCGAGCGTCCCCTCGTCGAGGCTCAGCATTTCCGGCGACGCGGAAACCCTGCCGGAAACCTCGGCCGCGTCGTCCGCCAGCTGCGAGCCGTCGAGACCGAGCCAGCCCGCCGCGCCCGACAGCGAGCGGGCGCTGGCCGTAACCTCGCCGGCGAAGCTCGGCTTGTCCCCGAGCTGCGCGCTGCCCTGCAGGTTCGCCGACGCGCCGGCGGCGGACACCTTCAGCGACGCCTCGCTGGGCAGGCCGGCAAGGAAATCGGCCGGCAAGCCCAAGCTGGCGTCGACGTCCGCCCATTGCCCGCGCCAGACGCCGCCGAAAGTCACGCGCAGCGGCCGGTTCTCGCCGAGCCAGACGAAGCCGCCATCGACGGGACTGAGGTCCTCGCTCAAGCCGAGCCGGCGGCTGACGAGGCGCAGCCGGCCGCCGCGCGCCTGCAGCATTTGCACGGGTGGCGATTTCAGCAGTGCGGGCAGGGCGGCGGCGAGCGCGTCGAGGTCCACCTCGGCCGTCGGATCTTTCAGGCGGGCGCGGATCAATACGTAACGGCCGATAGCCAGGTTCAGCGCCGAGAGACCGAAAGCCGCCGCCGAGGCCTCGAAGGCGACCTTGCCCTCGCCATCGACCAGCCTCAGTCCATAGACGTCGAGCACGGGCGTCGGAAGCAGGCGCAGCGTCGCGCGCGCGGGCTTGTCCCAGTGAAACACGCCGATCGGCGCGGACTCGTCGAGGCGAACGCTGAGCGCCTCGGGATCCAGGGTCCAGGGAACGCACGCGCAGCCCATTCCCAGCGCGGCGGCGAGCCCTCCCCAAGCCCATTTCCCGCTCAACCGCATCGGCAGGCTCCGAGGGGCGCGAAAGCGACGCATGTCCGGAAAATTCCCGCCTCTTGCCGAGAAGCCGGACCGTTCCTGATGCACCGCTGTTTCCCGAGCCGGGCGGGATTTGTCAAGGACGCGCGTCCGAGTTCAAGGTTTGTAATGGGTTGGATCTGCCGGGCGAAGGAAATAGGAGTCCAACGTATGCCGGTTGGTCCAGACTTCGTCGTCGACCGGAAACCAAGCGTCCGCATCCAAACGGCAGTCTTCTGGCACTTGGTTCTTCACGGTATAGCTGCTGATGGTGATAGATTCCGCCAGGATCGATTGCGTCTTTGGTCCCTGGCCTTGCAGAGTGCGCATCGCGACGTTCCAGGCGAGCGCCGTTTCCGCGGCCGGCGGCCAACCGATGAACGCGCGGCGGTTGCCGTCGAGGTTGTGGCGCCAGTCGCAAAGCGAGGCGATATCGTCGCCGATCATCACGACCGGGATCTTCCGGACGGCGGCGGAAAACGCCTTGAGGATTTCTGCATCCGCGCCCGCCCGGACGATGACGGCATCGACGGGATCGCGATGGCTCTTCAGCCACGCCTCCGTCGCCGCGCGCGCCGCATCAGCGCCGCCCTCGACGGCAATATCGCCGACGAGTCTCAAATTCGGATGTTTCGTCAGACCGACCTTTACGCCGCGATCCAGCGCTTGCGAGTCCTCGTTGCGCAGAAAACCGCCGACCACGAGCACGTTGCCCTTGTCATGGAGATCATCGGACATCTGGTCGGCGATCTCCTGACCTTCCAATGCGAAATTGGTGGTGACGTTGAGCGCGTAGGGCGAAGTCGAATAACCCAACAGCGGCACGGTGAGCGACCCTTTGTCGTGGGCGTATTTGATTGCGTCGTTCAGCCCCGACGAACTGTCGCAACAGACGACGAGGATCGCGTCGACGCCTTTGTCGGCGAGTTCGCGGATCTGCTGGCTTGCCTGCGCGTCGTTGGCCGCCGCCGGGGGGGCGATGAGCGCCCGGCTGAGGCCGAAATTGGCCCATTTGGGCTCGAGTTCGTCGCGGGCCTTTTTCAGCGCCGCCTCGCTCCACGAGCCGAAACGCTTCGAGCCGACGAACGCAAAGGTCCAAGGCAACGCCTTTTGCGATTTCCATTCGCGATAGGCGCTGAGGCCGACGGGCAGTTTGGCGTCGATCAGCGCGGGATCGAACAGATACGAGGCGATCTCCATCGGCAGTTCATCCACGCCTGCGGCCCGCGTCCGCGCGTCGAAGCCGACGACGCCCGCAACTGCGGCAACGAAAATCGCTAAGCGTTTCATGGCTTCCCTCAATATTTCGCGCCCCCGAGCCCCGAACGCATGCCTTTGGCCCCGAAACCGGGGCCAAGGTCAAGGCGGATCCCGCGCGGACGGCGCGAGCGATCAGTCGGCGAAGTGCTGCACCACGGTCTTGACCACCGAGAACTCCTCCAGCGCCAAAAAACCCTTCTCGCGGCCGTGGCCGCTCTTCTTCATGCCGCCGAACGGCAGTTCCACGCCGCCGCCGGCGCCGTAGCAATTGATGAACACTTGACCCGCGCGGATGCCGCGCGCCACGCGCGTCTGCCGCGAGCCATCGCGCGTCCAGACGCCGGCTACGAGACCGTAATCGGTGGCGTTGGCGAGCGCCAGCGCGTCCGCTTCGTCCTCGAACGGCATGACTGAAAGCACCGGCCCGAACACTTCGTCGCAGGCCAGACGATGGCCGCGAGGGACCGGCCCGAACAAGGTCGGCGTCACATAGAAACCGCCCGCCGGCAGGTTTTTCGCCCGGCCGCCTTCGGCGAGCACGGGGACTCCCTGCGTCCTCGCGGCGCGCACGAAATCGTCGACCCGGTCGCGCTGCGTGGCGCTGATCATCGGGCCGAGATCGAGGTTTTCCTCCGGCGCGCCGACGCGGACCTTGGCGAAGGCCGCCGCAACCTCGGCGACGAAATCGTCGTAGATCGAGCGCTCGACCAGCAACCGGCTGCCCGCCGAACACGTCTGGCCGCCGTTCTGCGTGATGGCGCGCAGAATCTTCGGAATCGCCTTGGCGCGGTCGGCGTCGGCGAACACAACCTGTGGCGATTTGCCGCCGAGTTCGAGCACGCATTTGATGTGTCGTTCCGCCGCCGCCTTCTGCACGATCGTGCCGACTTCCGGCGAACCGGTGAAGGTGACCATATCGATGCCGGGGTGCGAGGTGAGCGCCGCGCCCGCCTCCTCGCCGAGCCCGGTGACGACGTTGATCGCGCCGGCGGGGACGCCGGCTTCTTCGGCGATGCGCGCGAACAGGATCGGCGTCATGCAGGCTTCTTCCGCCGGTTTCAGCACGACGGCGTTGCCCGCCGCCAGAGCCGGCGCCAGCGAGCGTCCGAACATCTGCGCCGGATAGTTCCAGGGCAGGATATGGGCGGTGACGCCATAGGGCTCGCGCGTCACCATGGCGTTGAAGCCATTGAGATAAGGCACGATCTGGCCGTGCAGCTTGTCGGCCGCGCCGCCGTAATATTCGAAATAGCGCGCGGTGAGGTTGACGTCGACGCGCGCCTGGCCGATCGGTTTGCCGGTATCTCGCGCTTCCGCGTGGGCGAGGTCTTCAGCGCGCTGGGCGATCAGCGCCGACATCTTCATCAGCAGGCGTCCGCGCTCGGTCGCGGTCAACCGCCCCCAGGCGCCTTCATAGGCCGCCCGCGCGGCTTTCACCGCCGCGTCGATGTCGGCCGCTCGTCCGCGCGGAATCGTGTCGTAGGTCTCGCCCGTCGAAGGGTCGACGACGGCCAGGGTTTCGCCGGAACCCGCATCCAGCCACTTGCCGCCAATGAACTGCTTTTGCATTTCCTTCGCCTTCTCGCGCCCTCGGGGTTCAGGGCGTCAGCACGACGCGTCCGACCACCCGCCCGGCCTTCAAATCCTCGAGCGCCTGGGTCGCCTGATCGAGGGCCCGCGCCTCGATCGGAACGCTCGGCAAGACCGCGGCGCGCGCCAATTCCAGGAGTTCGCCGAGTTCGGCGAGGCTTCCCGTGTAGCTGCCGAGGATCGACGCCGCCTTCATCGGCACGAGCGGCAGGGACCAGGGCGCGGCGCCGCCGAACAGGCCCACCATGACGAGCTTGCCGCCCTTGGCCAGCGCGTCGAAGCCGAGCGCTGCGGTTTGCGGCGCGCCGACGAAGTCGATCGCCGACCAACACGGCCCGTCGAGCGCGGCGAACACCTGTTTCAGCGCGTCCGGCGCGGCCCCGTCGATCACCGCCGTCGCGCCGAGCTCCAGCGCGGCGCGGCGGCGCGAGGCGTCGATGTCGACGACGACGGAGCCCTTGCCGCCCATCGCCCTCAGAATCGCCACGCACATCAGCCCGAGGCCGCCGGCGCCGATGACGAGCAGCGGCTCGTGTTTCAGCGCGTCGCCGAATTTCTTCAGCGCCGAATAAGCGGTGACGCCCGAGCAGGCATAGGGCGCGGTTTTTATAGGATCGAGCCCGTCCAGCGGCAGGCAATAGCGCGAATGCGGCACGACGATCTCGTCGGCATAGCCGCCGTCGCAATAGACGCCGAGCGAACGCGGCTTCATGCACAGATTTTCGAGGCCCTCGCGGCAGATCCGGCATTGCCCGCAGCCGATCCAGGGATAGACGAGCACGCTGTCGCCGACTTTGCGATCGGTGACCTGCGCGCCGACGCGGACGATTCGTCCGGCGGTTTCATGGCCGAGAGTCAGAGGCAGGGGAATGCCGCGATCCTTAAGCATCAGCTTCTTGCCGTGCCCAAGATCGTAACTGCCCTCCCAGATGTGCAGATCGGAATGGCAGACGCCAGAAGCCTCGACGGCGACGACGACCTCGCAGCCGCTCGGCGCCGGATCGGGAGAAAAAGTTTCCCGCAACGGGCGCCCGAAGTCGATGACTTGGTAACTTTTCATGCCCCGCCCTCCCGCGCCGCGTTACGCAGCGCTTCGATACTCCCGTTTCGCCTCCCTCGGCAATTCCCGGCGCCCGCGTTGTGAACAGCGGAAAAAACCCGCCGTCCCCGCATTGACACGACCCCCACCGCCACCTATCTAGCGCCCCGGGCCCAGGTGGCGGAATTGGTAGACGCACTGGTTTCAGGTACCAGCGGCGCAAGTCGTGAAGGTTCGAGTCCTTTCCTGGGCACCACCACTACATTTTAGCATTGAAATCATTGAGTTTTTTCGGGGAAATCCCGCACCCGGACAAAGGTGCGGGAGAAACTTGTTCGCTGGCTGTTCTACCGATCAGCCGCCAATCGAGAATAGATCGCCGACGTTGCCGGTCGCGCCGACCTTGGCTGCGGCCTGCATGGCGAGCTTCTTGGCGTTCGCCGCCTTGATGTAGTGGTGGGCCATGCCGGGGTCCGTCCAGCCAAACAGCGCCATCATCTGAGCCTCGGTCGCGCCCGCTTCGGCCACCCGCATCGCCGCCGACTTGCGCAGGCCGTGGCAGTTCTTTTCCACCCCCGCCTTGCGTGCGATCTCGGCGAACCAGTTGCCGAAGCTCTCCTTCGCGAAACCCTTGCCGTGGACCGTCTCGATGATGAACAGCCCCTTCGGCTGGCAAGCCTTGATCGCGACCGCGAACTCCGGGTGTACCGGAACGTGGACGGTGATCCCCGACGACTTTATCGTCTTGGCCGGCTTGATGGCGATCACCCCGTCCTTGCCGAAGTGCTGCTTGCCGAGCGTCGCCGCGTCGCCCCGCCGCAGGCCGGTGTAGAGCAGGACGGCGAACGCCAGTCGCTCCCGAGTACCGATCGGCCATCGCGCCTCGAACTTAGCGATCTCCTCGTCGGTCCACGCCGGGAAGCCCTCGCCCGTGTCCTCGTCGAGCATGTCCACGCCATCGACGGGGTTCTCCGTCATGTGGTCGGCCTTGATCGCCCAGGCGAACAGCTGGCGGAGCGTCTTGAGGAAGTTGTTCGCCTGGGCCGGCGTCTCGGCCCTCGCGTCGCGCCCCATCGTGACCATCTTGCGATTGAGCTTGTCGATCGGCATGTCGCCCGCCCCCTTGAGGACGTG
>Ga0302157_10000962_pt1 | contig 36528 bp, 31 predicted proteins | sample I_Bog_N3_3_FD_193502 | JGI IMG/M metagenome (GOLD analysis project Ga0302157, IMG submission 193502) | Peat permafrost microbial communities from Stordalen Mire near Abisko, Sweden - I_Bog_N3_3 | ecosystem: Environmental > Terrestrial > Soil > Wetlands > Peat | place: Sweden: Abisko, Stordalen...
GCGCATCAGCCACATCGCGCATCATGACGCCCTCACCGGGCTCGGCAACCGGCTGTTGTTTCGCGAGCGGCTGGAACAGGCGTTTCGTTCCGCGAAGGATCACGGCAGCTGCTTTGCGGTGCTGCTGATCGATCTCGATCGTTTCAAGCTCGTCAACGACGCCCTCGGCGACAGCGCCGGCGACACCCTGATCAAGATCGTCGCGGCTCGCCTGGCTGAATTGATCGGCGAGGGCGATACGGTGTCGCGCCTCGGCGGCGACGAGTTTGCCCTGATCCGGATCGTCGACCGTAACCACGCCGAAGACGCCACGAAGCTCGCGAGCAAATTCCTGGCGTCATTGCAGTCCCGTATCCAGCTCGGCGGCCGTGAGACCCTGACCACCGCCAGCATCGGAATCGTGATTGCGCCGGGCGACGGCATCGATGCCGAAAACATTCTCAAGCACGCGGATCTGGCGCTCGCCAAGGCCAAATCGGATGGACGCAACCGCTTCACGTTCTTCGAATCCGGGATGGAACGCGAAGCCGAGGAACGTCATACGCTCGAACTCGAGATGCGGCAGGCGCTGGAGCGGGGCGAATTCGCGGTCCATTACCAGCCGGTCATCAATTCAATCGATCAGAGGATATGCGGCTTCGAGGCGCTGGTGCGCTGGCATCACCCGGAGCGCGGCATGGTCTCGCCGATGACCTTCATTCCGCTCGCCGAGGAAACCGGCATCGTCGTGCCGCTCGGCGAATGGGTGCTGCGACAGGCGTGTATGGACGCCGCCTCATGGCCGTCGAATATCAAGATCGCCGTCAACCTGTCGCCGGTTCAGCTGCTCAGCGAAGGCCTGGTGGCGACGATCGAAAGCGCGCTCGCGATGTCGGGGCTTGCCGCCGAGCGGCTTGAGCTCGAGGTCACTGAAACCGTCCTCTTGCAGAAGGACGACAGGTCGCTCGGAACCCTGCACGGCATTCAGAATCTCGGTGTCGCGGTAGTGCTCGACGATTTCGGCACCGGCTATTCGTCGCTCAGCTATGTTCGCGCCTTTCCGTTCGACAAGATCAAGATCGACAAGTCGTTCGTCGACGAAATGGAGACGCGGCCGGAATGCGCGGCGATCATCACCGCGGTCACCGGTCTGGCGCGCATGCTCGACATGTCGATCACGGCCGAGGGCGTCGAAACCGAACAGCAGTTCCAGCTGTTGCGGGCCGCCGGATGCGGACAGGCGCAGGGCTATCTGTTCAGCCGGCCGCGCCCGCATTCCGAATTCAGCTTTGACGCCGGCGGGGGCTGTTTCATGTCCGCTCCCGGGACGCGCGCGACCGCCTGACGGCCCCGTGACAATCTGCGGCGCCGATAGCGGACGCCGCGGGATCCTGATGTGCACAGCACAAGACCCCGCCCCGAACGTGGCAGGCCCGGTCACGCCGATATATTGCGATGCAACGCGCGTCGCGTAAAAATACTATCGAATAAAATCGATCTGAAGAAATTTCTTCTCAATTTGTTCCGGGGTCATACGGACGCGTGGCACACGCTTCTCACTTGGAATGGATGTGGTAGCATTCGGCCGTCTGATCAACCTCACGACGGACCAAAACTACGCCTCCCGCAGGCGTTCAAAATAAATAACAGCGGCAGCCTCCTGGCTGCATAGGGAGTGATGCGATGAAATCGGCTTTCAATCGTTCTATTCTTGCGCTCGCAGCAATCGTCGTTGTGGCGGGGGCCAGCCAGGCCAACGCCCAGCAAAAATCCCTGCACTCTTATCAGTCCGGCACCAAGGAGTTCTGGACCCATCCGCCGGACGACTGGTTCCTCGGCGACGAAACCGAAGCCCAGAAGGGCCTTGCACCGCCGTCGGGGCCGCCGACCGGCGCTTCGGATGCGGAACTCGCCTCGCTGGTGAAAAAGATAAAGCTGCCGGCCGGTTTCAAGATCGAGGTCTACGCCTCGGGCGTGCTGGCGGCGCGACAGATGGCCTGGGGCGACAAGGGCACGCTGTTCGTCGGTTCCTTCGGCCTCGGCAACGTCTACGCGATCAAGGACAATGGCGGCAAGAAAGAGGTCAAGACCGTCCTGAAGGGCCTCAACATGCCGACCGGCCTCGCCTTCAAGGATGGCGCGCTGTACGTCATCGCGGTCGACAAGTTGATCAGATACGACAACGCCGAAGCCAATCTCGACAATCTCGGCTCCGGCAAGGTGGTCTATGACGACATGCCCTCCTACGCCGCGCATGGCTGGAAATACATCGCGGTCGACAAGGATGGCTGGTTCTACATTCCGTTCGGACCTCCCTTCAACATCGGCCTTCCCCCGACCAGCGTGTCGCAGATCCGCAGGGTCGATCCCAAGACCGGCAACGCCGAACTGGCGGCGCTCGGCGTCCGCAACAGCGTCGGCGGCGACGTCGACCCGCGCAGCGGCAAATACTGGTTCACCGAAAACGCCCGCGACTGGATCAGCGACGATCTGCCGAGCGACAAGCTCAACATGATCTCGAAGCCGGGCGAGCATTTCGGCTATCCCTACTGCCACCAGGGCGACCTGCCGGATACGAAGTTTGCGATGGGCCACAAATGTTCGGAATTCACCCCGCCGGTGCTCAATCTCGGCGCCCATGTGGCTCCGCTCGGCATGAAGTTCTATACCGGCGATCAGTTTCCCGCCGACTACAAGAACAACATCCTGATCGCCGAGCACGGCTCCTGGAACCGGCACAAGTACCAGGGTGCCCGGATCATGCGGGTGATCGTCGGCCCCGACGGCAAGAATGCCAAGCAGGAAGTGTTCGCCTCCGGCTGGCTCGAAGGCGATCAGGGCTATCTCGGCCGGCCTGACGACATCCTTCTGGACAAGGACGGCTCGATCCTCGTCGCCGACGACTGGGCCGGCGCGATCTATCGTATCAGCTACAGCAAGAAGTAAGGTTTCAACCAACTAAGGCTGCGGCCATTCGGGAACGAGTGGCCGCAGCTTTGTGTTTCTACAACGGCGTGAGTACCCAACCGCCGTCATTCCGGGGCGCGAGCAAAGCGAGCGACCCCGGAATCCGGAGATTGTCCGCGCGAGATTCTGCGATGCGCAATTGCGCATCGGAGTTCGGGCTGACGCGCGCCCCGAAATGACGGATCAAGAGCGAGAACGGGAATGCCGATCATGCGACATCGCTTTGTCTTCTTGGCCGCGTTGGCAACCGCCCTGGGCGTGTCGGCCTTCACAAGCGGCCTCGCTTGCGCCGCCGACGCCGCGGCCGGAAAGGACAAGGCCGAGCTGTGCGTCGGCTGTCATGGCGAAGGCGGGATCTCGCAGACCCCGAACATTCCCTCGCTGGCGGGCCAGCCCGACCAGTTCATCCAGTGGCAGCTGGTTTTCTTCCGCGGCGGTGCGCGCAAGAACGAGCAGATGCAGCCGGTCGCCGAAACGATCGGCAACGAGGACGTCCGCACGCTCGGCGCCTATTTCGCTTCCCTGACGCCGCCGAAGGCCGCCGCGCCCGACGACAATCCCGACCTATCGAAAAAAGGGGCGCAAGCGGCCGTGGGCCGGCGCTGCGCGTCGTGCCACACCGACGCGTTCGCCGGAACCAAGGCGGTGGCGCGGCTGGCCGGCCAGCGCGAGGAATATCTGGTCAAGGCGCTGCACGACTACAAATCGGGCGTGCGAACCGGCGGCGCCGGTGCGGCCATGACCGATGTCGCCTATCCCCTCAGCGACGAGGAAATCGAGGCGCTGGCGCATTATCTCGCGCATTTGTGAAAATTTCCCCGTCGTCCCGGCCAAGCGAAGCGCGAGCCGGGACCTATACGCCGTGGCCTATCGTTAGGATGATGGGGCGCAGACCTTCCGTAACAATCAGCGACGGTGGTTGGGTCCCTGCTTTCGCAGGGACGACATTGGAGTGTGACTCACCCCCGCTGTTTCTCATAGACCTTGAGATGGGTGTAGGCGGTGCGCAGCCGCGGCACCGGAACCTTGGCGGCATCGCCGCGCCGGATCAGATCGCCGATCACGTGATCGGCCTCGACGGCGGCGCCCGCCTTGATGTCGCGGAACATCGAAGCGGTCATCGGCGATCCCTCCGCGGTCAGCATGCCGCGGGTACGCTCCAGGAACGGCGCGCGGGGCGCGTAATCCTCGGCAGTGGCGACCGCCACGCATTCGTCGAGTATGCCCATGATAAAGTCCCGGCCGCCCGGTGCGGCCAGGATATGGCCGACCGAGCTGCGCATCAGGCAGGTCGAGGCCGCCAGTGAGGCCAGGAACACCCATTTCTCCCACATGTCCTGGATGATGTGTTCGCTGGCCACCGAGCCGAACTTGCCGCCGGCGATCGCTTCCGCGATGACGCGGACGCGGTCCGACTGCGTGCCGTCGCGTTCCCCGAAGGTCAGCGACTGCATCGGCTGCAGGTGCACCACCTCGCGCTGTTCGTTCAGCGTGACGGCGATCGCACAGAGCCCGCCGAGCACGCGTTCGCGTCCGAATTTCCCGTCGAGCATGTCCAGATGCAGCATGCCGTTGAGCAGCGGGATGATCGCGGTCTGCGGTCCGACCGCCGGCGCAAAGGATTTGATGGCGTCGTCGAGGTCGAAGGCCTTGCAGCTCAACAGTACGACGTCGAATTTTTCCGCAAGCCGGTCCGCCTGCACCGTCGGCGGATTTTTCAAGGTGACGTCGCCGTTCGGGCTTTTGATCACGAGGCCGGCGGCGGCAAGCTCGGAAGCGCGCCGGGGCCGGACCAGAAAGGTCACGTCGCCGCCGGAGGCCAGCATCCTGCCGCCGAAATAGCCGCCGATGGCGCCGGCGCCGACCACGAGAATCCGCATTGTTTAGCTCCGTTTTTTGTTTTTGGGGCGAAAGGTGAGTAGCGAGGCGAGCAGTAAAGGTCGCCATTCGCCTCTTCCTACCACTTTTCCCCGAACGGGCGAATTTCGAGTTCGAAGGTCCAGGCGCTGCGGGGCTGCTGGTAGAGCTGCCAGTAGGAGGCCGCCACCGACGAAGGCGGCATCAGGAGATCGGGGTTGTCGAGGGCTTCCTTGCCCCAGAGTTGTTCCCGCCGCTCCCTGACCCAGGCAGTGTCGACGCCGGAATCGATGATCAGGTGCGCGACATGGATGTTCTTCGGTCCGAGCTCGCGCGCCATCGATTGCGCCACGGCGCGCAGCCCGAATTTGGCGCTGGCGAAGGCGGCAAAACCGCTGCCGCCGCGCAAGGAGGCGGTGGCGCCGGTGAAGAAGATGTTGCCCCTGGCCCGCGGCAGCATCAGCCGGGCCGATTCGCGGCCCGCCAGGAAACCGGCCCAGCACGCCATTTCCCAGACCTTCCGGAACACCCGGTCGGTGGTCTCCAGAATCGGGAAGTTGACGTTGGCGCCGACGTTGAAGATGCAGACTTCCAGCGGCGCGTGCTGGTCGGCGTCGTTGAGGAAGGCGGCGACCTCGTCTTCCTTGCGCGCGTCCAGCGCCCGCGCGACGATCGATCCGCCCGATGATTCGATCTCCCTGACCAGCGGCTCGAGCTTGGCGCCGTCGCGGCGGCCGGCGAACACGGTAAAGCCCTCGGCGGCGAATTTCTTGGCGATCTCGGCCCCGATATAGTCGCCGGCGCCGATCACTGCGCAGGTGGCGTTGCGTTTTTGCATGTCTTGGTTCTCCAGGGATGGACGGCAACAATGTTGTCGTTCCGGGGCGATGCGCAGCATCGAACCCGGAATCTCGAGATTCCGGGTCTGGTGCTGTCGCACCATCCCGGAATGACAGCTGGGGTCGGTATCTTCGCTCGCAATGACGGTGTTATCTACCCGACACCAGCTCCTCGACCTCGCGCAGCTGCTCCTTGCCGAAGAACATCTCGTTGCCGACGAAGAAGGTCGGCGAGCCGAACGCGCCGCGCTCGACCGCCGATTGCGTGTTCTCGATCAGTTTCGCCTTGATCTCGGGCTCCTGCGCGCGGGCGAACAGTTTTGCGGCATCGAGGCCGGATTCGGTCAGAGCCTGCATCGCTACCCCGGGGTCGTCCATCTTCTTCGGTTCAACCCACATATGATGAAACGCCGCGTCGACATATTTCTCGAACACGCCCTCGGCCTGCGCCGCGACCGCGGCGCGCATCAGGTTGAGGGTGTTGACCGGGAAGAACGGATTCCAGTTATACGGCTTGACCTGAAAACGCCTGACAAACCGCTCCGTCTCCAGCGCATGAAACTCGCGCTTGTTCTTGACGCCGGCCAGCGTTTCGGCCGGCGACTTGTTGTTGGTGGCCTTGAAGATGCCGCCGAGCAGGATCGGCACATATTCGAACCTCGCGCCGGTGCGCCGCTCGATCGCCGGGATCGCCTCATGGCTGAGGAAGGCGTTGGGGCTGCCGAAATCGAACATGAATTGCGGGGCGGCTGGGCTCACGGCGGTCTCCCTGGATGGTGACGGTTTCTTATATGATCCTTATCATGTAATCACCCTAGCGGTTCGCGCCGGTGCGATCAACCGGCAACGGCCGCTTGCGGCGCCGCGCGCGCGAACGCAGCCGCGGCGAGGCGGCGGGCGTGATCGCGCACGTCGGCGGGCCAGGCCGCCGTCGATGCCTCGAAGCGAGCGGCGTCGCCGGCAAACAACGCGCGTGCCACCTCCTCGTAATGCGGCTTGTTCTCCCCCATCGCCGCGATGAAGCGATAGGCCGCCTCCTGCGCGTGGCGGATCCGGTCCTTGTCCCGGTTGGCGCGCCGTGCCTCGTCGACCAGCCTGCGTAGCGCGACCGAAGCGCCGCCCGATTGCTGCGCCAGCCATTCCCAGTGGCGGGGCAGCAGCGTGACCTCGCGCGCCACCACGCCCAGCTTCGGCCGGCCCGGACCGCGCGGGGCGGAGATGGCGGTGTCCTCGGTGACGGACTCGCTGGCGACCTCGGGCAGCCGCGCCAGCACGTCGTCGACCGAGCCGCGGAAATCGATGTCGATCACCGCGCTGTCGCCGTCGAACACCAGAACAGCGGCGTCCTTGCGCCGGTCCAGCGTCGTCTTGGCGGCGCGGGCGACGGTGCGAAGGTCGCCGGAGGCGATATAGCGCTCACCGTCGAAAGCGATGCAGGCTGCCGGATTCATGAAACCGCTCCCCCAAAATGACGGGGGAGTAATACCCGGGTAAATCCAGCCAGTCAATAACACCCGGGTAATATTGTGGCGGCGGGCATCTCGACTTTCAGCAACCCGGCTGGCACGACCAAGCCCGGCGCCGCGTAACCAGGGAACCTGCCCATGCTCACCGTCCATCATCTCAACAATTCCCGCTCGCAGCGGGTGCTGTGGCTCCTGGAAGAGCTGGGCGTGCCCTACGAGATCGTCCGCTATCAGCGCCAGCCCGACATGCGGGCACCGGCGGAGCTGCGCGCCATTCATCCGCTCGGGAAATCGCCCGTCATCACCGACAACGGCAACACCATCGCCGAGTCCGGCGCGATCGTCGAATACCTCGTCGACAGCTACGGCGAGGGTCGCCTGATCCCGCCGGCGAAGACGCCCGAGCGGCTGCGCTACACCTATTGGCTGCACTACGCCGAAGGCTCGGCGATGCCGCCGCTGTTGCTGAAACTGTTGTTCACGCTGATGCCGAAGCGGGCGCCCGCGTTGCTGCGCCCGTTGGTGCGCAAGGTCTCCAATCAGGCGCTGAGCACGCTGGTCAATCCGCAGCTCAAGCAGCACATGGATTTCTGGGAAGGCGAGCTGGGCAAGAGCGACTGGTTCGCCGGCGGCGAGTTCACCGCCGCCGACATCCAGATGAGCTTTCCCCTGGAAGCCGCCGCCGCGCGGGGCGGGCTCGAGCAGGGTCACCCCAGGGCGATGGCGTTCCTCGAACGCATTCACGCCCGCCCGGCCTATCAGCGCGCGCTGGAAAAGGGCGGACCGTATTCGGTGGGGAAATAGCGCATCACACGATCGTCATTCCGGGATGGTGCGCAGCACCAGACCTCAGATGTGCAATTGCACATCGTGGCTCGATGCGGAGCCCGTCATCGGGCCGCGCTTTGCTCGGACTCGTTGGCATCGCACCGGAATGACGGAGACCGCATGACATCGCGGTAATATGGCGACAAAAAATTTGACCGGCCCAGCTTACGTTCCCGGCGGCGTACCGAGGTGCCGCTACTTTGCATGGGGTTGATTTCGCAATTTTGTGCCCAGCCTATCGGGTGTTCTACTTCGCCTTCTGAACCTCGCCAACTGACGGCAGAGCCCGCACCGTGACACCGCGCGGCGGCACATCGCCATCGGGTACGAAGAAATCCGACATCAGGGGCACGGTGGGATCGACCCGGTAGTGCTCGAAGTCGCGCACGCCGGCCTCGTAGAGCACCTTGTCGTCGATGCAGAAATTCCCGGTGAATTCGCGCGCCGGCCTGGTGAAGATCGCGTAAGCCGCGTCGCCCATGATCTCCGGCGTGCGGCTGGCGCGCATCATGGCGTCTCCCCCCAGGAGATTGCCGACCGCGGCGGTGGCGATGGTGGTGCGCGGCCACAGCGCGTTGACCGCGACGCCGGCGGCCTTCAGCTCGGCGGCAAGGCCAAGCACGCACATGCTCATGCCGAACTTCGCCATGGTATAGGCGGTGGAATGCTCGAACCATTTTGCCTTCATGTCGAGCGGCGGCGACAGCATCAGGATATGCGGATTTTCCGCCTTCTTCAGATGCGGGATGCAGTATTTCGACACCATGAAGGTGCCGCGGGTGTTGATGCCCATCATCAGGTCGAACCGCTTCATGTCGGTGGCCTGCGAATTGGTCAGGCTGATGGCGCTGGCGTTGTTGACGCAGATATCGATGCCGCCGAACTCCGCCACGGTCTGATCGATCGCCGCGATCACCTGCGCCTCATCGCGGATGTCGCACTGCACCGGCAGCGCCTTGCCGCCGGCGGCGCGAATCTCGTCGGCGGCGGTATAGATGGTGCCCTTGAGCTTCGGCTGCGGCTCGGCGGTCTTGGCGGCGATCGCGACATTGGCGCCGTCGCGCGCGGCGCGCAGCGCGATCGCCAGCCCAATGCCGCGGCTGGCGCCGGATACGAACAGCGTCTTGCCTTTGAGCGATGTCATCGAAGGACTCCGGCGATGGTTGCGCGAGAAGGCAGCGAGCGGGAGTCCCGCTCGCCCATGGCGGTTATCTATGTGTCCGCGTGCAGCACCCGGCCGCGGGTTTCCGGCAGTGCGAAGGCGGCGAGGAAGAACACGCCGTAGGCCAGAACCGCAAAGATCGCGATCGCGTTGCCGAGCGAGGTCTCGGTCGAAAGCGCCCCGACCAGGAACGGGAACAGCGCGCCGATGCCGCGGCCGAAATTGTAGCAGAAACCCTGTCCCGAGCCGCGCAGCCGCGTCGGATAGAGCTCGGTGAGGAACGCGCCGACACCGGAAAAATACCCTGACGCGAAAAAGCCGAGCGGGAAGCCGAGCAGCCACAGCACTTCATTGGTCAACGGCAGCTGGGTGTAGAGCAGGATCACGGCGATCGCGCCGACCGAGAAGATCAGGAACAGGTTGCGCCGCCCGATGCGGTCGGCAAGCCAGGCGCCGACCAGATAGCCGATAAACGAGCCGATGATCAGCGCCGCGAGGTAGCCGGTGGAAGAGACGATCGAGAGCTTCCGCTCGGTGGTGAGAAAGCGCGGCACCCAGAAGGTGATGGCATAGTAGCCGCCCTGGCATCCCGTCGACATCAGCGACGCCAGAATCGTGGTCCTGAGAATCGGGCCGTGGAAAATCTCCAGCAGCGAGGGCCGGTCGCCCGATGCCGCCTGTTTCGCGCGCGTCGCGACCGCGATCTCGGGCTCCTCCACATAGCGTCGCAGGAAAAATACCAGCAGCGCCGGCAGCGCGCCGATCGCGAACATCCAGCGCCACGCGAGTTCGGGCGGCAGATAGGAGAACAGGATGGCCTGCGACAGCACCGCAAGGCCCCAGCCAACCGCCCATCCCGCCTGCACCGAGCCGACCGCGCGGCCGCGATATTGCGGGCGGATCGTCTCGCCCATCAGCACCGCGCCCGCCGCCCATTCGCCGCCGAAGCCGAGGCCGAGAAGGGCGCGCGCGATCAGGAGCTGATCGAAATTCTGCACAAAGGCGCAGAGCAGCGAGAAGGCCGAGAACCACAGGATCGTCAGCTGCAGGGTTTTGACGCGGCCGATGCGGTCGGCGAGGTAGCCGCCGAGCCAGCCGCCGATCGCCGAAGCGAGCAGCGTCACCGTGCCCGCCAGGCCGGCCGTTCCGGGATCGACTTTCCAGAGCGCGATGATGGTGCCGATCACCAGCGGGTAGATCATGAAATCCATGCCGTCGAGCGCCCAGCCGGCGGCGCAGGCCCAGAACGTCCGCCGCTCCGGCGTGGTCATGTCGCCGTAAAAAGCGAGAAGGCTGGTATCCTCGATGGGGGCGATCTCGATTCCGCCCGATGGTTCGACGCTGCTGCTCATGACGAATACTCCCCCACGCTTTGCTGGCCGGTCTTGGCTCACCCCCGCAGCCGGCCTTCGGATTTTCAAACCTACGCCGATCCCGGATGCTGTCATCAGGGAATCCGGCCGGCTGCAACCGGACTATAGCCCCGCTTCGATGGAATCGAAGCGGGGCCCTAGATTCTCGATTTGACGCGTTTTCTTAACGCGAACCGGTTGCCACTTCGCTCGAAAACGCTCTATTGTCCCGCCGCCTCCGCACCACGGGTACGCGGATCAGGCGCGCCGAGCAATCCGTTTGGTGTCACCAGGATCGAATTGGCCGAGGTCTGCCCCATCGGCTCGACCAGCTGGTGACCCATGGAGCTCAGCTCCGCCAGCGTGCCGTCGGTAAAGCCGCGCTCGATCCGGACCTCGTCCGGCAGCCATTGATGGTGCAGCCGGGGCGCCGCTACCGCGGCGGCGACGTCCATGTGATAGTCGAGCACGTCGACGATCACCTGCAGCACGGTGGAGATGATCCGGCTGCCGCCCGGCGATCCCGTCACCAGCACCGGACGGTCGTCCTTCAATACGATGGTCGGCGACATCGACGACAATGGCCGCTTGCCGGGCCCGGGCAGATTGGCCTCGAACCCGACCAGGCCGAAGGCGTTGGAGGCGCCCGGCGCCGCGGTGAAATCGTCGAGTTCGTTGTTGAGCAGCACGCCGGTGCCTTCGGCGATCAGGCCGACGCCATAGGGGAAATTCAGCGTATAGGTGTTACTGACCGCGTTGCCGCGGCTGTCGACCACCGAATAATGCGTGGTGTTGCTGCCCTCGCGCGGCGGCGTCGCCGACAGCGCGTCGGTCCACGGCGTGGCGCGGGCCGGATCGATGCTCGCGCGCTGCTTCGCGGCGTAGTCCTTCGAGGTCAGGATATTGACCGGCGCGTTGACGAAGGCGGGATCGCCGAGATAGCGCGCGCGGTCGGCATAGGCGCGCTTCATCGCCTCGATCAGAACATGCAGTTGTGGCGCGGAGCCCTGCTTCATTTCGGCAAGCGGAAAGCCTTCGAGGATATTCAGCATCTCCACCAGCACGACGCCGCCCGACGACGGCAGCGGCATCGAGACGATGTCGTAGCCGCGATAGCTGCCGCGCACCGGCGCCCGGATTACCGCGGAGTAGGATTTCAGATCCTCCGTCGTCATGATGCCGCCGGCGTCGCGAATGCCGGCCGTCAGCTTCTCCGCGACTGGTCCTTCGTAGAATCCGTGCGGCCCCTGTTCGGCGATCGCCGTCAGCGTCGCCGCCAGGTCGGTCTGCACCAGCCGGTCGCCCTCCTGCAGCGACGTGCCATCGGCGCGGGAAAAGATCCTGGCCGAGGCCGGCCAGTGTGCCAGCCGACGATGGATCCCGGGCAGGGTGTCGGCCATGTCGTCGGCGAGCACGACGCCGTCGCGCGCCAGCTCGATCGCGGGCTTCAACAGCTCCGCCAAGGTGAAGCTGCCGGAGCCGTATTTCGCCAGCGCCAGCGCGAGTCCCGCGACCGTGCCGGGGACGCCGATGCCGAGCGCGGAGTCGCGCGATTTCGCCGCATCGGGCTTGCCGTCGGGCCCGAGAAATATCTGCGGCGTGGTCGCGGCCGGCGCGGTCTCGCGGTAGTCGATCGCGACGTCCTCGTGACGCTCGGCCGCGTGAATCACCATGAAGCCGCCGCCGCCGATATTTCCCGCGCGCGGATAGGTCACGGCCATCGCGAATCCGACCGCCACCGCGGCATCGACCGCGTTGCCGCCGCGCCGCAGCACATCGGCGCCGATCCGCGCCGCGATTTTCTCCTGCGCCACCACCATGCCGTGTTCGGCGACCACGGCATGAATGGCGTCGGCCGGCGGCGGCGTGTAGAGGCCGCGGCCTCGCTCCTGCGCAGCGATGGGTGCGCAAAACAGTAGCAGCAACACGATGGCCGCAACAACCCGTCGCCATTCGGCTCTGAAAGCAGTCATCTCAATTCCGCCGCGGGGCTGGGGAATACACGGGCCTGTCATAGTAGCGAATGCTATATGGCCTTCGATGCCAAGGGCAAAACGCCTCCTCGTGATCAGGAAGGATATTTTCGAGCATGGCGGTGATCACCTCGAGCGCAGGCATTGACAATCGGCCGCAGACCTACCCGCCGCGATCCGCCGTGATCAGCTGGATTTTCTTCGACTGGGCGGCGCAGCCCTATTTCACCCTGATCACCACCTTCGTCTTCGCGCCCTATTTCGCCACCCATGTGGCCTCCGATCCCGCCAGCGGACAATCGCTGTGGGGCTTTGCCACCGCCGCGGCCGGATTGCTGATCGCGCTATTGTCGCCGGTGCTGGGCGCGATCGCGGATGCCAGCGGCCGCCGCAAGCCATGGATCGCGGGGTTCGGCGCGCTGTTGGTGATCGGCTCCTGCCTGATGTGGTTCGGCAGGCCCGGCGAGCCCGGCGTGATTCCGCCGCTGCTGCTCGCCTACGGGATCGCGACCATCGGCGCCGAATTCGCCACCGTCTTCAACAATGCGATGATGCCGACCCTGGTGCCGCCGAACCAGATCGGCCGCTTGTCCGGCACCGGCTGGGCCACCGGCTATGTCGGCGGCATCCTGAGCCTGATCCTGGTGCTCGGCTTTCTCGCCGCCAGTCCTGAAACCGGGCGGACCCTGTTCGGCTTTCATCCGCTGTTCGGGCTCGATCCCGTCAGCCATCAGGGCGACCGCATCTCGGGACCCCTGACCGGGATCTGGTTCATCGTGTTCGTGCTGCCGATGTTCCTGCTGACGCCGGATTATCCTGCCAAACGCCCCGTCGACGCCGCGCTGCGCGAGGGCCTGCGCGAGTTGAAACAGACCCTGCTCGAATTGCCCAAACAGAAATCGCTGGCCGCGTTCCTGCTCGCCAACATGATCTACACCGACGCGTTGGTGTCGCTGTTCGCGTTCGGCGGCATCTACGCCGCCGGCACTTTCGGCTGGAACACGATCCAGATCGGCACCTTCGGCATCATCCTGGCGATCGCCGGCACTTTCGGCGCCTGGCTCGGCGGCAAGCTCGACGACTCGCTTGGCCCAAAACGGGTGATCTCCGGCAGCATGCTGCTGTTGCTGTTTGCGATCGTGGCGATCCTGCTGGTGGACAAGGACCGCATTTTTTTCATTGGGGTCGCCGCCCCCGAGCCCGGTGGCGCGCTGTTCGCAGGCGCCGCCGAACGCGCCTATCTGCTGCTCGGCTGCCTGATCGGCGCCGCCGGCGGCCCGCTGCAGGCGGCGTCACGCACGCTGTTGATCCACATGGCGCCGAAGGACCGCATCGCGCAATATTTCGGGCTGTTCGCGCTGACGGGAAAGGTCACCTCCTTCATCGGGCCGCTCTTGATCGGCACGATCACCGCGATCACGGCAAGCCAGAAGGCCGGCATGGCGGTGCTGGTGCTGTTTTTCGTGGCGGGGCTGGCGCTGCTGAGAAGGGTGCGGGAGCAGTGACCGGCCCCTCAGCGAGTCGTCCCCGCGAACGCGGGGACCCATACGCCGTGACCCGTCGTTAGCGCACGATGTGAAAGACCTTCTGTTCTATCGCCTTCGGTGACTATGGGTCCCGGCCTGCGCCGGGACGACGATAGACCGGCTCAGTGCCTGAAATGCCGCACGCCGGTGAACACCATGGCGATGCCGGCGTCGTCGGCGGCCTTGATCACCTCGTCGTCGCGGATCGATCCGCCGGGCTGGATCACGGCGGTGGCGCCGGCCTCGATCGCCACCAGCAGGCCGTCGGCGAACGGGAAGAACGCGTCCGACGCCACCACCGAGCCCCTGGTCATGGGCTCGGCGAGTTTTGCCTCCAGTGCGGCATCCTGCGCCTTGCGCGCGGCGATGCGCGAGGAATCCACCCGGCTCATCTGGCCTGCGCCGATACCGACAGTGGCGAGATCCTTGGCGTAAACGATGGTGTTGGACTTGACGTGCTTGGCGACGCGGAAGGCGAATTTGAGATCGCGCAATTCGGCCTCGGTCGGCGCGCGCTTTGTCACCGTCTTCAGCGCGATGTCGTCGACCACGGCATTGTCGCGGCTCTGCACCAGCAGGCCGCCGGCCACGGTTTTCGCGGTCAGCCCCATCGCGCGCGGATCGGGCAGACTGCCCGCGAGCAGCAGCCGCAGATTCTTTCGCTTGGCGATGATCGCGATCGCCTCTTCGGTGGCGTCGGGCGCGATGATGACCTCGGTCAGGATTTCGGTGATGACGCGCGCGGTGTCGGCATCGAGCGTGCGGTTGACGGCGATGATGCCGCCATAGGGCGACTGGGTGTCGCAGGCGAACGCCTTGCGGTAGGCGCTGCCGAGGTCGGGGCCTTCGGCGACGCCGCAGGGGTTGGCATGCTTGACGATGACGCAGGCGGCGGTACGGGCCGGATCGAATTCGGCGATGCATTCATAGGCCGCATCGGTGTCGTTGATGTTGTTGTAGGACAGCTCCTTGCCCTGCAGCTGCCGCGCGGTGGCTACGCCTGGGCGCTTGTCCGGCGTGCGGTAGAACGCGGCGATCTGGTGCGGATTCTCGCCGTAGCGCAGCGCCTGGATCAGGCGCCCACCAAAAGCGCGGTAGTCCGGCGCGTCGGTCTTGAGCTGGGCTGCAAACCAGTTCGAGATCGCGGCGTCATAGGCGGCGGTGCGGGCATAGGCCTTGGCGGCGAGGCGCCGGCGCAGCGCCAGCGTGGTGGCGCCGGCATGGGCGGCGAGTTCGTCGAGCACCGCCTGGTAATCCTGCGCCTCGACCACGACCGCGACGTCGTCGTGGTTCTTCGCCGCGGCGCGGATCATCGCCGGGCCGCCGATGTCGATGTTCTCGATGCAATCCTCGTAGCCGGCGCCCTTGTCGACGGTTTCCTCGAACGGATAGAGATTGACCACCAGAAGGTCGATCGGCGCGATGCCGTGGCTCTTCATCGCCGCCGCATGTTCGGCATTGTCGCGGATCGCGAGCAGCCCGCCATGCACCTTGGGATGCAGGGTCTTGACCCGGCCGTCCATCATCTCGGGAAAGCCGGTCAGTTCGGAAACATCCCGGACCGGCAATCCGGCCGCCGCGATCGCTTTCGCGGTACCGCCGGTGGAGACGAGCTCGACGCCGTGGCTGGCCAAGGCGCGGGCGAATTCGATCAGTCCGGTTTTGTCGGAAACGGACAACAGAGCGCGGGTTACGCGGCGCGGATGGTCGGTCATGGGCAAGTTCCTCTATTAAAGGCTGCTATTGCCCAGGCGCGCGGCAGATCTGCTCGCGCTTCCCGATGGTGCTCCATCCAAAGTCGCCAGTCGCGCGAGCGACGGGTGGTTAGCAGCTTTCGACGGCGCTCACAACGGCCAGATACGGTTGATCCCGGCATCCACCGCGACATTTTTTATTTTTTCTACAGCGGCAGTTCCGGCTCGCGGCGGGCGCTGCGCTTGGCGGCGGTCGCCGTGGGCGAACTGGCGGAACGCACGAAACTCCAGCGGATCGATGGGGCGTGCCGCGAATCCTGCCGGATCACGATCTGGGCGGTGCGGCGCGGGCCGTCATTGCCGGCCAGGAACACGCTGTCTTCCAGCTCGACCTTGTCGTCGAGCGCCTCGAAGGTCCAGACGTCGCGATTCGGAAGCACCAGCATGACGCCGCGGGCGTCGCTGAGCCGGCTCGCCTTCACCGATGGATGCAGGTGAAACCGCACCGCATAGTCGGTCTCGTTGCCCTTGATCCGGGCGCCCGGGGCCGGCGACACCGTGTCCTCGCCGTCGAGCCTCGATCCGTCATGCGCGGCCATCAGCACCCGGCGATGCACCACGCCGAACTGCGGCAGATAGCCGTCATGCGACGTGGTCAGCAGCACGCCGTTGGCGACCACCTCGCGATAGCTTTCCACGGTCGACGGACCACTGATGACCGGCGCGCCCTGCAGCAGCCGTTTCATCGCCGACAGCTCGACGAACTGGCAGGACGAGGTCTCGTGATAGGTCAGCGTCGAATGCGCCGCGGTCGAGCGCGCGAAGCTGCGCCAGTTGTCGCGCCCGGTGGCGGGCATGCCGCAATTGATCACGATCCGGCTCGGTCCCGACGACAGTTCGAAGGAAAGGCAGCCGGCATGGGCGTCGTGGCTGACGCTCGGCGGCGGCGGCGGCCCGGTGTCCATGATCACGGTCATCGCGCCGGCATCGAGCCGCTGAAAGCCGGTGTGCGGCATGTTCGCCATCGGCGCGCCGTGGGTATCGTCATAGGCGAGCAGGGTCGCCAGCAGGTCGGACGGCGCGTTGCTCATGCCGTTGAACAACGCGAAACTGCCGTCGCCGTGCCGGAAGAAGCGCAGCATCGGCATCATGCGGTCGATCGCGTTCAACAGCGCTGGCGGCGGCGCGATATTGCGGGCGGCGAAGGTCTGCCGCAGCGGCAACAGGTCGATCAGCAGCTCGATCAGCGCGCCGGGATTGCGCGAGATGTGTCCGCCGTCGGGCAGGATCTGCCGCTGCAGTTCGTCGGACAGCTGTCGTGTGGCGGTCCGGATGTGGCGGCCCTGGTTGGCAAGGCAGAGCGAGGCGTAGCACAGCGCGATCAGCACCTGCAGCCGCGGCACGCCGTCGATGTCCAGCATCGTGTAGCGCAGGTAGCGGATCTCGCGCGCCAGCCCGCGCAGGTAGCGCCGGTAGAACTTGCCGTCGGTGTCGCCGAGCACCAGGGGGGCCTGCGACAACAATGAGATGACGCGGCGCGCCAGCACGTCGGCGCGCCGGCTGGTGGGACGCTTGCGCGCGGTATTCGAAATCCAGTCGTCGACCAGCGAGCGGGCGTTGGCGCGGGTCAGTGCGGTATCGGCGGCGCGCAGATGGCGCAGCCAGCCGAAGCCGAGCAGCGCCACTTCCCAATCTTCCGACGGCGGCTCCAGATCGAAGATCGAGCGGCCGTGGCAGGTCACGATCTTGCCGGCGAACACGAAGCGGCCGGCATAGATCTCGGCGGCGCGGGTGGCGTCGGCGGTACGCAGATCGTGCGGGGCGATGATCAGGCGATCGGTGCGGCCAGGCCACAGCCGCGACACCGCCACCGAACCGCCGCTCGCGCGCGCCAGCATGTTCCGCGCGAAGCGGCCCATGATCAGCGTCGAGATGCGTCTGCGTTGAGCGACCGACACGCCAGCCCTTGATTGGAGGATTCCGTTTGCGAATCCTTTTAATCCGGAAACGCCGCCAAGACACCATCTTGAAAGCGCGCGAATCAGCGGGGCAGGGCGAAAATCCGGTGCAAAATCAGGATTTAACCAGCCGCGCGGCGTAAAAGCCGTCCAGCCCGCCCAGGCGGGGGTCCTGATGCGGCAGATGGCTGGGCAGGGTCCGCAGATCGCCTTCGGGGGTAAGGATTTCGGCAAGGCCCGCGACCTCGCCGGCCGCGATCGGCGCCCGTCGCATCCCGGATTCCGAGGCCAGCAGGGCCGCCACCGCCTGCTCGCCTTCTTCCGGTTCCAGCGAGCAGGTGCAATAGACCAGCGTGCCGCCGGGCCGCAGCAAGGTCACCGCATGTTGCAACAGGCGCTTCTGCAAGGCCGTCAGTGCGGCGATATCGGCCTCCTGGCGCAGCCAGGCAACGTCAGGATGACGGCGGATGGTGCCGGTCGAGGTGCAGGGCGCGTCCACCAGGATACCGTCAAAACCCTCGCCGCTGTTCGCCCCCGGCCATTCGGCGGCATCGGTGACCACCGTCTCCGCCTCCAGCTCCAGCCGCGTCAGGTTGTCGCGCAGCCGCGCCATCCGGGCGACCGAACGGTCGATCGCGGTGACGCGAGCGCCGGCATGGGCAAGCTGGGCCGTTTTGCCGCCGGGTGCTGCGCAGAGATCGGCGATCGCAAGGCCTTTGACGTCGCCGAACAGCCGCGCCGGCAAGGCGGCGGCGGCGTCCTGCACCCACCATTGGCCTTCGGTGAACCCGGGCAGCATCGTTACCGAGCCCTGCAGCAGCGTGCGCACGGTGCCGGTCGGCAGCGTCTCGCCGTGCAAGCGCGTCGCCCATTGGGCGGGATCGGATTTCACGGTGATGTCGAGCGACGGCTCATGGCTGAGCGCGACCGCGATCTCGCGCGCGGCGGTTTCGCCGTAATGGGCGATCCAGCGCGTCAGCAGCCATTCGGGAATATCGAGCGTCTTCGCCTTGACCTCGTCGATCAGCGGCTGGCCCTCGCGCGCGCAGCGGCGCAGCACGGCGTTGACGAGGCCGGCATATTTCGCGGCCCGCCGGTCCGACTGCACCAGCCGCACCGACAGATCGACCGCGGCATGGTCGGGCACGTCCATCCAGAGAATCTGCGCGGCGCCGATCAGCAGCGCGCTCTGCGCGCGCGGCGCGTCGGTCGGAATGCCGCGATCGAGCAGCCGCGACAGCACATGGCCGAGGGTACCGAGCCGCCGCAGAATCGTCGCCACCAGCCGCCGCATCAGCGCGCGGTCGCGATCCGACAGCGTCTTCACGCCGGGATGCGCGCCGGCGCCGTCGAGCTGTTCGTCCAGCGTGCGGTGCTTGTGCAAAACGCCGTCGAGAATATCCGCCGCGATCCGCCTTGCCGCGAGACCGGGCACCTCGGAAGGCAGTGCGAATCGTTGTGAGGGCATGGAGCGCGACATCTCGGGGACTCGGGCAGCGCTCAGCGTTTCAGCTTATGCGGCCGGAAGGAAATCACTTTTGCCATTGGAATATGCCAAATATAAGAATCGCCCTACCGATTTCATCCTCGGCGCATCATCTTTATGACGAGTCGAATCGAGCGGGCTGTTCCCGCAGCTGGAAATTGAGCGATGACCGACGATCCTTCATTGCCCGCGACGCCTGCCGGCGCCCGCAAAGAGCTGACACCGGCGGCCAGGCGCGCGCTCGCCGAAGCCGAGGAGCGCCGGCAGGCCGCCGCGGCCAACGCCAGGCCGGCGCCGAAGGAGTTTCAGGGCCCCAAGGGTCCGGAACCGACCCGCTATGGGGACTGGGAAACCAAGGGCATCGCCTCGGATTTCTGAGTCGGGTCAGTCATTTGCGGGCGGTGCCGGGCCGCGATCCCGGCAACCCGCCGGATGTTTTCCACCCGTGCTTGATTGCTGCAGCCGAGATCGCGGTTGACGCCTTGGCGGAGATGTTTTCCGTCACGTGACACGCACGTCGGTGCAGAGCCGATCGGCCGACGGCGGGTCAATGATTTCCGGCTTCGTGCCGACATGAAAATTGAAACGCGCCACTGGGTTCTGCTCACCTGCGTCGAGGAGGCAGTTGGCGCTCTGAAGCTTGAACTTCAGATGAAAATGATCGCCCGTACGACTACAGGAGTTCGCGCGCCGCGGCGCCGAAACGAAAAAGCTGCGCGTTGGCGCAGCCTTTTACGGTCTCAGTCCGGAATCCCGGGGATCAGCGCGTCACCACCACCGTGGTGCCGACGGAAACGCGCTGATAGAGGTCGGTGATGTCGGGGTTCAGCATGCGGATGCAGCCATAGGAGACAAAACCGCCGACCGAGCCCGGCATGTTGGTGCCGTGAATCGCGTATTCGCCACCGGCCAGCGTCATCGCGGCGACGCCCATCGGGTTGTGCGGTGAGCCGCCGGGAATGACGTTCGGCATCGACGGCTTGTCGCGCTTGACTTCCGCCGGCGGCGACCATGCCGGATTCTGGTACTTGCCGTCGATCCGGGTGGTACCTGCCCATTGCTTGCCGGCCTTGCCGACGCCGACCGGGTAGCGCACGGCGCGGCCCTGATCGACCACCAGATAGAGCCGGCGCTCGTTGGTCTTCACCACGATCGTTCCCGGCGAATAGTCGCCGCGGAAGCCGACCATGTCCGGGCGCGCCTCGGCCGCCGTCGACATCAAGACACCGGCCCCGATGGTGGCTGCCAGCGCCACCGCAATCCTCAACGACATCAATCTCTCCGCTTTCGCTTCGTTTCGCCCCCTCGGGGGCATGAAATTCGATGCAAATCCCGCAAAATCCGGGTTTTGCCGCCGGTTTGCCCACGCATTTTTAACCGCTCGCGTTAACCAACGGGTTTCCACGAGCCCGGCGCCGGGCGTTCGACGGCCCATAAGAAGAAAATGTTGGAAACAAAGTAAATGCCCGGAAAACAACACTCGCCGAAAAACGGCAGCGGCCGGGAAGCCCACCCCTGACGATTGCGTGAGGGGTGACGCGTAAACGGAGTTCAGCTGAAGAATCGCCGCGCCGAAACTGCGCTCCCTCGCCCCGCTTTTTGCGGGAGAAGGTTGGGGGGCTGTCTCCGCAAATTTCGAAGTTCGAGTTAGCCGAGTCCCCCTCACCCGGTTTCGCGCTATCGCGCGAAACCGACCTCTCCCCGCAGGCGGGGCGAGGTGAAAGAGACCGCGTGCTACGCCCCCGCGCCCTTCTTGTTCTGGCGGTGCTCGACGAGGTCGTCGACCACGGCGGGATCGGCGAGAGTCGAGGTGTCACCGAGGCTGCCCGGTTCGTCTTCGGCGATCTTGCGCAGGATGCGGCGCATGATCTTGCCGGAACGGGTTTTGGGCAGGCCCGGCGCGAACTGGATCTGGTCGGGCGAGGCGATCGGCCCGATGTCCTTGCGCACCCACGCCACCAGTTCCTTGCGCAGTTCCTCGCTCGGCTCGATGCCGGTCATCAGCGTCACATAGGCGTAGATGCCCTGGCCCTTGATGTCGTGGGGGTAGCCGACCACGGCGGCTTCCGAGACCTTGGCGTGCGCCACCAGCGAGCTCTCGACTTCGGCGGTGCCCATGCGATGGCCCGAGACGTTGATGACGTCGTCGACCCGCCCGGTGATCCAATAATAGCCGTCGGCGTCCCGGCGGCAGCCGTCGCCGGTGAAGTACTTGCCCTTGTAGGTGGAAAAATAGGTCTGCTCGAAACGGGCGTGATCGCCATAGACGGTGCGCATCTGCCCCGGCCAGGATTTGGCGATGCACAGATTGCCCTGGCATTCGCCCGAGAGCACGTTGCCGTCGGCGTCGACGATTTCCGGCACCACGCCGAAGAACGGATTGGTCGCCGAGCCCGGCTTGAGCTTGGTGGCGCCGGGCAGCGGCGTGATCAGGATGCCGCCGGTCTCGGTCTGCCACCAGGTGTCGACGATCGGGCAGCGCTCGTCGCCGACGACGCGGTGATACCATTCCCAGGCTTCCGGATTGATCGGCTCGCCGACCGAGCCGAGCAGTCGCAGGCTCTTGCGCGAGGTCTTCGTCACCGGCTCGTCGCCGGCCTGCATCAGCGCGCGGATCGCGGTCGGCGCGGTGTAGAAAATGTTCACCTTGTGCTTGTCGATAACGTTCCAGAACCGTGAATTATCGGGGTAATTCGGCACGCCCTCGAACATCAGCGTGGTCGCGCCGTTGGCCAGCGGCCCGTAGAGAATGTAGCTGTGGCCGGTGACCCAGCCGACGTCGGCGGTGCACCAGTAGACGTCGCCGTCGTGATAGTCGAACACGTATTGATGCGTCATCGACGCGAACACCAGGTAGCCGCCGGACGTGTGCAGCACGCCCTTGGGCTGGCCGGTCGAGCCCGAGGTATAGAGGATGAACAGCGGATCCTCGGCATGCATGTGCTCGCACGGGCATTCCGTGGTCACCATCTCGGCGGCCTCGTGGTACCAGAGGTCGCGCGAGGGGTTCATGTCGATCTTGGCGCCGGTGCGCTTGACCACCACCACCCAGTCGACGCCCCCGGACTTGGCGATCGCGGCGTCGACATTGCTCTTCAGCGGCACCTTCTTGCCGCCGCGCAATCCTTCGTCGGCGGTGATGACGATCTTGGACTGGCAGTCGTTGATGCGCTGGGCGAGGCTGTCGGGCGAAAAGCCGGCGAACACCACCGAATGGATCGCGCCGATCCGCGCGCAGGCCAGCATCGCGTAGGCGGCTTCCGGAATCATCGGCAGGTAGATGGTGACGCGATCGCCCTTCTTGACGTTACGGGTGCGCAGGATGTTGGCCATCTTGCAGACTTCGTCGTGCAGCTGGCGATAGGTGATGTGCTTCGACTCGGAAGGATTGTCGCCCTCCCAGATGATGGCGGTCTGGTCGCCGCGCTTCTCGAGATGGCGGTCGATGCAGTTCCAGGCGACGTTGAGCACGCCGTCCTCGAACCATTTGATCGAGACATGGCCGGGCGCGAACGAGGTGTTCTCGACCTTGGTGAAATGCTTCATCCAGCCGATGCGGTTGGCCTGTTCGGCCCAGAACCCGTCGGGATCGCTGACCGAGCGCGCATACATTTCCTGGTACTTGGCCTGATCGACCCACGCGCGGGTGGCCCATTCGGCGGGCACATCGTAAATCTTCTCGGACATGTCTTCCCTCCACCCTTGCGGCCAGTGAACGCGGACACTGCAAGCCGTCTTCATTGTTACGACAATTATGCGTCGTGCCTAACGGGGCCGACAAGTCCAACCAATAGGACCTTAGACGGAACCAGTGCTTGCGGAGGATCAAGGCGGCAGGCCTGCGGCATCGCCGCAGGCCTGCCGCCGGCCATCACGATCGCGTTTCCGGCAGGTCAAATGGCCGCAGGGGAGGTCTGCGCGAACCCTGCGGAGGTAACCAAGAACCGTTGCCGGGCGACAGCGGGCTGGCGCTGGCGGCGATTACGCCCTAAATGGCCAGCCCGGGGCGAGAGCCACCGGTCGGAACCAAAGAGCAATAAACGGCATTGACAGGGTAGCGTTGGAGCAAGGCGACTAAAGCCATGATGGATCAGCAGAATTTCGAGGCTACGCGGCCCGCTTCCGCCGATTCGGTCGTCAGCGTGTCGTCGGGGCAGCCCGGAAGCGTGGAATCGCTCGCCCGCGGGCTCGGTCTGAAGCTCGGCGATCAGAACGAACTGACCATCCGCCGCATCAAGCGCGGCAAGAGCTATTCCTTCGTCCGCGCCAACGGCACGCCGGTCAAGCATACCGGCACCATCAAGCGGCTGCACTCGATGGCGGTTCCCCCCGCCTATGCCGAGGTGCGCTATTCGCCCGACCCGACCTCGCATCTGCAGGCCGTCGGCCGCGATGCCGCGGGCCGGCTGCAATACCGCTATCACTCCGACTGGGAGAAGGTCCGCGAGCACCGCAAGGCGCACCGTCTGGCGCGGCTGGTCGCGGCGCTCCCGAAAATCCGCCGCAACGTCTCGATGCACCTGTCGGGCGACGAGGCGACCCGCGAATTCGCGCTATCGGCCGTGATCGAGCTGATCGCGCGCACCGCGATCCGGCCCGGCAACGAATCCTACGCCCGCCTCAACGGCACCCGCGGCGCCACCACGCTACTGAAATCCAACGTCGCGCTGGAAGACGACAGCCTCGTGCTGACCTTCAAGGCCAAGGGCGGCAAGGCCGTGCGCAAGGAATGCGACGCCGCCAAGCTGGTGCGCGCCATCGGCATCCTGCGCGACGTGCCCGGCAAGCGCATGTTCCAGTACCGCGACCATTCCGGCAACGTGCGCAGCGTCTCCACCACCCAGGTCAACGCATTCCTGCGCGAGATCGCCGGCATCAAGATTTCGCTGAAGGATTTTCGCACCCTGATGGCGTCCGCCGTGGTGCTGGAATCGCTGTCGCGGATTTCGCCGGCCGCGAGCGCCCGCGGTCGCCGCAAGCAGGTGCTGGACGCGGTCCGCGCCGCCGCCGACGAGCTGTCCAATACGCCGGCGATCTGCCGCAAGAGCTACGTCCACGACACCATCGTCACCGCGTTCGAGGACGGCATCCTGGAACGCTTCGCCGCCACCATGAAGGGCTATCGCTCGCAGTCGAAGCGCGAGGCGCTATTGGCCCAGGTGGTGACGGCTGCCGCGGCGTAGTCTCGCCAGCCGGTCTCCACCCCGGATCAAGTCCGGGGCAGGCTTTCGCCTGAAAAGCTCTCAGCCATCATTTTTGCAGAAGTCGCCGCCAAATGACCCGGCCGGACGCCGGCGGACTGCGCGTGACGCGTGTCGTCGGCGGCAGCGTGAGGATTCGACAAGAACACCGTGTTCCTGCCGCAACGCTTGGCGTCGTAGAGGGCGTCATCAGCCCATTTCGCGACAGTCTCCGGCGCGGCACCTTCCTGCGCGAATGCGACGCCCAGGCTGATCGTCACCACGCCGGCAGAATCGTCCTCGGGATGGAGCCCGGGATTGACGATGGCCAGCGCTTCCACGGCGCTGCGGATGCGTTCCGCCAACGTCCAGGCGAGGTCGGGCGAGGCGTGGGCGAGAACGATCAGGAATTCTTCGCCGCCATAACGAAAGACCGAATCCTTGTCCGACCGCACCGATTCCTCGACCGTCTTCGCTATCCGCCTGATGCATTCGTCGCCAGCGGCATGGCCGGCGGTATCGTTCAGTCGCTTGAACAAGTCGATATCGGCCATGATGAATGCGATGCGGGATTTCGGGGTCGTCGGGTCGCGCCACAGCCTCTCGATCAGATCGGTAGCCGAACGGCGGTTGCCGAGCCCGGTCAGGGGGTCGCGTGTCGCCAGTATTTCCAGCTGATGGTTGGCGCTTTTCAGCGCGTCGCTGCGATACTGGTTGCGCAAGGACATCAGGAAGGCTTTTTGACCGAGAATCGACTGGGTTTTCCGCGCAATGGTCGCCGCATAGATTCCAATCGCGAAGAAGATCGACGTCCCGATCGCTTCTTCGATGTCGATCGCGGGATTGAAGATTTCGAACCCGAAAAAGATCCCGATGGAGCAGATCATCAGGGACAGCGACCAGACATAGTCGACATTGAACACCACGATCGCGATGGTGTTGACGTACACGATACAGGTGAGGAAGCGCTCATAGTCGCTGCCGCCGGCCGTGACCGCGAGGACGCCGTAGGCGATCATGACGCTGCCCATCAGCAGAAGCAGCGACAGGCCTTCGACGGCGGCGCTGCGGGGCCTGCGCCAGACCAGGTAGGCCAAGGCGTGCAGCGCCGGAACCAGCAGCCCGCTGATGGCTGTGGTGAGCCAAAGGAAGTCGGGAGCGAGAAGGTAGCTGATCGGCACGAAGGCCATGCTGATCAGCGCGACCCAGACCATCCAGGCGCGCGCAATCTTGCTGCGCTGCGGCCAGTCCTTCTTGCGATAGGCCCGCACCATCTCCGGAGAAAACCGGATGTCGCGCGTGCGCTGCGACAGCAGCCGCTCCGTCTCGGCTTCGAGAGCAGGCGTTATCGACACGCTCGACATGTCGTCGGGCGGGTTCTGGCTGCTGGCACCCGATTTCAAGACGTGTTCCCCTTCCGTCGCACTGCTTGGCGCGCGGCCCGGAGATGAGAGCCTGAATTGCTAAATTTTCCCTGAGGCGAGAGCGGTGGGAACTGCGTCCAAGGGAGTGCTATAGCACCGTCAGCGGTAACGACGTATCTACATCCCGCCCATCTTGCAGACGATCTTCCACTCTTCCGCCGTCACCGGCTGCACCGACAGCCGCGAATATTTCACCAGCGCCATTTCGGTCAGGCGCTTGTCGGCCTTGATCGCGGCCATCGTCACCGGGGTCTTCAGCGGCTTGTCGGCCTTGATGTCGACGCAGACGAATTTTTCCGTCTTGTCGGTGGGGTCGGGATAGGCCTCCTTGACGACTTCCGCGATGCCGACGATCTCCTTGCCCTCGTTGGAATGATAGAAGAAGGCGCGGTCGCCCTTCTTCATCTTCACCAGGTTCTGCCGCGCGGTGAAATTGCGCACGCCGGTCCAGGCCTCGCCCTTGGCGCCCTTGGCCACCTGCTGGTCCCACGACCACACCGAAGGTTCGGATTTCACCAGCCAGTAGTTCATGACGCCCACCATTCGTTCGTCATGGCCGGACTTGTTCCGGCCATCCACGTCTTTGTCTGCCGCTGTTCTTGATACCAAGACGTGGATGCCCGCGACAAGCGCGGGCATGACGAGAGGGAAGTTACCCCTCCGCCTTGAACGGGCGCGTCAGCAGGCTCTCGATCGCCTCGTCGATGGTCACCGCACCGGCGAGGATCGCCGCCACCGCTCTTGATACCGGCATGTCGACGCCTTGCGAAGCCGCGAGCTCAATCAGCACGGGTGCTGTGAATTCGCCTTCGGCGAGTTTTTGCGGCCGCGCCTCGCCGCGCCCGAGCGCGATGCCGAGCGCGAGATTGCGCGATTGCGGGCTCGAACAGGTCAGGATCAGGTCGCCGAGCCCGGAAAGCCCCGCCATGGTCTCGCCGCGCGCGCCGCAGGCGCGCCCCAGCCGCACCAATTCGGAAAAGCCGCGCGTGGTCAGCGCGGCCTGCGCCGAGGCGCCGAGCTTGCGTCCCGCCACGATGCCGGCGGCGATCGCCAGCACGTTCTTCGCCGCGCCGCCGATCTCGACGCCGCGGACATCCGACGTGTGGTAGGGCCGGAAGGTCGCCGATCCCAGTGCCAGCACCAGCGCGCGGGCGAGCGCGTCATCGGTCGCCGCCAAGGTCACCGCGGTCGGCAGGCCGCGCGCCACGTCTTCGGCGAAACTCGGGCCCGACAGGATCGCGGGCTGCGCTTCGGGCGCGGCCTCGGCGATCACCTCGGTCATGAATTTGTGGGTGCCGCGCTCGATGCCTTTTGCCGTCGCGATCACGGGCGTCGCCGGGGCGAGATGCGGGGCAAGGGCGATCACCGCCTCGCGCAGATGCTGCGCCGGCGTCGCGATCAGCATGACGTCCGCGCGCGCCGCAAAGGCGATGTCGCCGGTGACGCCGACGGCGGAGTCGAGCAGCACGTCGGGCAGTTTTGGATTCTTGCGCGTGGCCGCGATCTGCGCCGCGCTTGCCGGATCGCGCGCGTAGAGAATGACTTCACGGCCGGCCCGCGCCGCGACGCCGGCCAGCGCCGTGCCCCACGCGCCCGCGCCGATCACCGCGACAGAGTTAAATGACGCCATCGTGAGGCTCTCCGCCTAAAATCCCGCACGCGTGTTGGCGTATCCCGCGGGCGCGGTGGCGTTGGCGTCGAGCAGCCAGCGCGCGCGGGGAGCGGTGTCCATGGTGTCGACCAGTCCCAGCGCCAGCCGCTCGGCGCCGGCCCAGGCGATCATCGCGCCGTTGTCGGTGCACAGCTCAGGCTGCGGCACGATCAGCGTGGTGCCGGCTTTCGCGGCGACGTCCTGCAGCGCGCCGCGGATCGCCTGATTGGCGGCGACGCCGCCGGCGGCGACCAGCGCGTTCGGCGGCCCGAATTGTTCGTGAAACAGCCGCAGGCCGACGCCGAGCCGGTCGGCGGTCGATTCCATCACCGCGGCCTGGAAGCCGGCGCAGAGATCGCGGACGTCCTGCGGCTCGATCGGATCGAGTTTCAACGCCTCGTTGCGCACCGCGGTTTTCAGGCCCGACAGCGAAAAATTGGCGTCGGGCCGCCCGAGCATCGGCCGCGGAAACGCAAAGCGTTTTGCATCGCCGAGGCTCGCGGCGCGTTCGACTTCCGGACCGCCCGGATAGGGCAGCCCCAGCATCTTTGCCACCTTGTCGAAGGCCTCGCCCATGGCGTCGTCGACGGTGGTGCCGAGCCGTACATAATTGCCGACGCCGATCACCGCGACGATCTGGGTATGGCCGCCGGAGGCGAGGAACAGGCAGTAGGGAAACGCCAGCGCGCCGGTCAGCCGCGGCGTCAGCGCATGGGCCTCCAGATGGTTCACCGCGATCAGCGGCGTGTCGTGCACCATCGCGATCGCCTTCGCCGTGGTGAGGCCGACGATGACGCCGCCGATCAGCCCCGGGCCGGCGGCGGCGGCGACCGCGGCAAGCTGCGCGAAGCCCACGCCGGCGTCCGTCATGGCGCGGCCGACCAGCCGGTCGAGCACATCGACATGGGCGCGCGCGGCGATCTCCGGCACCACGCCGCCGAATCGGGCGTGCTCCTCGGTCTGCGAGCGCACGATGTTGGACAGGATTCGACCCGAGCCGTCGCCCAGCCGCTCGACCACGGCCGCCGCGGTTTCGTCGCAGGTGGTCTCTATCCCCAGCACCAGCATTGACGACGCGTTATCCAATTTGATCCCTTGCGCTAGCCATTAAACCGGCGTTTGCCTATCCCGGTTACAGCGCGAGGTATCAAAGTGCAATCGTTCGTTGATGCAGAAGTTTTGCGGGCGCGGGACTGACGATGGCCGTGCTCGTCACCCGACCGCAGCCCGACGATGAGGCCACGGCTTTGAGCCTGCGCGCCCGGGGTTTCGAGGTGCTGCTGGCGCCGATGCTGCGGTTCGAGCCGGTCGCCTTCCGCGACGATGGCGAGGCCGGTTACGGCGCCGTGGTCGTGACCAGCGCCAACGCGCTGCGCGGCCTTGCGCCGAATCTGGGGAATAGCAGGCTGTTGAAGCTGCCGCTGTTCGCGGTCGGCGAACACACCGCCGCCGCCGCGCGCGACGCCGGATTCGCCAATGTGATCGCGGCCGGCGGCGACGCCGTCGCCTTGCGCGAATGCGTGCTCGCCGGCGTGAAGCGCAAGACGCTGAAGAAGACGAGTCCGCTGCTTTATCTCGCCGGCACCGATCTCGCGCGCGATCTCGCCGGCGAACTCGGCGCGCGCGGTTTTACCGTCGTCACCCAGACCACCTACCGGATGGTGCCGGTATCAAGCCTGCCGCGCGAAACCTGCGAGGCATTCGCAGCCAACCGGGTCGAGGCGGTTCTGCATTATTCCGGGCGCAGCGCGCGCGCGTTTCTGGAGGCGGCACGCTCCGCCGGTGTCGAAATATCGGCGCTTTCGCTGCCGCAATGCTGCATTTCCGCAGGCGTCGCCGCGGTGGTCCGCGACGCCGGGGCCGGCCAGGTCGTGGTGGCGGCTTCGCCGGACGAAAATGCCCTGTTCGGGGCGTTGGACCGTGCGTTGCGGCCCGTATCGCGCTAGAAGGTCGTGGCCGAATCCGCCAGGCCCGGCTGCCGCAACAGGGAACCAAGGGATGGTCGAGGACAACCCCGAACCGATCGAAACCTCAACGGAGCAGGGCCGTGCCCGGCGCGCGCCGCCGACCATCGACCTGGAGGCCACCGAAGTCTCCGGCGAGACCCAGTCCGCCGATGCGGCGGCCTCCGAGCCGCCGAAACCGTCGTCGCCCGGCCGCGTGAGATCCGCGATGTCGTCCGCCGCGATCCCGGCGCTGTCGGGCGCCTGCGCCGCCGCGCTGGTGCTCGGCGTGGCCTGGCTGTCGGGATGGCCGGGCGAAGCTCCCGCCGCGCCCCCCGCGCCCACGGTCAATTCCGCTGTAGTCGACGACCTCGCCGCGCGCATCGCCGGCCTCGAATCGAAAACAGCCAGGCCCGTGGCTGCTGCAGTGGATCCGGCGCTGGCGGCGCGCATCGAGGGCCTGGAGAAATCGCTCGCCGCCTTGCGCGCCGATCTCGCCGGCCAGCGCGCGCAATCGGAAAAGCTCGCCTCCGCCGTCAACGATCTCAAATCCGCGCCGCGCGAAACCGCAGGCGCGCCGGATTTGTCCGCCATCGATGCGCGCATCGCCGGCCTCGAGCGCGCCGCTCGCGCGCAGGATTCCGCGATCGCGCAAGACAGCGCAAAGGTGGCCGACGACGTGCCGCTGCGCCGCGTCGTCGCGGCGACGCTGCTGGATGTGCTGGTTCGGGTCGGCGATCCCTATCCGGCGGCGCTGGCGGCGGCGAAATCGCTGGCGCCCGATCCGGATGCGCTGAAGCCGCTCGATGGTTTTGCCGAGAAGGGCGTGCCGCATGCTGCGGCGCTCAGCCGCGAATTGCTGGCGCTGGTGCCGAAACTGTCGCCGCCGGCGCCCGACTCGGCCACGACAGGCTCCGGCCTGGTCGAGCGCCTGCAGGCGGGCGCTGCCAAGCTGGTCCGCATCGAGCGCACCGACGCGGTCGGCAACTCCAGCGGCAATGTGGTCGCGCGTGTTACCGCGGCGGCGCTGCGCAACGATTATCAGGAGGCGCGGCGCGAATTGAACGCTCTGCCGCCGGCCGATCGCGCCGCCGCGCAAGGCTGGATCGAAAAGGCCGATGCGCGCGACGCCGCGCTCGCGGTGTCCCGTCAATTCGCGGGCCAGGCCATGGCCGCGCTCGCCAAACCCGTTCAATAAATGCCTGGTCAATAGGGTTCTGATGCATCGGATCATTCTGTTTCTGCTGTTGATCGCGCTCGTGGCGACGGGCGCGGCATGGGTCGCCGATCAGCCCGGCGAGCTCGATCTGACCTGGGGCGTCTGGCATGCCCACAGAACAGTGCCGGAGTCTGTGCTGACGCTCGGTGTCATCGTGGTGGCGGCGGTGCTGCTGTGGAGCCTGCTGCGCGCGCTGTGGAAGATGCCGGAAAAAATCCGCCACGGCCGGCGCGAGCGGCGCCGGGCGCGCGGCCGCCATGCCATCACCCACGGGTTGCTCGCGATCGGCCATGGCGACGCTGTCAGGGCCCGCGCCCATGCCGACCTCGCGCGCAAGCATGCCGGCAACGATCCGCTGGCGCTGCTGCTGCATGCGCAGTCGGCGCAGCTCAGCGGCGACCGGCCAGCCGCCCATGCCGCGTTCCGCGCCATGGCGGAGCGCGAGGACACACGGCTGCTCGGCCTGCGCGGCCTGTTCATCGAGGCGCAGCGCGCTGACGATCCGGTGTCCGCCGTGATGATCGCGGAAGAGGCGCTGAAACTGGCGCCTTCATCCACCTGGGCCTCGCATGCGGTACTGGGATTCCGCTGCGCCCAGGGCGACTGGAGGGGCGCGCTTGGGATACTCGACACCAATCTCGCCTCCGGCCTGATCGACAAGGCCGCGTACCGGCGCCAGCGCGGCGTACTGCTGACCGCCCGCGCGCTGGAACTGGAGAATCTCGACCGGGATCTATCGCGCGAAAGCGCGATGGAGGCGGTGAAGCTGGCGCCGACTTTGGTGCCGGCGGCGGTGCTCGCCGCGAAATACGAGAGCGAGGCGCATCAGGTGCGCCGCGCGATGCGCATCGTGGAAGCGGCGTGGGTCGCGCATCCGCATCCCGATCTCGCCGATGCCTATGCCCATGTCAAACTCGGCGATTCCGCGCGGCAGCGGCTGGTGCGGGTGGAGACCCTGGCTTCGAAGACGCCCGGCCATGTCGAGGGCGCGCTGGCGCTGGCGCGCGCCGCGATCGACGCGTCCGAATTCGCCCGCGCCCGCGCGGCGCTGGCGCCGCTGATCGCGGCGCCGACCCAGCGGGTGGCGCTCTTGATGGCGGAAATCGAGCGCACCGAGCACGGCGACAGCGGCCGGGCGCGCGCCTGGACCCTGCGCGCGGTGCACGCTCAGCTCGATCCGGCCTGGACCGCCGACGGCTATGTCAGCGACCGCTGGCGGCCGGTATCGCCGGTGTCGGGCCGGCTCGACGCGTTCCAGTGGCAGACCCCGATCGCGGCCCTGCCGTCGGACAAGGCTGCGGCGATCGAGGCGAAGGAATTCAACGAGGCGATGACGGCCCCGCGCCGGGTCGAGCCGCCGCGCGAGCCCGCCGCCGCAATGATGCCGGCCGAGCTGTCGCCGCCTGCGGCGCAGGATAACGCGCCGGTCAACGCGCCGGCGGCCTCGCCGGCAAGGCCCGCTGGCGTCGAGCCGGCCCCTGCCCCGCCGCCGGCCGAACCCGCACCCCTCACGGCCGCGCCGCCGTTCCGGCAACGCCAGGACATGCCCCGACCCGCCGCCTCGGCCATTCCGGCGGTGATTCCCATCATCCGCCCGCCGGACGATCCCGGGATCGACGACGAGGCCGTGACGGACGAATTTTCGGAACCCATCGATCCCGCGCAGGGCCAGGCCGGCGGCTGGCGCGGATTTCTGTCCCGCTGGGGCGCGTAATCGCAGCCTTTTCGCGGCAAATCCCGCTCCGGACGCGGGTATGGGGCGGCGCCGGCAATCCGCGTCAAAAAGGCGTCGTGTCCGCTTCGAGCCCGCGTTTTTCTTGCCAAACCGGGCGCTGCCCGATATCAGGTGCGGGCGTTTTCGGCGGTTCACGCCGACCGCGCCGCATGGTCCGCCGCAATAGCTCAGTTGGTAGAGCACGTCATTCGTAATGACGGGGTCACAGGTTCGAGTCCTGTTTGCGGCACCAGTTGTCCGACTGAATTATTAAACGGATATTTTTCGGATCGCGCGGTTAGCACGCAACGGTGGTTTTTCTTTTTGCCGCCGCGGTCGTTGATGCTTCGTCGCGGATTCCTGCACAATGTCCGCAGCAACGCATCACCCGAGTTTTTGAAGTTCTCGACGATCAACACGCTTGAAGGCTGTTGAAGTCTTCTCACCCACCGCCCGCCTCACGCAACGCTCTGCTCGGCTTCCCTGCTCTTCGCCTTCTTGCGTCCTTCGCCCACTTTCAGAAAATTGACGCCGATCTGGTCGCCGTTGACCCAGGAGAGTTCACAGCGTCGGTAGGCCAGCCCGCTCGACGACAGCAGCAGGAAGAATTCCTTCAGCGGCAGCCCCTCGATCGACGCTTGCATGATCAGCCGGGCGCCGGCTTCCGAGACGTCCTTGAGGATACAGGTGCGCCGCCAAGTGCCGTCGATGGCCATCATGTGGGCATCGAAGCCTTTCTGGAACACGACCCGCTCGTTCTTCCGCCGCTGTTCTGTCGCCAAGGCTCTTCCCGATCAATTGAATTGGCAGCCCGCGCTGTAATTTGATCAAGTTAGCGCAAGCTGGCTAACGGCCCGTCAATAATGCAGGTAGGTGGTACTACTGACTTTCCCGGGCGCGGCCGATTCGGCGGCCGGATGAATCGCCGGCTGCGCGGCCGGGATCGGAATCAGGCAAACTTGGGATCACCGACAGTGCAATTCAACCTGGAGTTCGGCCGGAGCGCAGTAGTGTCGTGGGCGTTGCGGTGAGCATGTTCGGCGGGGCGCAGCCGCGGGTTGTCTGGTGCCTGCCCGTTCTGCTGCTGCTGAACGGCTGCGGCGAGGCGGGGCCTCCTTGCGATTCCGCGGAGGTGCGCCATTCGGTGGTCCGGCTGGTCGCGGACAACAGCGACAATTCATTGTTGAAATTCGCGATCGAGAATTCGAGTTCGATCGCGGAAATGCTTGATCATGCGAATGCCGAGGCTGACAAATCGGCGATCCGCGACAAGGCAAAGCAGGCCGCGACCTACGCCCTCGACGACAACATCCTGGTGAATTCAAGCAGCGGACGCGCGGCGAGCTGCACCGGGGTGATCGGCGTCAGCGTCGGCGACACCAGCGCGCAAAAGGAAGTGGAGTTCAAGGTGGAACAGCAGGCGGACGGGAAGATCTCCGTTTCGGTGAAGCCGTTCCTGTTTTGAGGTTTTCCGAGGGTGCGCCATCTGGATTGCCGTCATTGCGAGGAGCAAAGCGACGAAGCAATCCATTCTTGCTTTCTTCGCGGGGAAAGATGGATTGCTTCGCTTCGCTCGCAATGACGATATCTAATCTTTTCGCGCATCCGTCCCGACAACATCGTATTTTTTCTACATCGTATTTTCTCGACGCCGTTTCTTTGCTACGCGCTCATTTCCGCCGCCGGCTCCAGCATCTCCTGCAAGCCGCCAAAGCGGCGCTCGCGGCCGTGGAAGGAGGCGAGGGCTTCCGCCAGATGCGCCGCGCCGAAATCCGGCCACATCGCGTCGGTGAAATGCAGCTCGGCGTAGGCGCTCTCCCACAGCAGGAAGTCGGACAGCCGCTTCTCGCCGCTGGTGCGGATGACGAGGTCGACGTCGCGCAGTCCGGGCTCGCCGGTGACGAGTTCGGAAAATTGTTCGCGGTTGAGATCGCCTTTGGCCGCGGCCTGCGCCGCTGCCTGGAGGATCGCATCGCGCGCGGAATAATCCACCGCGATGCGCAGATGCAGCACATCGCCCTGGGCGGTCGCGGCTTCGGCGCGGCCGATGGCGTCGGCGATGCCGGTGGGCAGGCGATCGCGGCGGCCGATCACGGTGAGGCGGACGCCGTTGCGCGAGAGGCTGTCGACCTCGTTGGCGAGATAGAACCGCAGCAGCGCCATCAGCGCGGACACTTCCGCCTTCGGCCGCCGCCAATTGTCGCTGGAGAAGGCGTAAAGCGTCAGCGTGCCGACGCCCTGTTTGGGTGCTGCTTCCACCACGCGGCGGATCGCTTCGACGCCGGCCTCGTGGCCGCGCAGCCGCGACAATCGCTGCCGCGTGGCCCAGCGCCCGTTGCCGTCCATGATTATGCCGACATGCAGCTTGGACGGCGGTTCGGGCGAGAGCGGACTTTGCATCACAAAGTTTCCTTGCAAAAAAAGGGGGAGAGAAACAGCGGCAGCAATTCAGATCGGCAGGATGCGGAACTTGCTCGCGGGAGCGTCGTCCCTGCCGGCGGAGTTGCCAGCGGACACGCCAGCGGCCTTGGCGGCGTCGCGCACCAGCCCTTCCAGCACGGCGAGATAATCGAGAAAGCGGCGGCGGCCGGTCCCGGTCAGGCGGCAGGAGGTGTGCGGCCGGTTGCCCTCATAGCCCTTCGTCACCTCGACCAGGCCGGCCTCCTGCAACACCCCGAGATGGCGGCTGAGATTGCCGTCGGTGAGGCCACAGAGCTGCTTCAGATCGGCGAACGCCAATCCCTTGGGATGCGCCATCAGCGAGGTCAGGAGGCCCAGTCGCGCCTTCTCGTGAATCACGCGGTCGAGGCCGTCATAGGAGAACGGCGCATGGTTGAGATCAGTCTTCGACATCGGCTTCTCCGGAAGCGAAATGCAGGATCGCGGCCATCAGCAACTGGCCGATCACAAAAGGCAGCCCCATGGTCCAGGGCGACAGCGCGTGAGTTTGGCTCGCCAGCAGCAGGGTCGCGAAGCCCGCGACGAAATACCAGGCGCCGGCCAGCGCGACGGTGCGCGGCAGCGAGCGGACCGAGGCGAACACCCCGAGGCTTACCAGCACCTGCCACAGGCCGGGCAGCATCCACAGCGCTTCGGGGGCGAACTTCCACAGCAGCACCGCCAACAGTACGCCGGCCGTGCCGGCGGGAAGAAACTGTTCGACCGCATGGTGGATCATGGCGTCGGCGAGGCCGGAATGATGCCGGCGCGAGCGCGCCTGCATCTCGGTCCAGATCATGCCGCCGGACACCAAAGCGGCCGCCGCCCAGCCGGCGAAGAAGATCAGGGGATGCCCGGTCGGATCGTCCAGCCACAAGAATTGAACGAGCGCGGTCGCCAGCGCCAGGCCGCCGGTGGCGGCGACCGCGGCCGGGCCATAGCCGCGAAACGCCGTGCCGGCGGCAATCTGGCTGCGGATGGTGAAAATGTCGGCCAGTGCCTTGTCGAGATCGCGCATGTCCTGCCCCGAACTTTGCAATGCAAAGTATACGCGGCCGCAAAGTGAAAGCAAGTGGCGGCGCCGGCCGGGTTTACGTGATCTTGCTCACATAATTAAGACCGGGACCGCGCCGGCCTGCCGTCAATGTCGGCAAACACCGTCCGCGACAGGAAACTCATAGGCGCAAAGCATCCCGACCGCCGCCATTGGTTCACGCCGGCGCGCGATGTTTCACCTTCGCGAGAGGTGTGAAGCGATTCACATCGAAATCGCCGGTTCGATGCCTAGATGCAGCGAGCCCGCAACAGGAGGCGCCCTTGCCGTCATCTCGCATCCAGAATCCCGAACGTCGCGGTATCGACTGGATTGGAATTGCCCGTGCCCTGCTGATTCAGGTGCTGGTTCTGGTCGCGCTGTCGGGGGCTTTGATCCGCTACGTCAACTGGTCGTCGGATGAAGCGTTTTCGGAATTTCTGGCCGCCAGCCAGTCGTCGGCGCCGGCCGCCAAACCGCGGCCGCAATCGGCGACGCCGGTCTACGCCATCACGGGCAAGGCGCCACACGGCTGGCGCATTTGAAATGGCGTCGCGTGGTTCGCTGAAAAATCAATCAGCGAAACGGCCTTCGCCGTGCCGCATTGATCCAGTGCAATGCGACTGTCGTCAAAGCCGCCTATCCTGCGCCGATGAAAATATCAGACTTCAACTGTCCGTTCTGCGCGTCGTCCTATGAAGTCGCCGAATCGCACTCGGCCACGGGAAGCCCGGGCCGGGTCGAATGCACGGTCTGCGGCAAGGTCCTGGATTCCTGGCAGCAGCCCCGGTTGAAAGCCTATCGGCTGGTGCTGGCGCCGGAACATAAATATCCGCGG
>Ga0302157_10000969_pt1 | contig 36341 bp, 26 predicted proteins | sample I_Bog_N3_3_FD_193502 | JGI IMG/M metagenome (GOLD analysis project Ga0302157, IMG submission 193502) | Peat permafrost microbial communities from Stordalen Mire near Abisko, Sweden - I_Bog_N3_3 | ecosystem: Environmental > Terrestrial > Soil > Wetlands > Peat | place: Sweden: Abisko, Stordalen...
CTTCGATTGGCGGCGGGCCTATCGCAACGGCAAGCTGGCGGCAGGTGTGCAGGAGTCCTGCAAGCTGTTGCCGGTGATCGTGTCGGCGGCGGACGCCGAAATCGATGCGGAAGGCACAGCTGAGGCGGGCTGCGGCGCGGTTGATGCCGGCCGGACGGTGCGGCCTGTTACATCATCGGCACACGTACAGGCAGCAACAGGCTCGATCCACATTGAACTGCCCGGCCGGGCGACGATCCGGGTCGAGAACGGCGCAAATGCGGCGCTGTTGCGAGCTGTGATGGCGAGTCTTCGGCCGTGATGGAACTGCGCACGGGCACGAATATCTGGATCGCCGCAGGCGTCACCGATATGCGGCGCGGCTTTTATGGTTTGAGCGCACAAGTGCAGACGGTGCTCAACGCGCAGCCATACTCCGGCCATGTCTTTGTCTTTCGCGGTCGGCGCGGCGATCAGGTGAAGCTATTGTGGTTCGACGGCGACGGGCTTTGCCTGTTTGCCAAGCGATTGGAGCGCGGACGTTTTGTGTGGCCGAAGGCGGAGAGCGGAGCCGTCGCGTTGAGCCGCGCGCAGTTGTCGATGCTTCTCGAAGGGATCGATTGGCGCAGGCCGGAACGCACCTTCGCGCCGCCCATGGCTGTTTAGCATAAGTATAATAATCGCCTGTATTCATGCGGCTATTTTGTATCTTCTACTCTGCGCGCATCATGGCATACTCAAGGCATGGCAGTGAGCGCGCTTCCCGATCTCGATCAACTAGACAACGAAGCGCTGAAGGCGCTGGCCATTCAGTTAGAGAACGAGCTGAGGCAGCAACGCGAGTGCGCAGCTCAGCAAGAGACAGAGCTGGCCGCGCTGGAAGCCGAGTTCGCCGCGCAACGGCTGAAGCTAGCCGAGCAGAGCGATGAGTTGCGCACGCGCAGCGAGCAGATCGAACATTTGAAGCTGGTCATCGAAAAGCTGCGCCGCACCATCTTCGGCAAGAAGAGCGAGAAGATTGTTGTGCAACTTGAGCAGCTCGAACTGGAACTGGAAGAGCTGGAGACCACGCAGGCAGCGGCGGAAACGATCGCCGATGCTGCTCGCCCTGAAGCAGCGCCGGCAGCGCGTCCGCGGCGCAAGCCGCTGCCTGAGCATCTTCGCCGCGAAGACGTAACGCACACTCCCGCGCACGACTGCTGCCCGGAGTGCGGCGGCGCGCTGAAGCACTTCGGCCAAGATGTGAGCGAGCAACTGGAGTACGTGCCAGAGAGCTTCAAGGTGATTCGCCATGTGCGGCCCAAGTTCGCTTGCGCGGCCTGCGAGCGCGTAGTCGAAGCTCCAGCGCCGTCGCGGCCCATCGAGCGCGGATTGGCCGGACCGGCGCTCTTGGCGCATGTTTTGGTTTCCAAGTTCTGCGATCATCTTCCGCTCTATCGCCAGTCAGATATCTATGCGCGACAGGGCGTTGAGATCGAACGCTCCACGCTGGCTGGCTGGGTTGGCGCAAGCAGTGAGTTACTAACTCCATTGGTCGATGCGTTGCGCGCGCATGTTCTTGCTGCATCGAAGATCCACGCCGACGATACGCCGATGCCGGTGCTCGCGCCGGGCACCGGCAAGACCAAGACTGGCCGCTTGTGGACTTATGTTCGCGACGATCGGTCTGCCGGTGAAAAGACCGCGCCGGCCGTGTGGTTCGCGTATTCAGAGGATCGCAAGGGCGAGCATCCGCGCACGCATCTGAAGAACTTCAAGGGCGCTCTGCAAGCTGACGCCTACGCGGGCTTTCATCATCTCTACGATGGTGGCGATGTGTACGAAGTGGCGTGCTGGGCGCACGCGCGGCGTAAATTTTACGAGATTCATGCAGCGCATCCGTCGCCTATCACGACCGAAACACTCGACCGTATTGGCGCGCTGTATGGCATTGAAGAAGAGATTCGCGGCAAGCCCATCGATCTCCGACGCGAGGTCCGCCAGTCGCGCGCGCGGCCGCTGCTTGAAGACTTTCGAATTTGGCTGGAAAAATCGCTGCGCCAGCTTTCGCCCAAAAGCGAAACCGCAGCCGCCATCCGCTATGCGCTTTCGCGCTGGCGCGCGCTCTCGCGCTATGTCGATGATGGACTGTTGGAGATCGACAACAACGCCGCCGAACGCGCGTTGCGGTGCGTTGCGCTGGGCAGGAAAAATTACTTGTTCGCCGGCGCCGATTCAGGCGGCGAGCGCGCTGCCGCCATCTACTCATTGATCGGCTCGGCCAAGCTGAACGGCCTCGATCCGGAACGCTATCTGCGCACCGTGCTCGGCCAAATCGCCGATCACCCCGTCAACCGCATTAGCGATCTTCTGCCCTGGAACCTGGCAGACCCTCTCCAACCCGCCGCGCAAGCCGCCTGAAGTTCACCAAACACTGGTGCTTGAAGTGTCCACTTGAAAACAAGTGGACACTTCGTTGTATCTGCAAGAGTCTGCCACACTGCCAGCCACGACGCCAGATGGGAACTTCGGACGCTTACCAAAGAGCGCTTCCCAGAGTACACGCAACGGATGGCTGGTGTGGTTCGCACCGAGCCATGCGGTGGATTCAATGGCAATGATGCCGATGCCGATGGCGACCGGAAGCCAGACGTTGATCCAAAATTTGAGCCCGCTCCGGCTACTCGACATGGTAGTTGGGGGCCTCGCGGGTGATGATCACGTCATGGACGTGGCTCTCGCGCAGTCCGGCTCCGCTGATGCGCACAAACTGCGCCTTCTCCTGAAGATCGCGAATCGTCGCGCAGCCCAGGTAGCCCATGCCGGAGCGCAATCCGCCCACCAACTGGTAGACCATCGACTCGAGTGGCCCGCGATAGGGCACGCGCCCTTCGATTCCCTCTGGAACAAACTTGGCAAGGCGGTTTTGGCCGGTGCGCTCCCGCTGGACCAGGCCCTCGGGTGCGCTCTCTGAGCCGCCCAGATCAACGGAACTCTGGAAGTAGCGCTCGCCCGATCCCTGGCTCATGGCGGAGAGCGATCCCATGCCGCGATAGGTCTTGAAGCTCCGTCCCTGATAGAGTATCGTCTCGCCGGGGCTCTCATCGACGCCGGCAAAGAGTGAGCCGATCATCACCGAGCTGGCTCCGGCGGCGATGGCCTTGGCGATCTCGCCCGAGTACTTGATGCCGCCGTCGGCAATCACCGGAATACCATGCTCGCGGGCGGCGCGGGCGGCCTCGGCGATGGCGGTAATCTGCGGCATACCGGCGCCGGTGACCATGCGCGTGGTGCAGATGGAACCGGGACCGATGCCCACCTTGATGGCGTCGGCTCCGGCATCGATCAAGGCCAGCGCGCCTTCGTAAGTAGCTACATTGCCGGCCAGCAGGCCTACGCCGGGAAAGAGCTTCTTCACCTCACGCACGGCGTCCAGCACGCGCGAGGAGTGGCCATGCGCCGAGTCGATGGCCAGCACGTCCACGCGCGCCCGGACCAGCTCCGCCGCGCGCTCCAGATAATCGCCGGTAGCGCCGATGGCTCCGCCCACCCGCAGGCGGCCCTTTTCGTCCTTGCTGGCATTGGGGTACTTCAGTTTCTTCTGGATGTCCTTGACCGTGATCAGGCCCTTCAGCTCGAATTGATCGTTGACCACCAGCAGTTTTTCGACGCGGTGCTTGTGCAGGATCAGCTCGGCCTCTTCGAGTGTGGTGCCGACGGGAACGGTGATCAGATTCTCTTTGGTCATCACATCGCCGACGGGAACGTCGGTGCGTGTCTCAAAGCGCAGATCGCGATTGGTCAGAATGCCTACCAGCCGACGACCCTGCGTTACCGGTACACCCGAAATTTTGTAGCGGCGCATCACTTCGAGCGCGTCGCCGATCAACTGATCCGGGCCGATGGTCACCGGGTCCACGATCATGCCACTCTCCGAGCGCTTCACCTTGTCGATCTCGCCGGCCTGATCGGCGATCGTCAGGTTGCGATGGACGATGCCGATGCCGCCCGCCTGGGCCATGGCAATGGCCATGCGCGACTCGGTAACCGTGTCCATCGCCGAGGAGAGCAGTGGCGTGTTGAGCACAATCTCGCGGGTCAACTGGGTCTGAGTGCTTACCTGCGCCGGCACCACTTCGCTATAGGCGGGCACCAGCAGGACATCATCGAAGGTCAGGGCTTCGGTCAAGTTTTTGCTTAGCATCATGCTCCGAACGCCTGGCGAACCGGGAATTTCCACCCCGGCGCGGCAGGCGCTTCCCTCCATTGTAACGGAGGCGGTCGGTAGGCGCTTCTTTCGCCTTCCTCCCCGGCCGGTCGCAAACAAAAATGATTTTCTCGTGTTGCTGAGTCATTCATCTCCGTTTCCACGCACATATAGATGAGAGGCATAAGCGAATCCAGTACGGGAAACCTCCTTTCGGAAGGGACGGTATGTGATGGAGCTGAGTCAGATTGACCTCGCAATCCTTCTGCCGGCCTTTGCGGCGGCCTGGAATCTGGCGGGCGGAAACAAAACCATCGCCGTGCCGAGGAGATCCACGCGCCCTTATCGCGCACCGGATGGCAGCTTTTCCCTCGAGGTTCCTGAAGGCTGGGAGCATCGCGTTGAGGAGGCCGGCGGCGAAGTCACCTTTCTCCACGGCGAGGTCAGCGTCAATGTTTCCGTTGCGCAGGCCGAGGATGGCGACGCAATCGATCAGTGCCTGGAAATCAACAAGGCGCTCTTGCGCCATCTCTGCCCCACCGCCGAGATCTGGGCAGAGGGAACGACGATGCTGACCGGCGCGACCGGCGCCTACTTTACGATGTATTGCCCGGGGCCGCGCGTGCGCACCGTCGTTCGGATATCGGCCGCACTCTGCCGGAATCAACTGATCGTCTTCAAATTCGCGCTGCCCAGCGCGGAGTTGTATGCGGCGCAAACCGTTCTCGACCGCATGGTGCAAAGCCTGAAGGTCAACGAGGGACAAACGGCAGGCCGCGAGCCGCGCAGACGCGCCTGTTGAGATGCGCCTGACGCAACCCTTGATCGCAGCGCCTGAGGGCCTGTTCACAATACCCCGGTGGGCGGCGACGGGAGCCATTTTTGCTCAGATCAAGGAGTGAGGAGCGACGGATACCGGGCGTATCCTAGCGACAATCGACGAAGAGATGGGGGAAAATGGCCCCGTCCCTTCGGGATGCGGCGAAAATCCCGGGGTCCCCGGCGCATGATCTTTGTGCGTTGGGGGTGGAAATCCGGCCATCCATCATTCTCACCCCCGACGGTGGACCCGCCACAGCCTTCGGGCTAGGCTTCGTCTGGCCGGATTTTCGCGAGCAGCGCCACCCGCCGGGGTAGTGTGAACAGGCCCTAACCTTATTCTCTGCTAAAGTGTTGGTAGGACCCCTCGCTCGAATCCGGCTCGGAATTTTGGAGAATGGCGCATACTACGGGGGCTTCCGGACGACAATCACGATGCCCCACGACCTGCCCAAAACCTACGACCCCGCCGCCATAGAAGACCAATGGGCCGAATACTGGGTGCGCGAGAAGCTCTTCGCCCAGCCGACGCCTGCCTCATTCGCCACAGATCCAAAAGATCAAGGCCAGGACGGCAAGGCCTTTACTATTCTGCTGCCGCCGCCCAATGTGACGGGACGGCTGCACATGGGCCATATGCTGAACCAGACGGAGATGGACATCCTCTCCCGCTGGCGGCGCATGAGCGGGCGGCGCGCGCTGTGGCTGCCCGGAACCGATCATGCCGGCATCGCCACGCAGATGATGGTGGAGCGGCAACTGGCCGAGGAGGGCAAGACGCGCCAACAACTGGGCCGCGAGGCTTTCGTCGAGCGGGTTTGGGAGTGGAAGCGCAAGACCGGCGGCGCCATTCTGGACCAGATGAAGCGGCTGGGCGCATCGGTCGATTGGCAGCGCGAATACTTCACGATGGACGAAAACCTCTCGGTAGCCGTGCGCGAGGCCTTCGTCCGCCTGCATGAGCAGGGGCTGATCTATCGCGGCGCCTACATTGTGAACTGGTGTCCGCGCTGCCAGACGGCGATCAGCGATCTGGAGGTCGTCCACGAGGAGCAAAAAGGCCACTTGTGGGAGATCAAGTACCCGGTCATCGACGCCGACGGGAAGGATACGGGCGAGTTTCTGACGGTGGCCACGACGCGCCCCGAGACGATGCTCGGTGACGTGGCCGTGGCGATTCATCCCCAGGATGCGCGCTATCTGCACCTGCATGGAAAACAGCTTCGCCTGCCGTTGGTGGGCCGGGAAATCCCCATCATTCTCGACGAGTGGGTCAGCCGCGAATTCGGCACCGGAGCGGTGAAAGTAACTCCGGCACACGACCCGAATGACTTTGCTCTGGGCGAACGCCATCATCTGCCCTCGATCAATGTGATGGACTCCGAAGGCAAGATCAACTCGGAGGGCGGCGTCTACGCGGGCCTCGACCGCTATCAGGCGCGCAAGAAGATCGTTGCCGACCTGGAAGCGCAAGGCCTTCTGGCGGGCATCAAGGACCACATTAACAACGTGGGCCACTGCGACCGCTGTAAAACAGTCGTTGAACCGCGCCTCAGTACGCAGTGGTTCATCCGGATTCAGCCGCTGGCCGACAAGGCGATTGCCGCGGTCAAGCAGGGCTACATCAAATTCACGCCGGAGCAGTACGAGAAGACCTACTCCAACTGGATGGAGAACATCCACGACTGGTGTATCTCGCGCCAGCTCTGGTGGGGTCATCGCATTCCGGCATGGCATTGTTCGGAGTGCCGTAAGATCACCGTCGCCCGCGTCGATCCGACGGCTTGCGCGCACTGTGGCTCAGGGAAGATTACGCAGGAGACCGACGTTCTGGACACATGGTTCTCCTCGGGATTGCTACCGGTCTCCGTCTTCGGCTGGCCGAACTTTGGCAAACAAAACACTCCGGGTGCCCCAGGTCCCTCGCACTTGGGGACCTGGGAAAGCGGCGAAAATCGCGCCGACTTCGACGCCTTTTATCCGACGAGCCTCCTCGTCACAGGCTTCGACATTCTCTTCTTCTGGGTGGCGCGCATGATCATGTTCGGCTGCTGGTTTGCCGAAGACGTGCCGATGCCCGACGGCTCCAAGCGCTCGCCCGCCGATGCGGTTCCCTTCCGCGAGGTCTACATTCACGCGCTGGTGCGCGACGCCAATCGCGAGAAGATGTCCAAAACCAAGGGCAATGTCGTTGATCCCATCGAGATCGTCAAGCAATACGGGACCGACGCAGTCAGATTTACGCTGGCCTCGATGGCCTCGCCGGGAACCGACATCGCCTTCAACGTGGCGCGCACCGAGGGCTACCGCGCCTTCGCCAACAAGATTTGGAATGCCGCGCGCTTCATCTTCATGAACGTGGACCGCGCCGCGGAGATCGGCATTCACGTCGATCCAGCCGTGCTCGGTAAGATGCCAGTTGCAACTCCCAGTGACCCGCTCGAAGCCCGCTGGATCGTCGCCGAGTTGCACGCTACTGCGGCGAAGGTCAATCAGTCGCTGGAAAACTACCGCTACGACGACGCGGCCAATATCATCTATCGGTTCTTCTGGGGCAGTTTCTGCGATTGGTGTCTGGAAATTGTTAAGTTGCGGCTGGACTTTTCGGAGACTGCATATAAAGATCAGACACAAGCCGCGCTTACCACATTGCTTCAAGTCTTCGAAACATCACTGCGGCTGCTCTCGCCGTTTATGCCATTCATCACTGAAGAGATATGGCACGCGCTCTACGACGGTAATCCGCCGGCCAAGTCGATTGCGCTGGCGAGTTATCCGCAAGGGAACGATCTTCAAGTGAATGATGTTGTGGTGATCGACATGGGCGTATTGCAGAGCCTCATCTCTGAGATTCGTGCACTGCGCAAGGAGATCGGCGTAGAAGAGAAAGCTATCATACCAATTCAATTGCGCATCGATGCAGGGATGCAGATCGTGATTGCAGAAAATCGTGTAATGGTCGAGCGTTTGGCGCGAGTAAACGAAATCCGCTTCGTGAATCAGATTGAGGCTGGACTGCCAAAGCATTCGACATTCAATTTTGATGTAGCAGTCGTTTACGAGAAGCAGATCGACGTTGCCGCCGAACGCGACCGCTTGACAAAGGAGATTGCCAAGTACGAAAAAGGTCTAGCCTCCGCCGAGCGGCAGTTGGGCAATGAGGGCTTTCTGGCGAAGGCTCCGGCGCAGGTGGTCGATGGACTCAAGAAGCAGGAAGCGGAGACACGGCTGTTGCTGGAGAAGGCGCGCGCGGCGCTGGGAGCGCTGCCGAGTGAATGAGCGAAAAGCAACCGCAGGTCCTTCGACTGCGCTGCGCTTCGCTCAGGATGACAGATGTGAAGGGGTTGCGGCGCTGGGGGCGCTGCCGCCCGAATAAGTGAGTGAATGGGGGAGCGGTTTCCTTGTGCGTGATCGAAACAAAGGAAATCCGCTGGTTGGGGAGGAAAAAATGTCTTGCGAATGTGCGCAATGCCGGCAGCACTACAGAACCCTGGGAATAGCCTTCGGCATTCCCGAGGAATCCACGATTGAAGAGGCCTATCGGGAGGGCATAAAGCAATGGGATCCTGATTTGTATGTGGATTACGCGTCACTGCGTGCGGACGCGGAGGAGCATTACAAGCAGATTCAGGTGGCTTACCGGGAGCTGAAGGAACACAACACGGTGGCCGTTGCCGCGGTGGAGGAAGTCAGGAGACCGAGCGGAGCTTCTGCATCCGCCGCTCCGCAGCAGGAGGCGGTGCCGGCGATCTCCTTTGGCGGTGCGCCTGGCAGCCAGACGGCGCCGAATTTCACCCCGGAGGTTGAGGAGATCATCTCCACCCACTTGGGCAAGCTGGGACCGGCGCTCGGGATCGTCGACCTCTCCGGCGCTCGCGCACGCGCCAACTATGCGCAGTTCTTTCTGCTGGCGAATAAAGGAATGATGGTGCGCGACGCACGCCATCTGATCACCCTTCTCTGGTATACCGACCTTGGCGATGTGACCTTGATCGACAAGCAAAAGCAGGGAAATCCGGGCTTCTGGCAAAAGATGGTCGATGGCGGTGCGGGAGGCTCCGGCTCCGTCCTGCAAATCGGACGCAACAATGGAACGCTCTTTCTGGCGATGGGCCCCCAGGTGGACGACGGCGTCAAGAAAACCATCTATCAGTTTCTCTTGAGCAAGAAAGAGCAGAAGCAGCCCTGAGCGGGCGCTGAGAACCTATGGACTGGAAGAGCAGCAGCATCGACGCATTGCTGGAGCGGGCGCTGATTGAAGATCGAGCCGCCGGCGACATTACCACGGGCCTCACCATCGACCCCGGCCTGCGCGCAACGGCCTCGATCCTGGCGCGGCAGGAGATGGTTGTCTGCGGACTGGGCGCGGTGCCGCGCTTTATGGAGATCTACGCGCGGCTCGATAAACGCGCTCCGGCACAGACCCGCTTCGAGGTCGTCAGCCATCCGGAGATCTTCGACGGCGTGCGCGTCCATGATGGCCAGGTGCTGGCCGTCATCCGCCACAACGCCCGCGCGCTGCTCAGTTGCGAGCGCGTAATTCTGAATCTGATGCAGCATCTGAGCGGCATTGCCACGCTGACCAGGCAGTTTGTGGACGCGATCGACGGCACCGGCGCGCGCGTTCTGGATACGCGCAAGACGGTTCCAGGACTGCGCACGCTGGAAAAGTATGCCGTGCTCTCTGGCGGGGGAACCAACCACCGGCTCGATCTGGCCAGCGGCATTCTGATCAAGAACAATCACATCTCGCTGGGCGGAGGTCTGCCGGTGGTGCTCAAGCAGGCGCTCGAAGGCCGCGAGAAGAGCCAGCGCGTGCAGGTGGAGGCGCGCAGCCAGGCGGAGCTGGAAGAGGCGCTTCAATTCGGCGCCGAGGCGATCCTACTGGATAACATGACGCCCAAAGAGGTGAAGAACTCCGTGAAGCTCATCCGCAAGTCAAAGGCCGGAAAAGATATTCCCATCGAGGCCTCGGGTGGCATTGTGCTCGACAATATCCGCGCCTACGCCGAGGCCGGCGTGGACTTCATCAGCGTGGGCGCGCTGACGCACTCGGCCAAGGCGGCGAACATCTCGATGCGCATTGCAGCGGAGACGGAGTAGCTGTGCCTTCGCCCGACCTCTACGACGTGGCCGCTCTGGAGGCTGCGCTGACCGGCACAATCTACGCGGGCAAGCTGCACTTTTCCCCGGTCACTGATTCAACAAATTCCGATGCGCAGGCCGCGGCTCGCCGCGGAGCGCCGCATGGGTCGGTCTACTTCGCCGATGAACAACTCTCCGGTCGCGGCCGTGGCGATCACGCATGGCGCTCGGCCGCGGGCGACGGGCTTTACGTGAGCGTGCTGCTGAGGCCGCAGCTTCCCGCAGTGCATTTGCCGCTGCTGCCGCTGGCTGTGGGATTGGCCGTCGCCGAGGCGATTCACGCGGTCGCCGGAGTGACGGTGGATTTGCGCTGGCCCAACGATCTATTGATCGGTCCGCGCAAGGTGGGCGGCATTCTGGTGGAGGCGAAGAATGCGCGAGGCGCGGTCGAGTTTGTGGTGGCGGGCATCGGCATCAACGTCCACCAGCGGGCCTTCGATTCCGATCTGGCGGCCATTGCCACCTCGCTCGATCTGGAGGCGGCGAAGCGAGTTTCGCGTCAGAATCTACTCGCGGCCCTGCTAGAATCGCTGGAGCGCGAGGTAAGCGGCTTGGGCGATCCGGCGGCGGAGACGATTCCGGCACGGGTCGAGCGGGTCTCGACCTGGATTCGCGGGCGCAGGGTTGAGGTGCATGGGCCCCAGGCTTGCACAGGAGTGACGGCCGGGCTGGACGCGCATGGATTTCTGCTGGTGCGGACTGCGAACGGATTGGTTACGGTGCAGACGGGCGGGATACGGGCTGCGGAGATAGGCTGAGAAGACAATGCTGCTGGCAATCGATGTAGGCAATACGAATACGGTGCTGGGTCTGTACAGGCTTGACGGCGAGAAGCCGGAGCTGGCGGCGCACTGGCGCGTCACCACGCATCGCTCGCAGACCGCCGACGAGTATGGCGTGCTCTTCGTCAATCTCTTTGAGATGAACGGCTTCTCAACCAGCCAGGCTCATCACATTATCATTTCGTCGGTGGTGCCGCCGATCGAGGGCACACTGCGCGAGGTCTGCCAAAGCTACTTTCACGCCGAGCCATTCTTTGTGGAGCCGGGGATCAAGACCGGAATGCCGCTGCTGGTGGACAATCCATCGGAGCTGGGCGCGGATCGGCTGGTCAACGCCATCGCTGCCTTCGAGCGCTACGGCGGACCGTGCGTGATTGTGGACTTCGGCACGGCGACAACCTTCGATGTGGTCTCGGCCAAGGGCGAGTACCTGGGCGGAGCGATTGCACCGGGCCTCGGCCTGAGCGCCGAGGCGCTTTTCTCGCGCGCCGCGCGCCTCTCTCGCGTGGAGATCAAACGCCCTGCCAAGGTGATCGGCACCAACACCGTGACTCATTTGCAGAGCGGACTTTTCTACGGCTACATCGGTTTGGTGGACGGCATCCTGGAGCGCATCATGAATGAGCTGGGCGCGCCGGCGCGGGTGATTGCCACCGGCGGCCTGGCGCGGCAGATCGCCGAGGACTCGCGCTTCATCGCCGAGATCGACGATATGCTCACCCTCGACGGCTTGCTGATCCTCTTCGAGCGCAATCGCGCCGCCAAGCCGCGCGGCAAAGCGCATTGAGCAAAACCGTGCTGAACTACTTCAACTACTTCACCGAGATCGAAGAACGCTTCCAGCAGCGGCGCGGGGCGCTCTTGCTGCTCTCGACGCTGGATTGGGCGCTGATCGAGACCTGGCGCGAGGCGGGCATTCCGCTGGAGGCGGTCCTGCGCGGCATCGATGCGGCCTTCGACAAATATGAAGCGCGGCAGAAGCGCGCCCGGATGCGGAAGATCAACGGTCTGGCCTGGTGCGCGCAGGCGGTGATGGAGGCATCGGAAGAACTGCGCGAGGCTGCCGCCGGAACGGCTTCAACTGTGGAGACTTCCGCGCAGGAATCGGGCTTTGAGCAGGCGCGCGTGGCCGCGCATCTGGAGGCCGCGGCCACTGCGCTCGATGCGGCTCAAATCGCTCCCGAAGCCTGCGCCGCGACCGCCGCGCGGCTACGCGAACTGGGCAGCGCGAACGGCCCGGAGGCGCAGCCTCTCGATCTGGAGGCTCTGGAGCGCACCCTCACCGTTCTCGAAGAGAAGCTCTTCGCCGCGCTGACGGCGGCGGCGCCCGAGCAGTTGCTGGTGGGCCTGAAGGAGCACGCGGCGCGCGAGTTGGCGCCCTATCGCGCGCGCATGGGTGCCGTGCAACTGCGCCAAGTGGAGCGGCAGTTTGTGCAGAAGCAACTGCTGGTACACTACAACCTTCCGCGACTGAGTTTGTTTTACATGAGCCAGCAATGACGCCAAGAAAACAAATCACGTCGCAGCGCCGGGCCAAACAGGCCGCAAAGAAGCGTTCTGCGCTGAGAAAAACCCCCGGAAAGCAATCTTCTGAAGCGAAAATTCCTGTTGAATTCGCTGGAGTAAAGCGTGAGTTGAAACCCCCGCCTCCCTCCACTGCGCAGATCGTTGAGATCGAGAAGCCAGTCTACGGCGGAGCATTTCTCGCTCGCATCGAGGGCAAGGCTGTCTTCGTCCCACTCACGCTGCCCGGCGAACAGGCGCGCGTGCGCATCACACAGAGTAAATCCGCCTATGCGATCGCCGAGGCCGAACAGATTCTTCGCGCCTCGCCCGAGCGCATCGCGCCCGCCTGCTCGCACTTCGGCTCCTGCGGCGGCTGTCACTACCAGCACACAAATTACCAGAGCCAGTTAGCCTTCAAGCAGACGATTCTGCGTGAGACGCTGGAGCGCGGCGGCGTGAATGTTTCTGATGAGATCGCCGTTCTCAGCGGCGAGCCTTGGCGCTATCGCAATCGCATTCGGCTGGCCTTCGATGCGGCGGGCAATCCCGGTTATCGCGGACGCCGCTCCCACGCCGTCGTTCCTCTCAGCGAGTGTCCCATCGCCGCGACGCTGCTGGTTCAGGCCGCGCTGGCGTTTGCAGAAGTTGCGCGCAGCTTTGCTCTTAAGTTACGCCCCACGGAGATTACTCTTTTCTGCGATACGGCGGAGAGTGCGCTGCTGGCAACAATCTACACCGCAAGCCCATCCAAGCTGCGCTTCGATGAACTCGCCCAAGCATTTCACGAACGCATTCCCGCGCTGATCGGAGCGGAGCTGGTAACGGATGGCCCCCCGGGTGAACAGCCGCGCTCGCTCGCGCAGTGGGGTGCAAACGCGCTCGCCTATCGTGCTGCCGGATTTGATTATCGCGTCGATCACGGCGCATTCTTTCAAGTGAACCGCTCTCTGGTGGATGCGCTCGTCGAGCGGGTCGTTGCCGATCACAGAGGCAAGCTGGCCTGGGATCTGTATGCCGGTGTGGGCTTGTTCGCGCGGCAGCTCACAGCAAACTTTGCGCGCGTCGTGGCTGTCGAGTCTTCTCCCGCATCGATGGCGGCGCTGGCGGAAAACCTGCGCGGAACCAAGAGCGAGTCGATTCAGGCGGAGACGCTCTCCTTCCTTCGCCGCAATCGAGGAATGAGACCCGATCTGATTGTTCTTGACCCGCCGCGCGCTGGGCTGGGCGCGGAGAGCTGCGCACTGCTTGCGGAGATCGCCTCGCCCGCCGTGGTTTGCGTCTCCTGCGATCCGGCGACGCTCGGCCGCGATCTGTGCTCACTCGTTGCCTCCGGCTACCGAATCCACTCCATCACGCTCGCCGACCTCTTTCCCCAGACCTTCCACCTGGAAACAGTGGTCCAGTTGCGGCGCGCCTGATAGGCTTGAGGGCCAGAAGAGCTTTTTGTCTCCGAGCAATGGAAGTCACTCCACTCACCTCCGCGCAAAAGTCAGGCGATGCAGTCCGCCGAGGGCTAAATCCGGTTCCTGCCCCGCTCTTTCTGGCAGCGGTCTTCTTTGCCTTCGGGATTGCCGCGGCGCGCCCACTTGATCTGCGGCCCAGCCTGATGCTGATCGCGCTGGGGTTGATCGCCGTACTCTGCGTCGTTGCGGCGCTGCGGGCGCAGCGGATCGCAGGTCTGCCGCTGGCCGCGCTGTGGTTTTTGCTGGGCGCCTGGTGCGCGCAGATGCAGCCGCAACCGGCTCCCGCTCCCGCGCTGGCCTCGCTCTCCGATAATCTGCTGCGCACCGTGGAGGGAACCGTCGTCAACGCCGCTCCGCTGCGCGCCGAGGCGGAAGAGAATCTGGACGAGCCGGCCGCCGAGCTTGCGCAGAATCCCGCGCAACAGATCGATCTGCGCCTCTCCAGCCTTGAGGTGGTGACCGACACGGAGGATGCGCAAGAGCCGGTTGCGGGTGGCGTGCGCCTGACCGTTCACTGGCCACTGAAGGCAGCGGCTTCCACAGCTCCGCAGCCCTTCCAGTGCGGCGAACGGATTCGCGCGCTGGTCCGCCTGCTGCCGCCGCAGGTCTATCGCGATCCCGGCGTCTGGAGCCGAAAGGATTTTCTGCTGGATCAGGGAATCACTGCGACCGGCACGGTGCGTATCGAACGCGTGGAGCGGCTGGGCCTAAACCGGCAGATGACCGGCGGCAACCGCTTGGTCTGCCTGGCGAGCAACCTGCAACACACGACCAGCGCCCGTCTGCTGGCTTTGCCCGCTGCCATGAGCCGCCTGCCCGCGCCGCTGCGCCTGACCGACGACGACGCGGTGATGCTGGCCGCGATGGTCACCGGCGACCGCACCTTCCTGACCCACTCGCTGCGCGTGGGATTCGAGCGCACCGGCTCCTTTCATCTGCTGGTCGTCTCCGGCTTTCATCTGGCGATTGTGGCCGGCTGCCTCTTCTGGGTTGCCCGTCGGCTGCGTCTGCCCCGCGTTCCGGCTACGTTGCTGACCATCGCCTCCTCCTTCGCCTATGCGCTCTTCACTGGCTTTGCCACGCCCGTTGCCCGTTCGCTCTTCATGGTCACTCTCTATCTGATTGGCCGGCTCTTCTACCGCGAGCGCAATGTGATGAACACGATCGGCTTTGCCGCGCTCTGCCTGCTGGCCTCGAGCCCGCGCAGCCTCTTCGATTCCAGCTTCCAGATGACGCTGTTGGCGGTGGTGGCAATCGGCGGCATTGCCGCGCCGCTGTTGCGAGCGACGGTGCATCCGTACCTGATGGCCACGCGCGACCTTCGTCAGCTTGCCCAGGACGCCAAGCTGGCGCCATTGCTGGCGCAGTTCCGCGTGATTCTCCGCAGGATGGCCAAGGCTTTGCAAGCCGCCCTCAATCCCCGGCAACGAGTCACCGGCACGATGCTCAAGACTCGCATCGAGGACCGGAAGCATCCGCAGCTCGAACTGTTTGAAGACTCCATGCACACCACTGCTGCCATGCTTTGGGATTTCGCTCACGGTCGTTTGGCCGCATCCATCGCCTGGCGAGTTTTCCCCTTTACCGTGCGCTTTCTGCTCCGATTGGTTGAGTTGCTGGTCGTCTCCTGTGTGGTGGAATTGGCGATGGCGCTGCCCATGGCTCTCTACTTTCATCGCATCACCGTCTTCGCATTGCTGGTGAATCTCTTTATTCTGCCGCTGCTTGCCGTGCTGATGCCCGCCGCGCTGCTGACTTTACTGGCGCTCGCGCTTTGGCCCGCGGCTGCATTTCTTCCGGCGATGATTGTGGCCTTCTTTCTGCATCTCGGCACCGGGCTGGTGCGTTTCTTCGGATCGAGGCCGCTGGGCGACCTTCGCATTCCCGCGCCGCTCGTATGGCAATCGCTCACCTACTGCGCGCTGCTGGCAGCGGCGATTGCGCTGGCCCACATCAGCCATAAAAACAAGGACCTGGCGCAGATGGGCCACCCGCTTGAACTCCGCTGGCCACGCCACTTCGCATGGATTGCGCTGCTTCTGGCTGCCGTTGTTGCCGTCCTGCCTCGCCCGGTCGATCACCCGCGCGGCGCGCTGCTGATGGAGGCCATCGATGTAGGCCAGGGCGACTCCTTATTGTTGATTACGCCCGACGGCAAGACCCTGCTGATTGATGGTGGAGGGTATGGCGGCGGACCTCATCAGGCTCCGCAGGATTACGACATCGGCGAAGAGGTTGTCAGCCAGGTTCTCTGGTCGCGTGGCATCCGCCACCTGGACGCGGTCGCTCTCACGCACGCTCACGCCGACCACATCGGCGGCCTGCCCGCCGTGCTGCGCAACTTTCATCCGGATGAGCTCTGGGTGGGCAACAACCCCCGCGTTGCCGTCTATAAAGCACTGCTGGATGAGGCCGCAAGCCTCCATGTAAAGGTGCGCTCGCTGCGTGCCGGAGATAGCTTTACATTTGGTCCAACCCAGGTCAATGTTCTCGCACCCTTCCGCGGCTATCAGCCCGGCGTCGAGCCCACCAACAACGACTCACTGGTGATGCGCGTGGCCTACGGCGCAACCTCTGTGATGCTCGAGGGCGACGCCGAAGCTCCAGTCGAGGAGGCGATGCTGGCCGAGCCAGGACTAGCCAGCACGCTGCTGAAGGTCGGCCATCATGGCAGCATCACGTCCACGCGTCCAGCCTTTCTGGAGCGCGTAGCCCCTCAGTGGGCTGTGATCTCCTGCGGCCTGCGCAACCGCTACGGGCATCCCCGCCAGGAGGTGCTCGGGGAGCTGCAAGAGGCCAACATTCGCACCTTCTCGACCGACATCAATGGCGCCACCTGCTTCCGTCTCGACGGCAAGATAGTCTCTCCCGATTCTGTCTGTGGCTGGCGGCATCAACCATGATCGTATCCATGGAAATCGTGGTATCGCTCTAAGAGCCGCTCGCCGCCTTCGATTGCCGATCAGCTTCCTCGCGCAGCTCGGCGATCAGCTCCGCCAGCTCCTGCTTCTTGCGGTAGCTCATATCAAGGAATCGAATATCGATCGTATGCTTGTCATAGACGTCTTCGGTAACGCCAGCCAGCAGGAAGGGCAGTCCGCGCATCTGAAAATCCACCTCCACGCGCAAATGAATCGATGCCGCGAAGGTGCCGGAGATATGCACGCTGCAACCCTCCGGGCTCAGATCGACAATGACGCCTTTTTGATGGGAGCTGTCCTTGAGAAAGCGGATCACGGCGGGCCACTTGTCACTCTGGTCACTGATGCTCCCGTCCTTGCTTCTCCACGCCTTTTGATTCGTTGGCGGCGCAGCTGAAGCCGGTGCGGGCGCCTCTTCTGCCTTTGCGGCAAGCGGCGCCGGTTTGGGATCGTGCATCCAGCATTCGGGAAGCTCCACATCCAGGGCTGTTCGTCCCAGCCGCGCGGCCTCGACGACCGCCGCTCTGACATCCTCGACGGCGCTCTGATCGACAAGACCGGTCAGCAAGCCGGCCAACTGGTTTTTGGAGCGGGAATTGGCGTGAAAGAAGCGGATGCCGATCAGATTGGAACGCGTCAGCCATTGGGTTGTACCCACCATGTGCAGCATCATCCCCAGCAGGGGTAGCTCAATCTCGACATTGGCGAGATTGCCGGGGAGAAATGTGCTCTTCGTGCGAACGCAGCATCCGCTCAGGCTGACATCGACAATCAGGCACGGGTACTTGCTCCCTTGGTAATTGAGGCACCCTCCGGGAATGTTGATCTCGATGCGTTCATCCACGCGGCGGTCCCGATAGCGCGCATCCCTGGTTCTCGCCTGCTCGCGTTCGCTGAGATCCAATGCCGCCATGCACCTACCGTCCTTGCTTGCCGGACAGACGCTCTTCCATCCGTTTCTCTGGGTCACGCGACACAAACAAAAAAACTCCGCGCGATCCTCCTAACTCCGTTCATCGGCCTGCGAACGGGCAGCATGAATCCGGATTAAGGTTACTGGACCCTATCGATAAACCCTAAAACCTCAGACGCAAGCCAAACTGGAACTGGCGTTCGCGGTAGAAGTTTGTCGCGTTGCTATTGAATGGCTGGCCGAAGGCTGTGCTGTTCGGATGCTCAATCGTTCCGTTGGCTTCCACCATTGGGCCGGTCATGAAGTTCAGCGTGGGAAGCGCGCCATCCGAGCTTCCCGGTTCCAGGTAGTATCCGGTCGTCTCCAGCTCGGTCACATTCTGGTGATTGAGCAGGTTGAAGCTCTCGGCCAGCAGTTCCAACTGCCGCATCTTTCCCAGATCGAAGGTCTTTCCCAGCCGCAAATCCATCTTCCAGGTGCCGGGATAGCGGTAGGTATTTCGTCCTATATTATAGAAATGATTATCGTTGCCCATTCCATACACGCGGTTGTCGCCGCCCGAGCCGTTCATGCCCGGCGCCAGGCCCACAATCGCCGCGCCGCTGGACCGGTTGAATTCCTTGGCCAGCGAGCCCGAGGTATGCATCGTGAAGGGCAAGCCGCTGCGCGCCTGCATCACACCGGAGATCATCCAGCCGTTGGCGAACTTTCCAGGCTTGCCGCGCAGCTTCCACGGTGTCTCATAGACGACCGTCGCGCCGAATGAGTGGCGGATGTCCAGGTCGCTGACGCCGTACTCCAGTCCAAAATTTGATGGGTCCAGCAGATCGTTTCCCGCCGACTGCGCACTCTCGTTGGGATTCCAGTCCATCGCATGGCCGTAGATGTAATGCGCATGAAAACTCAACCCGCGGCGGCCATAGCGCTCCACCTTGAGTATTCCCGCCTCGTAGGTCGAGTTGGCCCGGCTCTCGAGGGTGGTGATCTGCTGGTAATCCGGGCAGAGCCGTCCGGCCAGGCTGGAGCCGGTCGGCTGATAGTATGGGCAGTCTCCTCCGCTTCCCGGCCATGAAGCATAGAAGGGAACCGTGATTTGCGTGGCCTTGATCGGCCCCGCGCCGCCTGGGTCCACGACGTTGTAGGTGATCGACTGCTGGGCTGAGGCAGTGGCCAGATTGGTGTCGATCGAGATGGGCAGCCGGCGTCCCAGGCTCACCATCACGCCGGCCGTCACCTCGACATGGCCGGGCAGCATCTCTTCCGCGGATGCGATCGCTTGATTGACCTCAGGATTGCGGAAGACCGCAGCAAACTCGACCGCTCCCGGCTTGATCACGCTGCCCGGCCTTCCCGCCAGCACATAAGGAAAGGGAGGCGCGCCTCCGCCGATTAGATTGTCGGTCGGCCGCAGAAAGTAATTCAGATCGCCATTGAGCGAGCCGGTCTGCGAGAGGGCCGCCTCCAGCGTCGAATTTTCCGTCCGTCCGTAGTACAAACCATATCCCAACTGCAGAACCGGCCAGTGTTTTTCGCCTCTGCCAACGGCCAGGCCGAGCCTTGGTCCCCAGTTATTGCCCAGCGCGGGCAGCTTCTCCGTCAGTGGAAGCTGGGAGTTTCTCATCGCGGTGAGCGCTGGAGGCGGCTGCTCCCGCTCCCAGCGCAGGCCGGCGGAGAGAACCACGCGCTTGCTCAGCTGCCACTGCGCCGTCGAGTAGAGCGCCCAGTCGTTGGTGCTCAAATGCCAGTCGTTCGGGCCGATCATCTGCGTGTAGTGCGAGTAGCAGGGCAGGTTGCCCAACCCGCGCAGACCGCCGCCAGAGTCGCGCCAGACCTTGCCCGTCTGGTCGCAATTGTGCTGATTGTATGGGTCCAGCGCATCGCTCATCCCGTATTTGCCGAAGACCAGCGCGTCGGTGGCGAAATTTTCCACATTCGAGTAGGTGTATGTTCCCGTCTGGTTGCGCAGCAGGCTGGTCTCGTCGGCGTTGTGATCCACCTCGAAACCACTCCTCACCAGTAGTTTGCCGCGAACCCAATCCACCGACTCCTGGGCGTGGATCAGATGCTCGTTGGGATAGCTTCCCTGGCCAAAGCGCGCGGGGTTGCCGATGGTGAAGCCATAGCGGTTGTCCACCACGATCTGCGGCAGTTGCCCCCAGAGATTCCCGGCAAGAAAGCTCTTCTCGAAAGCGGACGGTGTCTCCGGGCGCGCCTCCAGATCGACTGCTCCCACCGAGCCTTGTGTCGTAGCCAGCAGGTTGGGCGTCAGGAAGTACTCCCAGCGGCCCAGCAGCCACTCTTCAGTGGCATGGGTCGAGCCGTAGCTGTGGTTGCCGTAGTTCTCCGCGACGCGCGTCAGTCCGCCGCCGGGCGAGTTCCACCATGCGCCGATGCTCTCCACTGTAAAGTGATGACGCTCGGCCGCCTGCCAGTCCAGCCGCCCAAAGCCGGTCCATTGCGTGGCCGTGCGCGGAGCAGGGCCAAGCAGTCCGGCGAGGGTCTCCAGCATTGGTGAGTAGGCGGCCAGGCCCACGGCCACAGGATTGGCGCTGGGAACTCCCAACTGCGCGCTCAGCACCTGCATCTGGTCGTTCGTCGGCTGGGCGAAGAAGCCCGTCTGCTCGGTGCATTGCGGCGGATTGGCGCAAAGGTACGGGTGCTTCACCATCGAGACTCCCGGATCGTTGCGCTGATAGCCGTCTACCGCGGCGAACCAGAAGAGCTTGTCGCGGCGAATGTGTCCACCCACGCCCAGGCCCCAGGTCGACTCATTGTCCGGAGGCGTAAAGGCAAGCGGCGTAAAGGCTGGCACCGTGGTCAGCGTGGCCGGCGCGCTCTCCTGTACCCATTCAGTGAAGGGGTTCTGCGCTCCCCAGGAATTCCGCCGATCAAAGACAAATCCCTGCCCATGCAGCTCGTTGGCTCCGCGCTCGCTCTCCATATTCATGCGCCCGGCGGCGGCGCGAGACTCCTCGGCCTCGACATTGCCGGCCTCGGTCTCAACCCGGCGTATAGCCGCCTCGCTGACGGCCAGTCCATGTCCTCCAACGCCCACCTGCGCCATGCCCGCCGGTGTTTCCTCGTTCTTGCCATGCCCTCCATCGGTTGAGCCAAAGGCCGGATTCAGGCTCATTCCATCGAGCGCAATCACCGGCGCATCCAGGCCCGCGCCTCTGAGTGAGATCGCCGCCTGGCCTCCAGCGGGCGTCGCCGAGGTCGGCGCATTATCCAGCACAAAATCCTGCCAGTGCCTGCCGCTCACGGGTAATGCTTGCAGTTCGCTGGCGCTCACTATTGTCTTCGTAGCAGCCGTGGATATTGTCACGCTCTGTGCAGGAAGTTGCGGCGCGGCAGCGATCACAGGGGCTGGAACTGTACTCGACGGGGTTGCGGTGACCTCCAGCTTGCGCACGCTCAACGGAAGCACGATCAGCGGTTCTGGTTCGAGAGTGACATTCACGATCACCGGAGCTGCCACTTCGATAGAAGGATGGTCGAAGCTGAGTCGGGGAGCAATCCTGGGCTGCGCTGCAACGACCGGCGGCGCTTGAGTTGCAGGCGGCTCTTCGCTCTGCTTCGCGGTCAGAGCGGCGTCGGGCGCAAGCGGCGTAAACCGGACTGCCGTCTGCAGCCGCGATTCCTGGCCGGCGTAGATCGCAATCTCCAGTTGGCTTCGGCCCAGTTGTGCGCTCTCGGCCTCCAGCAGATATTCGCCCGGCTCCAATCCGCTGAACTGGTAGACTCCATTCTTTTGGCTGGTCGAGCGCCCGACAACCGCGCCGGTGGCCTGCAGGCGCAAGGTAATCGTCACGCCTTCCAAAGGCTTGGAATAGAGATCGGTCAGTCTGCCGGAGAGCGATCCTGTTGCGTTGTTCGAGATCGCCGGGCCCGGCTGCGCATAAACCATCCCCCCCGTGCCCATCCACAGCACAGCGAACGCCAACGCCTTCGTCCAACCGCGTCCTAACTCTGCCATCGAGTTTCCCGCTCGCGGCAGACCCTGGGAAGGTTCCTCAACGCTTCAAGATCGCCTGCTCTGGCGGCAGGTTTCAACCGGGAGTTGCACCCACGAACAGCAGCAAAAAAATGAATTTCCCCCAATTACTTTTCCAATTGCATTGCCAGCGATTCTATCCTCTTCCGCTCGACTTTGAAAAGACAAAACAGCCCTGTCTGTTGCAATCACCGGCATTCCGTGCCGTCTTCCGGCAGCCGCTCTGCGCGGCGCGATCGGACGATTCGCTCAGAGTTATTTCACCGTGAAGCTTATCGAGCCGCAGAGATTCTCCCAGAGCAGTGAGAGCTTGCCCTTGCCGCCGCCCAGATCCCGCAGCGTATATTTCAGGTTCTCGACCAGCGCCGGGGGCTTCTCCATCAACATGGTCACGCGGCCCAGATCCTGCGCCTTGTCGTAGACGGTTCCCCACTGGCCGACCTGCTTGTTGACGATCAACACCCATTGGGCGGGATCGGAGATATCGACAAAGAGCGTGTAATCGCCCTTGGGGACGATGAGGCCGCCGAGGTCGAGCTCGGCGTCGGTGTGCAGCTTGGTGGCCGTGTTGGCTCCGGCGCGCCACGCAGGGTAGGTGGGATCTTGACTGATGCGGCCGTCCTTGCCGAAGAGCTTGCCGGCGCGGCCCCGGACGGCGGGTGAGCTGTAGTCGATGGTGATGGCATGGCCGGCGATGGTCACTGACGCGGTGGCTGCGGGGCTGAGTGGCGGTGCTTTGGGCGCGGCAGTCTGCGCTATAAGCGCGGCGGCGAATAGAAGGCTCGAACAGGCGAGTAGACACTTCATGGTGGTTATCTCCGTGGGAAAGATCTCTTGCCGTGAGCATTCGCTCCGACGCATCGATTGTCGCACCGGCCGGCCCTTCAAGGGAAACGGAGCGGAAATCATGGCAATCCACGAGAGCCAAGTATCGCTCTCCAGTTAATTCGTCTATATTGGAGCGCAAGACAATTTTGAGAGGAGCCAGCGCTTTGTATTCTCCTGTTCGTGTGTCTTGTTTGCTTCCCGTCCTGTTTCTTGTGAATTTCAGTGGAGTCTCGCAGGCTCAGCGTTCCGCTAACGGCAATGCCGGCTATCAGCAGTTGCGCGGCTTGTTGCCGGGCAGCGATGTCATCACGGTCAACAATCTGGAGCTGCGCCGCGATGCGGCCATCTTCACCTTTCGCAGCGGGAGTTTTGCCTTCTATGGCGAGGTGAATGGCAAGGCGACGGGCGCGGTCTTCAAGGGCGACGGCCATCTCCACATGACGCCGCCCACCGTTCAGGAGCGCCACAATCTCAGCATCGCCACGCACGCCGAGGAGTTCGACGACGACTTCGACCAGGTAGTGCTGCGCTTTACCGATGGAACTGCGGCGGAGTTGCGCAAGGCATCGACGGGCAAGGGCGAGCCGGACTCGGCTTATGGAAAGGCAGCCGATGAGTTGAGCAGCTTTCTGCGCCATCACGCCACATAGGGTTATTCGTTCTCAGGAGAGCTACTTGCAAAATCTCTCAACCGGCAAACATGTTTGCAGATGATTTCCCCTACACAGCGCACAATCAATCCATGAACGCCGATCCAATCTGTCAACGATGCCCCCGGTCCGTACCGGCTCGTGAAGTGTCAGGGATGTCCCCGGTTCAATCTGTCAGGGATGTCCCCGGTCCGTACCCCCGCCGTACCCCCCACCCCCCCCCTGTGGAAATCCCCCGGTATTTTGCATGGTTTTTGTCGCAAGACGCCTGTTATCAACCAGTTCACTTTTCTTTCTGTTAATTAACAAGTAACATCAAACCGCCGATTTTGCCCATTTTTTGGCCCCAAAGTGGCTATTTTGGGGGGCAAAAAGGTCGCTTTTCTGCTCCTTTTACGCGCTCCGTCGCCGGCCTCTTGACAAATGCCGACCTCCGGCACCACCCCTTTGGGTGCCTCAGGTGACTCGCCTTTGGGCACCTGGGACAGGCTGTCCAGGAGCAACGTCAGCTTTGGCACGCTGAATACAACGCCCATGCTGGGAACTGAGCTAAGCCAGGGAGTGACCGCGGCGCAGGTGTACACCAATTACTTTGGCCAGCTTCCCTTCTCGCACATTAAGCTGCCGGCCTATCATTTTGAGGGCGAGGTAACGGAGAACGGCAATGTGACCAATCTGCACTTCAAGCTGATTCAATCGGGAGTCTCGCCCGCCTTCAAGATGCTGGTGCCGATTTATCTCGAGTATGCCGATGGCAAGGTCACGCGCCTGGGCACGATACCGATCACCGGTTCATCGACCTTCGAGCGAACCCTGCCACTCTCCAAATTGCCCAGTCCGGTGAAGCGGGTGTCGATCGACTACTACTATGACGTGCTGGCGACGGATGACTAGGGCCGAGCCAACACGGCGCACCGTACGATATACTCCACTACACAACGAAAACCAGGAGGTTTTACGATGCGTTTGAATGGGATTGGCAAGATGACAACGGCCGCGATGCTGGCCGTGGCAATGATGGCGCCGGGCTTGATGCGGGCGCAGACGGTGTTGTCTGCGGCCGATGCGCAGAAGCTGCTGCCGGCCAGCGTCTTCTATAAAGGTCAGACGGCGCCGACGCAACTGCGCAACTCCGGGGGCGTGAAGTTTGCCGATGGAGCCGTCGTGCTGGCCACATTGGTGGACACCAGCGGCTACTCGACTGGACTGGCGGCCAAGTACCAGGCCTACTTCATCACCGAAGTTCCGCTGACGGTGGGCGGTAAGAAGCTGGCCGCGGGTGTTTATGGCGCAGGCTTTGTCGGCGACAAGTTTGTGCTCACCGATGTGGGCGCGAACGATGTGCTCTCTGTGTCTGCCGGCGATGATGCGGGGCTCAAACGGCCGCTGCCGCTGCAGGTAGTGGCCGACCCGGCGGGCGGCTTCCGGCTCTACATTCAGCGCAAGTATGTGAGTTTTGCGCGTTAGGATGCGTGTCGCCGAGGAGCGGCGGCGGAGAACGGGCGAGAGTTGAGTTCTGCCCGAACGAGTGCAGCAACCACAAGCCGGCCTTTCGGGGCTGGCTTGTGGTTTTTTCACGCGCGCCGCACGGATGCACACGAGCAATGGTTCAGTGTAGTGTTTCGATACAGTCAAATTCCAATGGTTATATCTATTAGATACAACAGGTTAAAGGAGTGTGTGGGCAGGGTTGCGAGCAGGGCTGCTGGAGCAGAGCTATAGGTTCTTGACAGAAATTAGAAACGACTCATATACTCAGCGCGGCTGGAAATATCGATTTCTTCTATGACTCTCTTCTGATTAATCAATTGGTCGGAAGACAGATCGAATTCAATAACCGCAAAAATTTGGAGGATGGCGATGGGTTTCTCTCTGCGTTGCACGAAGAAGGGTTCATCGACGGGCGTGATCGCTCGTTTTGCAATGATAATTGCCGCCGTATTTCTCATGCTCGGAGGCCTGAGCCTGCGAGCGCAGACGGTGGCGACCTATGACTTTGAAGACGGAACTGCCGATGGTTGGAACTCGTTTTATACCGCGACTACGCCAGTGGCCACAACAGCGGATGCGTATACGGGTTCCTACAGCCTTTTGACCTCAACCGGTTCGGCTGGACATGGTGGACCGTCGATTAACCTGAGCACGGTGTTGCTGCCGGGCGCGCAGTATACGATCACCGGCTGGGTCAAGCTGGCGCCTGGAACGACCAGCGGCAATGCGAACTTCTCGATGGTTCGGGTTGATGCGAGCGGCACCAACTATGACACCATCGGCAACTACACCGTGGCCGTGACGGACACGGGTTGGGCGCAGATCGGCGGCAGCTATACGCCGACCACGACCTCGACAGGCCTTACGCTGTATGCACAGTTGGTGGGCGCCACCACCGCGGTTGGCTTCTATCTGGACGATGTGGTGATCACCGAGACCGCGCCTCCTCCAAGCGGATCGGCAGTCGCCAACTACACCTTCAATGGCAGCACGGACGGCTGGTGGACCTTCGGGTCGCCGACGCTGACCCCGACGAGCGCGCTACTGGCCGACCCGAACGGTGTTACGACCGGCCTGTCGGTGACGAATCGGTCGGCGTCCTACATGGGCCCTGCTCTGAATCTGCTGAGCGTGAACAATTTCGTCGCCGGAGCCACCTACCAGATTACCGCGTATGTGATGCTGCAAGCGCCAGACGCGAACACTCCGACGGTTTCACTCTCCACCAAGACGGCCGACTGTGCAACCAGCGGATCCTATGGATCGATCGCCACCTCGGCGACCGTGTCGAGTACTGCATGGACCAAGGTGCAGGGCACCTTCAGCTACAGCAATCTTCCTGGACCACCCACAACTCTGGACCTCTATCTTTCATCGAACAGCAGCAGCTCGACGGATTACTTCTCCTTCTATGTGACCGATGTGACGATCGGCTTGCTCTCGCCCGCGCCGCTGCCTCCGAGCCAGCAGGACAACACGGGTATCACGACGACCTTCGCCGATGGCGGCGTGGATGGCTGGGGTTCGCGTTCCGGCTCTTCCACGGTGACCAATGTCGCGCCGCCGGTGCTGGATCCAAATGGCGATGCCCTCAGCCTGCTGACCACTAACCGCACCGCCAACTGGGACGGACCCTCGATCAGCGTCAGCGACAAGATGTATGTCGGCTCGACCTATAACGTGAGCGTGTGGGTGATGCTCCAGCCGACCGATGGATCGTCGCACACCATGAACATGAGCCTGCAGACGACGTCGAGCGGAACCACCAGCTATCCAGGCGTGAGCGGTTATCCGGGCGTAACGGTGCTGGCCGATGGCAAATGGCATCAGATCAGCGTGACGAACTATACGATGTCGAGCGCATACGATACCGGTCAGGCCTCGCTCTATCTGCAGACGGTGCCTTCCTCCGGCAACGACCTGGTCTCGTTCTACATTGACGACTTCCAGTTGACCTACCTACCGCCAGCAAGTATCCAGACCGGCATTCCATCGATTTACCAAACGCTCTCACCGTACTTCACAGTGGGCGCTGCGGTGGATTCGACCGATCTGTCGGGCGCGCACGCGCAACTGCTGACGAAGCACTTTGACAGCATGACGCCGGGTAACGACCTGAAGTGGAGCTCGACGGAAGCCTCGCTGGGCACCTACACCTACGGCAGCGGCGACAACCTTGTCAATGAGGCCGTCTGCGCCAACATGAAGGTGCGTGGACAGAATCTGGTTTGGGCAACGGCTGCGCAGACGCCCTCCTATGCAACTGGAGACGGAACGAACTCGCCGGCCAATCAGGCGCTGGTGACTTCGAATATCCAGGAACACATTCAGAACGAAGTCCAGCACTTCGGCAGCAAGGTGTATGCCTGGGATGTGATCAATGAACCGATCGATCCCAGCCAGTCGGATTGCCTGGTTCATGGGCCGTTCTATCAGGTGCTGGGCAAAAGCTACATCGACGTCGCCCTGCAGGCGGCGCGGCAGTATGCGCCGGCTGGCACGCTGCTGCTCATCAACGAATACAGTACGGCGGACCCGAATCGCCTGGCCTGCCTGGTGAGCGTGCTTCAGGATCTCAAGAATCGCGGCATTCCCATCGACGGCATCGGCCACGAGATGCATAGCGACATCAACTATCCGTCGGTCGCCGCGGTGGCGAATTCAATCAACACCATCGCCGCGGATTTCCCCGGCATCGTCCAGCAAGTCACCGAGATGGACATCAGCGTCTATAACGGCGGCGACAATACTTCGAACTACGGAAACAACATTCCGCCCTCGGTCCTGGCTGAGGAGGGGTGGCTGTATATGCAGTACTTTGACACCTTCCGTCAATTAAGTGGCAAGATCAGCGCGGTAACCATCTGGGGCATGGCGGACGACGATACATGGCTGGACAGCTTCCCGGTCACTCGCACCGATTATCCGCTGCCGTTTGATATGAACTTGCAGGCCAAGCCCGCGTACTGGGGCATTGTCGATCCAACTCAACTTCCAGGTTACGGGTTGTCCTTTACGGCGAGCAACCGGTCGGGGGCATCGAACACACGTGTGTGGACCCTGACCGCAAACAACGGGAGTGTAGGTACAGCCTATGCGACGCAGATCAACGGATTCACCCTGACGCAACTTACTGGAGTGGCATGCACGCCGGTGATTACTCCTCCCAGCTCTTACCCTGTTTCGCTGGGTGATATCGCGGTGAGCGGAAGCGCTAGCGCAAGCTTCACGATTAACTTTGCGGGCTGCTCCAATCAGGCTGTATTCAAGTTGATCGTGCCTTGGAGTTCGGCAACCTATGAAACCGGCACCTTTACCGCGACAGCTAACTCTACGTTACTGGTTGCCGGCCTGCCAACGGCGACGCTGATCTATCCTCTTCAGGGCTCGACGCTTGCCGCATCTGCACAGACTTTCACCTGGCTGCCCATCAGCGGGGCTACCGGTTATTCGCTCTGGCTGGGAAGCACGGGCGTCGGCTCGAACAACCTGTTTGACCTGCATACAACGGCCGATACCATCACGACCGGTAACCTTCCAACGAACGGCGAGACGATTTATGCGCGCCTGTTCACCAATATCAACGGTTCGTGGGCGTACAACGACTACACCTTTACCGCGGCATCGTCGGCCATGCTCAGCTCACCGGCTGCGGGCAGCACGCTTCTCGCTTCCGGCCAGACCTTCAACTGGACGCCCATCAGCGGGGCTACCGGTTATTCGCTCTGGCTGGGAAGCACGGGCGTCGGCTCGAACAACCTGTTTGACATGCATACAACGGCCGATACCATCAAGACCGGTAACCTCCCAACGAACGGCGAGACGATTTATGCGCGCCTGTTCACCAATATCAACGGTTCATGGGAGTACAACGATTACACCTTCATAGCAAAGTAACTCAGTTCATTCGGCAGAACGGGCGGTGGCGACAACGTCACCGCCCGTTCTGATTACAGAAGGTTTGCTGAAGAATGTCGTTGCGACACGACTGCGAACGTTCCCTATCTACAGCATTTTCGATTCTGGTGTATACAGAATCCTTGCAGTAAAGTGGCTTTTTCCTCAAGAAAAAGCCACCTTCGACTCACTCTTGATGTCAACAAGTGAAGCGAAAATGCTCTAGCCCCTGAGGGATGTATTTTATGCCCTGAATGGCATAGATGTGATAGCTTACAATCCCTTAGTCCCTTAGTCCCTTAGTTCCTTAGTCCCTGTCTCTATCCCGGCGGCCACGTCATCGCCCGTCCGCCCAGCAGGTGAAGATGCAGATGCTCCACCGTCTGCCCGCCGTCTTCGCCCGTGTTGACCACCGCCCGATAGCCCTTCCCCAGCCCCTTCGCGCGCGCAATCTCGGCCGCCGCCCACAGCAGATGCCCCAGCAGCGCGCGATCCAGTTCGACGCTGTCGGCCAGCGAGGCGATATGTTCGCGCGGCACCACCAGCACATGAACCGGCGCCTGCGGATGAAGGTCCGCAAACGCGTAGCACTGCTCATCCTGATAGACGGCAGTCGAGGGTATGCTTCCATCAATGATCTTGCAAAAGAGGCAACTCATAGCGAACCCAGTGTACAGGAATAGAACACTCTTTGCCGCAATCGGCACAAAATCTCATCCTCCGCCGTCTCTCAGAACTGGAATTCACTCGCCAGTTGAACGCGCTTCCATGCGCCTCTGTCCCCAATTGCACAGCGCCCTCCGCAGCCAGATGAAAGACTTCAAATACAAACGAAACGCGCGCTTGCAAAGGAGAAGTCCATGCCCCAAAGCGAACATTCCCAAGCCTCGGAACTCCACAACCACGCAGCCCACGCTCATGCGGTCGCTGCCTGCGGCCACAGCACAGGCGACCACGCCACCGATCAGGAACTCTCCCGCCGCGCCTACGATTGCTCTCAGGAGGCCGCTCGCCTCTCCCGAAAGATTGCCAAGGACGAACCATTGCCGATCAACACCTGAGTCGCATCGGGGTCACTCAAAGACCATCCTCGTCGCACTCAAATCGGCTCGTAGATGGGGCACTTTCCCGCCCCCCGCGCACCTCGCTCACGGCCTGCTTTGCCAAGCCTATACTCTATGCTGATAAAATCTGCGCATGGAAACCATCCAGTACAATCTGCCGCCCGAACGCATTCCCCTTGCCTGGTACAACATTGCCGCCGATCTGCCCAAGCCCATGGCGCCGCCGCTGCATCCCGGAACGCTTCAGCCTATAGGTCCCGCCGATCTGGCACCGCTCTTTCCCATGAGCTTGATCCTGCAAGAGGTCAGCCAGGAGCGGGAGATTGAGATTCCCGCCGAGGTGCGGCAGCTTTACGCGCAGTGGCGTCCCTCCACGCTCTTCCGCGCCCGCCGTCTGGAGAAGGCCCTCGACACGCCCGCGCACATTTATTACAAATACGAGGGCGGAAGCCCCGCCGGCTCGCACAAGCTCAACACCGCTCTGCCCCAGGCCTACTACAACAAGAAGGACGGCACCAAGCATCTCTCCACCGAGACCGGGGCCGGTCAGTGGGGCTCGGCGCTCTCCATGGCGTGTGCGTTTTTCGGCCTCGATTGCAAGGTCTACATGGTGCGCGTCAGCTACGACCAGAAGCCCTATCGCCGCGCGCTGATGGAGGCCTTCGGCGCCACCGTCACCGCCAGCCCCAGCACGGAGACCGAATCGGGCCGAGCGATTCTGGCACAGCATCCGGACTCGAATGGCTCGCTCGGCATCGCCATCTCCGAGGCTGTCGAAGTCGCCGCCAAGGACCCCAACACCAAGTACGCGCTCGGCAGCGTGCTCAATCATGTGCTCCTCCATCAAACCGTGATCGGCCTTGAGGCCATTGAGCAGATGGCTCTGGCCGGCGACGAGCCCGATGTCGTACTCGCCTGCGCCGGCGGCGGTTCCAACTTTGCCGGCCTCGCGCTGCCTTACGTCGGTCGCAATCTCAAGGGCAAGAGCAAGGCGCGCATCGTCGCCGTTGAGCCCGCCGCCTGTCCCAGCCTCACCAAGGGCCGCTTCACCTATGACTTCGGCGACACCGGCCACCTCACTCCGCTCGTCAAAATGCACACCCTCGGCTCCTCCTTCATCCCCCCCGGCATTCACGCCGGCGGCCTGCGCTACCACGGCATGGGACCGCTCGTCTCACACGTGATGGATCTGGGCCTGATCGAGGCCACCAGCGTACAACAGCTCGACGCCTTCGCCGCCGGCATTCAATTCGCCCGCTCCGAGGGCATCATCCCCGCGCCCGAGTCCAACCACGCCGTCGCCGCCGCCATCACCGAGGCTCTCGTAGCCAAGCAGGAGGGCAAGCAGAAGACCATCCTCTTCGGCTTGAGCGGTCACGGCCACTTCGACATGGCCTCCTACATCGCCTACCAGGCCGGCAAACTCGAAAACTACGAGTACCCGGAAGAAGAGATCGCCATGGCCCTCGCCGGTCTGCCGTCGGTCGGCTAAGTTTTTCATCTTCACGCCCCAGGTCTCCCAATCGAGGCCTGGGGTTTTTCTTGTGCAAAATAACCAAATATGGGTGTTTATGGGTGTATTTGTGGGCGTTTTGAGAACTTTGAAATCACTTCCGCAACTTACTCCACAACCATGCAGAGTTGGGCTTTTGCCGAGGGATCGAGGCGGACAATCTCGTCGTCTCCAAATTTAACTACGCCGCTGGCATTGACGCGATAGCGGCCGGGAGCAATGCCGGTGAAGCGGAAGCCGCCTTCCACGTTGGTGCGGGTGGTGGCGATGGGCGTTTTGTCACCGGGATGGAAAACCTCGACGAGCATTCCTTCAATGGGAGTGCCGACGTTGGTTTCTGCGGCCCAACCGGCCAATTCAGGACCAATGGTGTCGTTAACAGCTTCCGGACCGTCGCCTTGTTCTATCTGCTGGCCGTTGGAACAGGGGAGATCAACCCTCAGTTCCGGATTGAGCGTAGCAGGAGATACTTCGATGTAGTCGAAAGCGGCCTTGTCGTTGCCGTCGGGAATGCCCGACACATGAATAACGTCACCCGGCTTCAACCAGACGCCTCGAACAAGATGCCGTATCGAATTGTCTCCATGAGGATGATTAGTAGGAAGCTCAGCGTCCGCAGTCCAGATTTCTCCGATTGGACCTAGTTGCAAATGCCCGTTCTTACCCAAAGAGAATTCAGCTTTGCCGGGTTGGAGGTCGAAATATTGGACGGCGATGTTATACATTCCCTCCTCGCCGGTCCACTTCCATTCGGCAGTACAAATGGGTTTCGTAGCACCCTTCCTGTTTGGTATTTGCGGCTCGTCGCAGCTCACAGCTTTTCCGCCCGAAGCGTCTTCCCACGGATTCACATCGATGATCTTGTAGCCGGTGAGCCGCGCATCTTCGGCCTCCAAGCGTCCGGGATAGTGGCCGGCGCGGCCCTTCTCGTCGGGGATGCCGCTCAGCTTCAGGAAGTACTGCACCACCGCGTCGCGCCAGACGATGCTGTGGCCAGACTGATAAACGAGCCGGTCCCGCACCTGTTCGTAGAGCGGCTGGTCGATCTTGCCTTCGAGCGTGGCCCATGCGCGGACGAACTCCGCAGCCTGCTCCGCGCCTTCATAGTGGCTGTCGTATAGGGATTGAATCACCGTCTTACCGGAATGCAGTTTGTAGGTGTAAGGAACGTGATGGAAGAAGAGCAGCAGATCATCCGGTGTCGTAGCAGCCTTCTCGTAAAGCTTGGCCACCTCCGGCGGATACTGGCCCGCGTAGCCCGTGCCCGTCGCGACCGAGCGGTCCATGCCGACGCCGTCGTGATCCGCGCGGTGCCACTGTCCCCAGCCGTTGCGCTCGCTCGCCTCGATATTCGGGCCGTAGTGCGAGCCGGTGATGTCGGTCAGCGTCTGCAATCCCAGCGGGCCGGTGTAGCTCTCGTATGCCGGCCAGCTTTGCATCAGCATCTTGATGACGGTCTGGACGACAGCGGGGTCGGCGCTGACCATCTGCCGTGTCCACTCGGCGGCAATCTCCTCCGGCTTGAGGTCGGGATTCCAGGCCAGTCGGCCAAAGGCGTAGAGGTTGGCCAAAGCCAGCGGCGAGCCGAGCCATGCATCGCGGCCCACTCCGGCGACGGCGACCATGCCGCCCAAGGAACGATTGAATCGTTTGCCCGCAAGGATCTCTTTGACCGGCGATGGCTGGCCTCCGGCGCGCAGATCGAAGTCGAGCACCTGCTTCCACATAGGCGCGAGATAGACGAGGTGGCGCTGCTGGCCGGTGTACTCCTGCGTGACCTCAACCTCCATCGCCTGGTTGGTCTGCTCCAGTCCGGCAAAGAGCGGCGAGACCGGCTCGCGAGCCTGAAAGTCGATGGGGCCTTCCTTGGTCTGGATGATGACGTTCGATGCAAATTTGCCATCGAGGGGGTGGAAGATGTCGCAGGCGGCGCGGGCGCGGTCGGCCCTGGGGTCGCGCCAGTCCAGGTGATGGTTGTAGACAAAGGCGCGGTAGAGAACAATGCCTCCGTGGGGCTCAAGCGCGGCAGCAAGGAGGTTCGCGGCGTCGGCGGGTGTGCGTCCGTAGCTGGCCGGGCCGGGCTGACCCTCGGAGTCGGCCTTCACCGTGAAGCCGCCGAAGTCGGGGATGAGCGTGTAAATCTCGTTCGTCTTGGCCGTCCACCAGGCGCGCACCGTCGGGTCGAGCGGATCGAAGGTCGCAAGGCCGCCGATCTCTTGCGGACTGGTAATCTTCACGCTGACGGCCAGGCGCACCCCCCAGGGACGCAGCACGTCAGCCACGCGCGCCAGTTGCTTCAGATGCTCGGAGTCCAGCAAATGCGCGTCGGCGTTGACGTTGTTGACGTTGACGCCGTTGATGCCGACCGAGGCCAGCAGGCGGCCATATTCGCCGACTGGCGCAAGATCCTGGCGGACGTTGCCGCCCTCAAAAAAGATCGACCGGCCCGCATAGCCGCGCTCGATCGATCCATCCGGGTTGTCCCACTCATCCACCCAGCGGACGGGCATGGCGGGATGAGAACGGAGATCAAGATGGGTCAAGTCCTGACCGTCTGCTGCAATCCGGAGGAGGGCAAAAATGCCATAGAGAATGCCGCGTTCATCGCCGCCTGCGACAATGAGCAGCGGATGTCCCTGGAATTGTGTGCGTTTGAGCCAATAACCCTCCGGACCCAGGTTGCGGGGAATTACCTGTTCTGGATAGGCCTCATACAGTTCTTTCGCTGTGCCTATAACGGTTTCGCCGTCGCTATTGTTGTCGCCTACAAGGGAGGAAGCATCCATCGGGCCAAAGATCCCGTGCTGCAATTCCTTGACCTCCGACTGCTCCACGGCATCGTGGCCAAGGGCACGTACGGCAGAGGGAATGTCCAACTTCAATTTGCCATAATATTGCCTTAGCCAGGCCTGATCCACCGTCTGTGCGGAAGCGACAAGAGCGCCCGACAGCACAGCCGCAACAAAAAATCCCGCACAATCAACGATCTTCTTCCGCTTCATTCCCGAGGTCCTTTCTGCAATTCCTCATCCGACGAGACGCTCCCTGTGGTCGAGCCGCTCATCGGGAGCACAGCAAAACAAAAACCCGTGGCTGGATGGAAGCCACAGGTCCTTGTTGGATGGGAGCGGGTCAAGGCGCCAAGGCCGTTATTTGACGACCAGAGTAAAGGTAGTGTTCTGCGTGATGGCTGTGACGCCATCGTTGGACTGCGCACTGACGGTCACGGTATAGTTGCCCGCCGGTGTGGGCGGATTGGGAACAGGCCCGTGGTGCTCATAGTAGTAGTTGGGATTGCAGCCGGTCGTGCCCACGAGCGTAATCACGCCGAGCAGAAGCAGCAATGAAATGCGCCCAAGAATACGGCGGCGGCGCACGCTCCAGCTAAGACCGCCCAGAGCGAAGACTCCCGGCAGCAGCAGGGCCCAGGCGATGGGAGACGAGTGTTTGGAACCGGGCCGGTCGAAGGGCGCGAATTGAGTGGTGGATTGCGCGTAGGTCTGCAGCACCATCGAACTGCTTACAGCTTGATACTGGCCGGGCAGTATCTCAACGCTCTCCGGTGTAAAGGTGCAGACAGCCTCATCCGAGAGGCCCGAGCAGGAGACGGTAACGAAGGAGGCAGAGGTCAGGGTGGAAACATACCCCTCCATCGGTGTCACCAGAATCGTGCCCATTCCCGCCTGCCCCGGCGTCAGAGTCATGGTATTCAGAATGCTTGAGAGTTGCGTCGGATTGTTGACCGTCACGACGAAGGCGGAGGTACACTGTGTGCTGACGGACACGCTCTGCGGCGTTGCAGTGGAGTTGGAAGTTTGAAAATCCACATTGCCGGCATAGACCGCGCTGAGGGAATGGCTGCCGTTCGTCAGGCCTAACTGAACTGTGGCCTGGCTAATCGGCGATGTAGCGCTGGCAGTGAGCGGCACGCTTGCCAGTTGATCCGAGCCGTCCATGATTGTGACGTTTCCCGTGGGAAAATTGCTTGAACCGGCCACGCTCACCGTGAAACTGGTCAGCGAACAGGTCAGTGCATTCTCCGTGACCTGCGCCGTGGCAGGTGTGGAGATCGTCGTAGACGTGGCCTCGCCCGTAGGAGGTACCGCCAGCGCGGGTAGCGCCAATGCAGTCCCCAATCCTGCCATCAATACAAGCCGCGGACCGCGGCGGAAGATGCCTCTCACGTGCCTCTGCTCCAAATCTCAAGAAAAGATCGCTTGCCGCCCACGAACCGCAGCCCGAAACCCTATTGTATCCGGCGCGGGCGGACCAGAGCCAACCCCGGCCTGTACTTTGGACGTAATCGATGGAGATTGGTGTTCCTATCGGCAGCCCGGAATTCTACAATGAATCACCATGATCGCTCATCTGCGCGGAACACTGATCCACAAACAGCCCGGCCAGGCCATCGTCGAGGCCGCCGGCGTCGGCTATGACGTCACTATTTCCATCCCCACCTTCACCGCTCTTCCCACCGTGGGCGCGGAGGCGGCGCTGCACATCCACACGCAGGTCAGTGAAGACCAGATCGCCCTCTTCGGTTTTCTCGACCTCGAAGAGAAACGCCTCTTCGAGCGGCTGATCACGGTCTCGGGCGTCGGCCCCAAGCTGGCCGTCAAGATGCTCAGCGGATTGTCGCCGGAGCGCACTGTGCAGGCGATCCGCGGCCAAGACCATGCGCAACTGACCCGCATTCCCGGTGTGGGTAAGAAGCTGGCTGAGCGGCTGGTAGTCGAACTGAAGGACAAGCTCGACGACTTCGCCGTTGCGCCGGTGCAGACCTCTGTGCGCGGAGCGGCGGTGGACGATGTGCTTTCCGCGCTGGTCAACCTTGGCTATCAGCGCCCCGCCGCCGAGAAGGCCATCGAACAGGCCATTGCCAAAGAAGCCGCGCTAGCCGCCGACTTCGACGGTCTCTTCCGCGGCGCGCTCAAGGTGATCCGGTAGAGCAAACCAGAGAGCCTCTTGCAAAATTGCCGACAGACCGGCACTTGAGATTCAGGCGCCACCTGCGGCGGGGGACTGGCCGTCCATGCAGAGGCGCTGCGCGCCACCAGCGGTGGGGCAGCCGCTCGCTCTTCGCTGGCAGTTGAGTGAGGTATCCCAGGTGCCCAAAGGCGAGTCACCTGAGGCACCCAAAGGGGTGGTGCCGGAGGTCGGCATTTGTCAAGAGGCCGGCGACGGAGCGCG
>Ga0302157_10000970_pt1 | contig 36309 bp, 28 predicted proteins | sample I_Bog_N3_3_FD_193502 | JGI IMG/M metagenome (GOLD analysis project Ga0302157, IMG submission 193502) | Peat permafrost microbial communities from Stordalen Mire near Abisko, Sweden - I_Bog_N3_3 | ecosystem: Environmental > Terrestrial > Soil > Wetlands > Peat | place: Sweden: Abisko, Stordalen...
TGGGCTCCTTCACGGCGACGAAGACGGTGACCCGATCCAACCTGGTCGACGGCGTGAGCGTCCCGGTGGACAGCCGGACGGTCACACTCGACGTCAACGAGACCACCAACCTCCAGGGTCGCCAGGAGATCGATGTGCGCTGGTCGGGCGCCCACCCGACCGGTGGCATCGTGGCGGACCAGAACTCCTCGGCCGCCCAGAACGAGGAGTATCCCTTCGTCCTCCTCGAGTGCCGGGGCGTCGATTCGACGACCGCCGGTGCCGCCGACCAGCTCAGTCCCGAGACCTGCTGGACGCAGACGTGGAGCGAGCACTACCAGGACAGCCTGGGTGACGCCTATCCGCCCTACCGGCTGGACCGGTACGCCACGACGTCGCCGACCCCGGCCATCGTGGGCGCGCCGTCCCCGTTGCCGACCGCCTGTCAGTACGACGAGTCCGCGCCGGTGCAGGACTGGGTGCCCTTCGTCGCCGCCAGCGGCCAGGTGTACTACGGGGGAAATGCCGGGTGTGCGGGCGAGCCACCCGAGTCGGACGACGTCGGTGGATCCTCCCTCCCGAGCAACGAGACCTTCGGCGTGACCGGCACCGACGGGACCGGGAGCGCCGATTTCGACGTGTGGACCTCAGCGGAGAATGCGTCGCTCGGGTGTTCCCAGACGGTGGCGTGCTCGCTGGTCGCTGTGCCCATCATGGGCATCAGCTGCGCCGTCACCAGCACCACGCCGGCCTCGGACGCATCGGCCTGTGAGGCCACCGGCGCCTTCGCCCCCGGACAGCTGATGCCGACCAACGGCGGAAACGACCTCGCCGTCAGCGGGAATCTGTGGTGGAGCCCGTCGAACTGGCAGAACCGGATCTCGGTGCCGCTCAGCTTCGCCACCCCGGCCAGTGCCTGCAGCGTCGTGAGCTCCCCGTCGCAGAACGTCATCGACATCTACGGCTCCGAGCTGTTGATCCAGGCGACCGGACAGTGGGAACCCAACTTCTGCCTCGATCCCAAGAGCCCGTTCTCCTTCATCCACGTCCAGACGGGGGAGCCCGAGGCCCGCAACCTGGTGGCCACGGGCGGGGCCGAGGGCGCCTTCACGAGCTTCGCCCAACCGGGGGGGTACGGGAAACCCGTCGTCAACGCGCCGGTGGCGGTGACCGGGTTCGCCATCTCCTATGCCATCGACGGGTCCAACGGCCAGCCCTACACGTCGCTGAAACTGACCCCGCTCCTCCTGGCCAAGCTGCTGACGGAGTCCTATCCCGCCGACCTCCCGATCCAAGAGGAGGACGCAGCCCTGGGCAAGAATCCGCTCAACATCACGCTGGACCCCGAATTCATCGCCCTCAACCCCGGCATCACCAAGGGCGTGGATGCCAGTGAGGCCGCGTCCGAGCTCGTCTCCATCTCCAGCGACTCGGACGTGATCGAGGCGCTGACCACGTACATCAACGACGATCCGACGGCCCGGGCGTGGCTCAACGGCACGCCCGACACGACCGACGGCGAGGACATGGTGGTCAATCCGGCCTACAAGGGCATCCAGCTCCCCGTCGACCAGTGGCCCCAGCTCTCGACGTTCGAGCCCACCACCTGGTACGCCTCCGACAACAACGACTGCCTGTTCAACGACCCGGTCCCGTTCCAACCGCTGGTCGCCGCTCCCCTGGCCAGTCTCGAGCACGTCAGCGAGTCCATGCAGTACGACCTGCCCAACTCGACGACCGTGTGCTCGCAGCCGGTCGCCGGGTCGTCGACGGGGGAGAAGCTGGTCGCCAACGGTCGCCAGCCCGTCGGCGACCGGTTCATGATCGGTATCACGCCGCTGGCCGACAACCAGCGCTACCAGCTCCAGTCCGCGGCCCTCGAGACCACGAACGGGAACTTCGTGGCGCCCAGCACCACCTCGCTGGAGGCGGCCACCTCGCTGCTCAAGCCCGACCCGTCGACCGGGACCTGGCCGGTGCCCTACACCCAGTTCGAGCAGCCGGCCGGTGCGTCGGCCTACCCGGGGACCATGGTCGTGTATGCCGCCATACCGACCACGGGACTCCGGGCGAAGGACGCGCAGGACTACGCCTCCTTCCTCACCTTCGCCGCCGGTGCGGGCCAGACCGAGGGGTTCGGGGTGGGCCAACTGCCACCCGGATACCTCCCGCTGACCGCCGCCGACGGCCTCGGCGCCCTGGCCGACTACACGGTGGCGGCGGCAGCCGATGTGGCGGCCCAGAACGGTCAGGTGCCCCCGTTGACCTCGGTCGCCTCGACGTCCACCGCGTCGTCGCCGGGCGCCAGGGCATCGACGTCCGCCTATCCACCGGTGGGCCCGAACTCGAACCCGGACGGTGACCAATCCGATGGCTTCGCCTCCGGTTCCGGCTCCGGATCCGGCACCGGCTCGGCCGGCGGATCGTCGAGGCCCCACAAGGTCGTGCGCCTCCCGCTGAACCGGTCGGTGTCCAGCATCCTCTCGCTGGGGTCCGCGCTGGGCATGGCCCTGTGGACGGGCGGCGTCCTCATCCTGGTGATCCTCGGTCTGGGGCTCCTCGGTGTGCTGAGCGTGCCGCTGACCTACATCGTCGGGCGGAAGCGCGGGAAATGGTGATCGAGGCCTTTCCCGCCCGCGTCGACGCCACCGAAGGGCCGGACACCCCCGGGGCCCAACCCATACCGGTCCCCATCGTGCCGACCATCGGGGACGAGGCGCGGTCCGGCCCGCCGGCACCGGGGGTGGCCGCGGTGGCGCTGGCCGCCGTCATGGTCGTCAGTGTCATGGTCGTGTTCCTCGGCCTCTTCGCCTTCACGCTGAGTGGGTTGCAGGAGCAGCGGAGCCAGCACCTGCTGTACGCCCAGTTCCGTGGGCTCCTGGATCCGTCCAGTACGACAGCGCCCAGCATCGGAGGGTCCATTCCGGTCGGGACGCCCATCGCCCTGCTCAACTCGGCCCAGGCCGACCTCCACAACGTGGTCGTGGTCGAGGGGACCTCCTCGGGCACCCTGCTGGCCGGCCCGGGCCACCGGAGGGACACACCGCTTCCGGGGCAGACCGGGCAGTCCATCCTGGTGGGCAAGGGGATGACCGCCGGCTCCCCGTTCGGGGACCTCACCCACCTCCGGGCCGGGGACATCGTCAGGGTGCGGACGGGCCAGGGACCGTTCCGCTACCGCGTGGTCGGCACCGTCGCCCCCGGCGGTCGGCTGCCGACCATCCGCTCCGACCAGAGCCTGCTCACCCTCGTCACGTCCGAGAGCACCGGGCCGCTCGGGTACCTGGCACCCGGACATCTGGTCTACGTCGAGGCGCAGCTGGTGGGCCGGCCGGTGACGGCTCCGAAGGGCGCGCCGAGGACGGTCTCCCCGTCGGAGATCCAGGGCCACAACGAACCGGGCGCCTGGCCACTGGCCGGCCTGTGGTTCCTCGGACTCCTGGCGGCCACGGCGGGGTGCTGGTGGCTGTGGTCCCGGTGGGGGATCGTCCAGACCTGGATCGTCGGTGCTCCGGTGATCTTCGGGATCCTGTGGGGGCTCAGCAACGAGGCCATGCGCCTCCTCCCCAACGTCTACTGACCGGAGGGACCGGGACCCGCCACCTCCCCGCCCGACGCCTCCTGACGTGGCGCCCCGCAGCGCGGCCCGACTCGGCGCCCTCCTCCTCCCCGGTTCAGGCCGAGAGCCCGGCCCGCTCGACGAACCCGTCGAAGATCCGGTGTGTCTGGGCCTCGGTCCCGCGCCCGGTCCCGCCGAAGCCCTCGAGGAGCTCGGTGGCGACGGCCTCGTCCATGGTGCCCTCGGCGCGGGCCTCGGCCACCCAATGGCCGACGATGTCCCGGTCCACCTCGGGATGGAACTGCAGCCCGGTGTGCGGCCCGGAGATGAAGGCGTGCAGGCACAGGGCGGTGCGGGCCACGACCTCGACCCCCGGCGGTGCGGTGATCCGGTCGTCGTGCCACACCAGCCACGGACCCGGGGGGATCCGGGACGGATCACCGGTCTCGAGCCGTCGCCATCCGATCTCCTTCCGGTCCGCCCGGGTGACCCGGCCCCCGAGCACCTGGGCCAGCAGCTGACCGCCGAAGCAGATGCCGAGGACCGGTGTCCCGCCGGCCACCGCTCCGGCCACCAGCCGGCGCTCGTGGTCGATCCAGTCCCGCGTCCGGTCGGTGACCGACGCCGCCGACCCCATGACGACCAGGGCGTCGAACCCATCCGGACGGGGCAGTCCGGCCGGGCCCCGGTCGGCCCGGAAGGCCTCGCAGTCGAATCCCAGCGACCGGGCCCGTTCCCCGAGCATGCCGGGGACGTCCCACGCCCCGTGCTCGAGGAAGGCCACGCGCGCTGCCATCAGGTGGGCCATCGAATCGCACCGAGGGTCGGGAGACAAGTCCTCGCGCCCCTCGGGCATCGGTGGTGGACCCCGGTGCCCCGCCGGGATGCGCCGGATGCGCCGGGATGCGCCGGGATGCGCCGGGCCGGCCGACGACCGAATTCGGCCTGCGCCCCACCGAGCTCCCACCGCGGCCCAGGTCAGGACCATCGTGGCGTCACCACCCCTTGTCAGCGGTGGCTCAAGCGGGTTGCCTTGGAGGCCGATAAGAGACCATGTCTGAGATCGGCGCCGGCCGGGCCGTGGCACCAGCCCCGGCGGTCGGGAGCGATGGGTTCAAGGGACGCCTGGTCGACGCGCTGCCCGACGCCGTCATCATCGTCGACGCCACAGGGCAGGTGGTGTGGGCCAATCACACCTGTGAATCGCTGTTCGACCGGTCACTGTCCGAGTCCATCGGCTGGTCCAGCCTCGAACTCGTGCATCCCGACGATCTCGAGTTGGTACTCCGCTCGCTGGTGAGCGTCCAGGCCAAGGACGTCGGCGCCCCGATCGAGATCCGGTTGAAGACGATGTCGGGCTGGCGGCTCATGGAGCTGGTCGGCTCGCCGCTGCCCTGGCTCGAGGAGGGAGCGGTGCTCCTGACCATCCGGGACCTGACCCAGCGCCGTCGCTTCGAGCTGGTCCACGACCACGACGCACGCCTGCGCTCGCTGGTCCAGAACTCGGCGGCCATCACCATGCTCGTCTCGCCCGACGGGTGCGTCGAGTCGGTGTCGGGGGCGGTGACCCGGCAGCTGGGCCACGACCCCGAAGTCATCGAGGGCCTGCCGCTGGCCGACCTGGTGCCCGAGCCCGACCGGCCCCTGCTCCGCCGGGCGTTCGAACGGGCGTCCCGGGGGGCGTCGGTGGCCGGCCCCGAGCAGGTGGTCATCCCCCTCATCCGGCACGGGAACCGGGCGACGCTCCCCTTCGAGCTGTCCATCGTCAATCTGGTCGACGACCCGACGGTCGGTGGCTACGTCGTCACCGGCCACGACGTCACCGAGCGGAGGGCGGTGGACCTCGAGCTCCGCACCGCCCTCTCACTCCAGAAGGCCACACTCGACGCCACCGCCGACGGGATCCTGGTGGTGAGCACCGACGGCAAGGTGGTGAGCTTCAACCGCAGCCTGGCCCAGATGTGGCAGGTCCCCGAGTCGGTGCTCGAGGGCGCCGACCAGCCCGCCGTGATGGCCGCCGTCCGCGACCAGCTGCTCCGGCCGGAGGAGTTCGTGGCCAAGGTCCAGCACATCTACCGGCACGGTGAGCTCGAGAGCTCCGACACGCTGGAGTTCAAGGACGGCCGGGTCTTCGAGCGGGTGTCCAAGCCCCAGACCGTCGACGGTGCCATCGTAGGCCGGGTGTGGAGCTTCCGGGACGTTACCGATCGGAAACGGCTCGAGCAGCGCCTGTCCTATCAGGCGTTCCACGACTCGCTCACCGGGCTGGCCAACCGGGCACTGTTCCAGGACCGCCTGCACCAGGCGGTCAAGCGTGTGGACCGTGCCGGCCGCCACCTGTGCGTCCTCTTCCTCGATCTCGACAACCTGAAGGTGGTGAACGACACGCTGGGCCACTCCGCCGGCGACGAGCTCCTGCGGACCACCTCGGAGGTGATCCGGGCGTGCCTCCGGGAGGTCGACACCGTGGCCCGGCTGGGAGGTGACGAGTTCGGGATCCTGGCCGAGGAGATCACCCACCGGAGCCAGGCCTTCACGCTGGCCGAGCGGCTGCTGGCCGCCGTGCGTGCCCCCATGCAGCTGGCCGGCCAGCCTGTCTCCACCACGGCCAGCATCGGCCTCACCTTCGACGCACCGGGCCTGTCCGGTGATCAGCTGCTGTGCAACGCCGATCTGGCCATGTACGCAGCCAAGGAACGGGGAGGCAACGGGTGGCAGGAGTTCCAGCAGGGGATGTTGGACACGCTGCTGGCCACGCCCTGATCCGGGCGCCCCGGCACCCCTGACCCGGTCAGCGCCCCGGATCCGTCGACGAGTGCGCCGCGTCGTGCTCGTGGAGGGCGAGGTCGGCACCGAACGAGCTCGACTGGGCCCGCAGGAAGATGAGCGCGGCGTTCACGCGGCGGTCGACCAGGCTGTGGTCCACGAGGCCGAGCTTGCGGAAGATGACGGTCACGTACTTCTCGACCGCCTTCACCGATATCCCGAGCACCTCGGCCACGGCGCGGTTGGACAGGCCGTGGGCCATCCGCTCGAGCACGTCGGTCTCCCGCCGGGTCAGCGCCTCCAAGGGACCGGTCCCGCCGCTCGGCGGGAGGGACCCGGCCACGGAGGGAGCGATGACCGACCGGCCCTGGCCGAGCTGGCGGACCGCCTCGATCACCGCGCCGGTGCTGGGGAGCTGCTCGTCGAGGAGGAAGGCCATCCTCGAGGGTCCGCCCCGGAGCAGCTCGAGCGCGAACCCGTTGGCCTGCTCGGCGATGACCACGATGCCCATGCCCGGGTGATCGGCCCGGAGCCTCCGGGCCACCACGATGGTGTCCAAGGTGGAGATGACCGGGGCGCGGATGCTCAGGATCACCGTGTCGGGCTCGATCTCCGCCGCCAGTCGGACCAGTTCGCCGTGGTCGCGGGCCCGTCCCACCACGGTGAGGTCGGGGACGTCGGCCAGCAGTGCGGTCAGGCCGTCGCCGATGAGGAAGCTGTCCGACGCCACCAGTACGCGAATGGGGCTGCGGTCCTGCGACATCTCCGCCCTCCTGCTGTCATCCGCCGGCCGTGGACGGCTGGTTCAGCCGTGACCGACGTCCCGGAGTGCCGCCATCGGCCCGGGGGACGCCCTCATCCTAGGAGGCCACCACCCCGGAGGGCCGTTCCTGGACCCGTCCCTGGTCACCGACCCCACCACCGGCGAGAATGGGCCGGGTGGACACCATGACCTTCGACGGGCTGGCCGAGTCGATCCGAGCCGGCCGGCACCGGCACGCCGCCCGGTGCCTGGTCGTCGGGGTCGACGGACTGTCGGGATCGGGCAAGAGCAGCTTCGCCGAGCGGCTCGCCGGTGCCCTCGGGTGCCCCTGCATCGGGACGGACCAGATGGTCCAGGGTTGGGACGGGCTGAAGGCGTCGCTGGACGTGTTGGCCACCGGGGTCCTGGGCCCGTGGGAGCGTGGTGCCCCGGCCCGTTGGCGGCGGTTCGACTGGTCGGCGTACCGGCCGTCCGAGTGGGTGTCGTTGCCGCCACCGGACGTCGTGGTGGTCGAGGGCTGCTGCGTGGGCGTCCCACCGGCAGGCGACCATCTGGGCTACCTGGTGTGGTTGGACACGCCGGCCGAGGAGCGCCGACGGCGCCTCCATGGACGTGAGGACTGGACCGCCTTCGCCCCGTTCTTCGACAGCTGGACGGCCCAGGAGTCGACCCTGCAGGAGGGCGCCCGCACCGCCGAGCGGGCCGACCTGATCGTCGACAACCGCCTCGCCACCCCCACCGCCTGGCCGGACGGTCGCGTCGTGTGCCGCCGTGCCGGCGGTGGGGCGACCGGCTGATCCCTCCGGCGGGAGGGCGGCGCGGTCGGGCCGGTGCAGCCGACCGGCCGCCGTCAGGCCCCCGACTGGCGGCCGTCGGGCCCCGGCGTCGAGAACTCGCCCCAGGACAGCATGGCCGAGTGGAGGTCGCGGCGGAGGCGCTGCTCGACGGCCACGAACCGTGCGTCCTCCCGCAGGGCGGCGGAGCGGGGCCGGGGCAGGTCCACATCGAGGACCGAGACGATGCGCCCGGGCCTCGGGCCCATGACGTAGATCCGATCGGACAGGAAGACGGCCTCGGTGATGTCGTGGGTCACCAGGAGGACCGTCGACCCGACCTCGGCCCACACCTGGCTCAGCCACTGCTGGAGGTCGGCCCGGGTGATCCCGTCGAGGGCGCCGAAGGGCTCGTCCAGCAGCAGGAGGGGGCGGTCGGCGATCACCGTCCGCAAGAAGGCCACCCGTTGGCGCATCCCGCCCGACAGCTGCCACGGCCAGGCCCGGGTGAACTCGCCCAGTCCGAACCGCTCGAGCAGCGGGACCGCCCGTCGGCGGGCCTCGCGGCGGCCGACCCCCTGCAGCTGGAGCGAGAGCCCCACGTTGTCGATGACCCGCCGCCACTCCAGCAGGGCGTCGTGCTGGGGCATGTAGGCCGTGGCCCCGAGGCGGTCGCGCATCTCCGTGCCGTCGATGAGCACCCGGCCCGAGGTGGCGTCCTCGAGACCCGCCACGATGGTGAACAGGGTGCTCTTGCCGCAGCCGCTGGGACCGATCAGGGACACGAACTCACCGTCGGCGGCCACCAGATCCACCCCGGCCAGGGCCTCGACGTCGCCGTCGTTCCCGGCGAAGCGCTTGGTCACGCCGACCAGCTCCAGGTGGGTGCGGGCGAGCGTCATCGTCGGGGCCTCCAGGGCATGGCCAGGCGCTCGATCAGACCGACCAGGAGGAACATGGCGATGGTCAGTATGGCGATGACGACGACCGCCCCGAGGACCAGGTCGGTCCGGTAGGGCGCGGCGTGGGCGGCGGTGGTCATGTAGACCCCCAGCCCCTGTGGGGCCCCGACGAACTCGGCCACGATGGCGGCGCTGTAGGCGTAGGTGACCGAGATCTTGAGTCCGGTGAAGAACTGGGGCAGGGCGCTCGGGAACCGCACCCGGAAGAGGAGCTGGAGCCGGCCGGCCCGCATGGTGCGGAGCAGGTCGGTGGCATCGGGGTCGGCCGACGCCAGGCCCTGGACCAACCCGACGGAGATGGGGAAGAAGCTGAACAGGGCCACCAGGGCCACCTTGGGCGTGAGCCCGAAGCCCCACCAGATGAGGACCAGGGGAGCCAGTGCGATGATCGGCACCGTCTGCGAGGCCACGATGAGGGGGTAGAGGCTGCCGCGCACGGTGCGGAAGGAGTCGATGGCCACGGCGGTGACCACGGCCACCACGATGGCGAGTGCCATCCCGAGCACCACCTCCTCGGTGGTCACGCCGATGGCCGGCCAGATGTTGGCCCGGTCGTCCCACGTCGAGCGGATGATCAGCGTGGGTCCCGGAAGGACCAGAGGGCTGATGTGACGGGCCGAGACGATGACCTGCCACAGCACCAGCAGTGCGGCCAGCAGTGCGATCGGCGGCACCGTCCGGCGGATCCGGCGGCGGATCCGCCGGGCCCCGGGCCCCGGGGGAGCGGCGGCGGCCCCGGGGCCGGCCGGCCCGTCGGGGGCACGGACCTGGCGATCGGGTTGGGCCAGCGAGGTCATGCGCCGTCATCCTAGACCATCGATCCAGATTCCTGATATAAACGGTCGGGTTTATCTGCAATAACGATGACATCCAGCCCTGGCTGGAGCAACAGTACGGTGGGGCGCCCACGGGATGAGCCGCCGTTCCCGACCGTCCGCACGCGACCGATTGGACCCCTGGATGTTCCGACGCCTCCATCGCCCCGCACTCGCCCTGGTGGTGGCCGCACTCCTCGGGGCAACCCTGGCGGCGTGCGGGTCCAGCAGTGCCTCGGGCCCGTCCGGCTCGTCGCTGCGCCCACTGCGCATCGCCCTCGACTGGGTCCCGAACGTCGATTTCCTGGGCATCTACGTGGCCATCCACAACGGCTACTTCACCGCCGAGGGGATCAAGCCGGTGATCATCCCCTACTCGGGTGCCGCCGGTGAGACCCTCATCAGCGCCGGAAAGACCGATCTGGCCTTCACCTATCCCCCCAACATCCCGGCCTACCGGGCGTCCGGCCTCAAGTACCGGGCCGTGGCCGGCCTGACCCAGCTCAACACCATCGAGCTCGCCGTCCTGGCGTCCTCGCCGTACACCTCGCCGGCCCAGCTGAGCGGCACGCTCTACGGCGGCTTCGGTGTGCCCACCGACCAGGTCATCATCACGACCATCATGAGACAGTCCGGGGTGGCCCATCCCGTCTTCCGGCAGGTCACCCTCAACGGGACGGCCTACCAGGCCCTGGCGGCCAAACGGGTGGCCTACACCACCATGTTCGGGGGTATCGACGACGTGACCGCCGAGCTCCAGGGCGCCCGGCTCCGGCTGTTCCCGCTCCGGAACTACCTGGGGTCGGCGGCCAGCTTTCCCGACGACTCCCTGGCGGCCAGCGACCAGGAGATCGACCATGACCCCTCGCTGCTCCGCCACGGTCTGGCCGCGCTGTCCGAGGGCTATATCTACGCCGCCCACCATCCGGCCCAGGCCGAGGAGGACCTCGTGTCGGCCAACCCGACGGCCCTGGAGCACAGCCGGAACATCATCACGGCCACCGGGAACGCCACTGCCCCGACCTTCCTCGACACCGCCGGCCACTGGGGCTCGCTGTCCGATGCCCAGTTCGCCGGGATCACCCAGATCATGGCGGACGGCGGCCTGTTCACGGGGGAGACGCCCCCGCCGGCCTCCGACGACTACACGAACAGTCTGCTGCCCCAGGGCTGACCTGGACGTCGGCCCTGTCGGGTCCCGGTCGGCCCCGCCGCCCTTCTCTGTCCTGGCGTACAGGTTGTCGAGATGACCCTACGACGGGAGGTAATTCGACAATTCGATCGGCCGGGACTCCCGCTCGCCGCTGGGCCTGAGCGAACGGGTCCCCGCCCCTGGGGGCGGGCCACCCCACGGGACAGAGGGCCCACACCCCTGTGTGACCGCCAGGGCCGGGCCGATGAATTAGAGAGGACGAGGCCACGGAAGGCGGCGCCGTGGACCCAGCAGACCGGCGACCCCCATGGCGGTGACCGCCGCGGTGGCCGACGAGCCCGAGCCCACCGGCCCACTCGAGCCATTCGAGCCCGCCGACCGCGCCGTCCTGGCCTTCCACCACGCCGCTGAGGTCGGGGACTGGGACGAGCTCGACCGGCTGTGGTCGGCGGGGATCGTCGCCATGGTCCGGGACGATGCCGGACTGCTGCACCGCACGCTGGACCACCTGCCCGCCCTTGTGGTCGCCGCCCGGCCCTCGATGGGTGTGTTCCGGGATGCCCTGCCCGTCTGGGCCTCGGACAGCGACGAGGACGGGTACCAGGCCACCCTGCGCGCCTATGCCGACTCCAGCGCCCGCTACCTGGGGCCGGCGTGGGAGCAGTTGCCGATGGGAGACCTCCTCATCGTCGGCACCGGCTACCTCGTGCACCTCCGTCTGGCCGGCCGACTGGTGGAGTCGGCGGCCGTGGGCGCCCGGATAGCCGGCGTGCTCGTAGGCCAGCGGCCATCGGGTCGGGCGCTCGACGGGCGTACCGCCTGGTTCCATCTGCAACGGGCCATGACCTCCACCGTGCTGCTGGACGACGCCGCGGCCATCCGCGCCTACCACCGGGCCTGGGAGCGGGGGACCGGTGCCGGCGTCGACGTGGTGCGCGCCCATGCCGCCGCCAATCTGGCCTTCACCTTCGCCCTGGAGGGGGACGGGCCACGCTCCCGCAGGTGGTCGGACCGGAGCCGGTCGATCGACGTCCGGGGGTGGCCGGGCCAACAGATCGTCGGTCTCGGGGTGGACCTGGCCGACGGATTCCTGGCCCTGGACCGCCTGGACGACCTGGCGGTCGAGCGGTGCCTCCGGCGTCTGGGCGAGCGTGCCGACCTCCATGAGCTGTGGCCGTTCGTCGCCTTCCTCGCCGCCTCGCACGCCGTGGGCACGGGGCGGGCCACCGAGGGCCTGGTCGAGCTCGACCGGTCGCAGGCGCTCCACGCCGACCGGGCGGGTGGGGAGGGGGCGGCGGTGGTCCTGACGGAGCGGGCCAGAGCCGACCTCCTCCTGGCCTGTGGCCGGGGTGACCCGGCGGCCGCCGTGGTCGAGCGGGCCGGGGGCGGCCGGCCGTGGATGCGGGTCCCCGCCGCCCGGCTCCGTGTCCTGGGACCGGACCCGGACCGCCGGCCCGGGCCCGGCCGGCCCGGGTCCGCCCCTGTGGCCTGGGCCGCCGACACACCCGCACGCGATCGGGACGAATTGCTGCTCCTGGGGGCCATCGAGCGCCGCGACGGGGGCGACCGGGCCGCCGCCGCCCGGATGACGGCGCAGGCCCTCGACCACTGCCGGCGGACGGGGTCACTGCGCCCCGTGGCCTCGGTGGCGGCGGGCGACGCGGCGGGGCTCCTCTCCCTGGCCGGCCAGGCCCTGGCCCCGGCCGACGCCACCCGTCTGGCGGGCCGCCCCCGGGCCTATCCCGCCACACTGGTCCGGGTCGGTCTCAGTGGGAGTGAGCAGTCGGTGCTGGTGGCGCTGTCCGGAACGCCGTCGAGGAAGGCCATCGCCGCGTCGCTCTACGTGTCGGTCAACACCATCAAGAGCCAGTTGACCAGCGTCTACCGGAAGCTCGGATGCACCAACCGCGCCGACGCACTGCGGGTGGCGTCCGAGCAGGGCCTGCTCCCCTGACCGGGCCGGCGGCGGGACCGTCGGACCCGCCGTGAGCGGGGGAGCCGCCGGGTCCGCTCGGGGCGGCTACTGCTCGGAGAGGATGAAGTCGACTTCGGCGGCGGGATCGACCGGGGGTGGCGGGTCGGTCACCTCGACCTCGACCCGGTGCAGTGTGCCGGTGAAGGGGAAGGGCGCCTCGTATCCGGTGCCCACGGCCGGGCCGGCCTCGTAGCCGCAGGTGAGGCCGGCCCCGTGGATGTTGAAGCGTACCGAGGTGAACTCCTGGATGGGCCCGGCGCCCACGACGACGTCGTCGACCAGCAGCGTCGCCTGCCCTCCGACGCCGGTCGGCTCGTAGCGGAACCCGAGCCGGTGCCGGCCGGGTGCCAGCGACACGGTCGCCTCGACCACGTAGCGGTCGCGGCCGTAGAGGTTGTGGACATAGCGCAGGCGGTCCCCGATGACGTGGAACGAGAACCCGCCCAGGGCGGAGCCGAACGCCAGCAGCGTGCCCTCGGCCCGGCCGCCCTCCGGCACGGTAACGACGGCCCGGATCTCGTGCGGGCGGTTGCGGACGTTGACGGCCACCGCCTCGGGCACCGGCGATCCACCCGGGAGGTACTCGTAGCGGGAGCGGGGTCGCCGGCGGTCCGGCTTGGGATTGAGCACCGTGTGGAGGATCCGGTTGTCCACGGGCAGGACCTGGTGCCGTGCCGCCTCCTCCCACCACAGCGCCACCAGTTCGGCCAGCCGGTCCGGATGCTCGGAGGCCAGGTCGTGGACCTCGGAGTGGTCCTCAGCCACGTGGTAGAGCTCCCAGGCGTCGTCGTCGAACGGGGTGTCGTAGTTGGTGGCGCCCTCGTTGTTGGCCGGGCCGATGGACTTGTAGGTGACCGCCTTCCACCCCTGGTGGTAGAGGGCCCGGCTCCCGAGCATCTCGAAGTACTGGGTCTCGTGGCGCCCGGGCGCACCGGCCCCGTCCTCGGCCAGCAGGTAGGCGAAGCTGGTGCCGTCGATGGCCCGTTGCGGCACGTGGTCGACGGACACCGGAGGGTCGATGCCCACGAGCTCGAGCACGGTGGGCAGGATGTCGATGGCGTGGGCGAACTGGTGGCGGATGCCACCGCCCGAGGCGCCGAGGCGGGCCGGCCAGTGGACGATGCACGGATCGGCCACCCCGCCCTCGTGGACCTCCCGCTTCCACCGCTTGAACGGGGTGTTGCCGGCCATGGTCCACCCCCACGGGTAGTTGTTGTGGGCCGACGGTGTCCCGAGCTCGTCGATGCGCGCCCGCAGCTCCTCGGGGCGCGTGGGGTCACGGTTCCACAGGCGCCCGTCGTTGATGGAGCCGTTCGGGCCGCCCTCGGAGCTGGCGCCGTTGTCGGAGACCAGGATCACCAGGGTGTCGTCGAGCTCGCCGCGCTCGTCGAGGAAGCCGAGCAGCCGGCCGATCTGGGCATCGGTGTAGGCCAGGAAGGCGGCGAAGCACTCCATGAAGCGGGCCGCCACCCGCTGGTCCTCGGCCGGGACGTCGTCCCAGGGCGTCACCCACGGCGGCCGGGGCGCCAGTTCGGTGCCCGGCGGGATGATGCCCAACTCGAGCTGGCGGGCGTAGGTGGCCTGGCGCCAGGCGTCCCAGCCGCCGTCGAACCGGCCCCGGAACCGCTTGAGCCACTCCTCGGGCGCATGGTGGGGTGAGTGGCAGGCCCCGGTGCAGAAGTACAGGAAGAACGGCTGGTCGGCGTCGACGGCCCGGAGGTCGCCGATCTGGCGGATGGCCTGGTCGGCGAGGTCGGCGCTCAGGTGGTAGCCCTCGGCGATGGACCGTGGGGGGCGGACCGAGTGGTTGTCCTCGTACAGCGAGGGCACGAATTGATGGGTCTCCCCGCCGTGGAACCCGTACCAGCGGTCGAACCCACGGCCCAGTGGCCAGGTCCAGCGGGGAGCGGCCATGTGGGTCTCGTCGTCCGGCGAGAGATGCCACTTGCCGACGGCGTAGCTGGCGTAGCCCTGCGACCGGAGGATCTCCGAGAGGAATCCGTTCTCCTTGGGGACGACCCCGGTGTAGCCGGGATAGCCCATGGCCAGGTCGGCCACCCGGCCCATGCCGTTGGCGTGGTGGTTCCGTCCGGTCAAGAGGCACGACCGGGTCGGTGAGCACAGGGCCGTGGTGTGGAAGTTCCCCAGTCGGAGTCCGCCGGCGGCCAGCCGGTCGATGTTCGGGGTGGGAATGTCCGACCCGTAGCAGCCGAGCTGGGCGAAGCCCACGTCGTCCAGCACCATGAGCACGACGTTGGGGGCGCCCTCCGGCGGACGGGGCGAGGGCGGCCACCAGGGCTCGGAGTCCCTCCAGTCGCGCCCGATGACCCCACCGAACTCGTGATCCTCTGCCATCGTCACCTCCTCGTCTCGTGTCCCGCAGTGGGATGGGTGCCCTGCGGGCCCGCAGTGGCCGGCGGAGCCGGTGACTCCACCGTGTTACTCCTGACTCGGCATCTGCTGTGGGTGGGGCAGCGGGTAGACCGGCTGGTCGGTGGAGATCTCCAGCAGGTCGCCCTGGGTGCATCCCTTCTCGGTGATATACGACGGGTCGTCGCGGGTGGCCGGGAGCGGGGGGACGGTCGTGTCCCGCCGCCCCATGTGCAGGGTCGAGGTCAGGTCGCCCACCGTCCGGCGGCGCCAGTCGGTGAGATGGGGGGACCGAACGCCGAACCGCTCTTCGATGAAGCGCAGCTGCGACGTGTGATCGAACGTCTCCGAGCAGATCCGGCCGCCGCGGCTGAACGGCGAGAGGACGAGCATGGGGACGCGGAATCCCAGTCCGATGGGACCGGCGATCCCGTCCGCACCACCGGGCAGGGGCGACACCGAGAGGAACTCCCCCTCGGTCCCCGGCGGTGCCACCGGTGGCGGCACGTGGTCGAAGAACCCGTCGTTCTCGTCGTACATGTGGAAGAGCACCGTCTTCGACCACACGTCCGGATTCGACAGCAGGATCGAGAGGACCTGGTCCGTGAACCATTCGCCCAGGAAGGACGGGGCCGGTGGGTGCTCGTCGTAGCCGATCGGGGTGCTGATCCAGCTCACCTGGGGCAGCGTCCCTGACTGCACGTCGCGGGCGAACTCCTGAGGGAAGGTGGGCAGGAACGCCTTCTGGTACAGCGGTGACGACGGCTGTCGGTACTGGGAGAAGTACGGCAGCACGCTGTCGGTGGTGAGACCGACCTCGCGCATCCCCGCGATGGTGTACAGCGGGCCGGGCGGGTTGTAGTACTTCCAGCTCACCCCGGCGTCCTCGAGCACCTCGGGCATGGTGTCCCAATGGACGCTGAACAGCGCAGCGGGGGTCTGGTCGGTCTCGATCACGGGTCCGCCGGCCCGGCCGGCGGGGTCGATGGTGCCGGACATCTGCATCAGTCGGTTGGGGTGGGTCGGTCCCATGACCGAGCAGTGGTAGCCGTCGCAGAGGGTGAAGGCGTCGGCCAGCGCGTAGTAGTAGGGGATGTCGGCCCGGGTGTAGTAGCCCATGGTGAGCACGCCGTAGGTCGGGCCCTCGTTGCTGTCGGCGGTGTGCACCCGCACGAAGGCGTCCATCGACCCTCCGGCCCGGCACTGGTGCTGGGGGCCCCAGTTGTGGGTCAGGTCGAAGGTGCAGTCGGCCAGGTCGGTGCCCACCGTGTCCAGATGGAACGGCAGGAGCCGGTGGTCGGCCGAGGATGCCCCCGGTGGCCGGTAGGGCTGGGAGAAGGCGCCGAGGTCGTCGGCCGGATGGTCGTCGAATCCCCGGACGCCGGGGTAGGTGCCGTAGTAGTGGTCGAACGAGCGGTTCTCCATCATGAGGAAGATCACGTGCTCGACGGCACCGAGGTCCGAGCCGGCCGGCGGGACGGCGGCCGACCGGGCCACGGTGGAGGCAGAGGGCGACGAACCGCAGGCCGCCCCGAGCACACCGGCCCCGGCCACCGCCCCGGCCGCCAGCAGCTGCCGACGCGTGATCTCCTGGCGTCGACCCCCGCTCCGCTGTGTCCTCGACATCGTCCCCCATCTCGTGCGCAGCTCCGGAACCAGACGGCCTCCCGCCCGCCGGTTCCCCGGGCCCGGGGAACCGGTCCTCGACACCGAGCGACCGATCGCCGTCCGGGGCCGGACATCCCGAGGGACCCCTACTGTATGGCAGCATGCACCGGTGGAACTGACTGATGACGCGCTGGCCGATCGCACCCGTCTGCTGCTGAAGGGCGCCGACCCCCGCGACCAGTTCGGGCTGCGGGGCCTGCAGTACGACCAGGGTCTGGCCTGGGTGCACTTTCCCGAGGGCCGTGGCGGGCTGGGCCTGTCCCGCGGCAAGCAGGCCGTGGTGGACCGGGTCCTTCGGGAGGGGGGCGTCGAGTTCCACGACCTCATGATCAATCCCATCGGGATCGGCATGGGGGCGCCCACCGTCCTCACATTCGGCTCCGAGGAGATGCACGACCGGCTGCTGCGTCCCATCTTCACCGGCGAGGAGATCTGGTGTCAGCTCTTCTCGGAGCCGTCCCACGGCTCCGACGTCGCCGGAATCCCCAGCCGGGCGGTGCGTGACGGAGACGAGTGGGTGGTCAACGGCCAGAAGGTGTGGACCACGCTGGCCCATCGGGCCCGCTTCGCCATGCTGCTCACCCGGACCAACCCCGACGTGCCCAAGCACGCGGGGCTGTCCTACTTCGTGCTGGACATGCAGTCGCCCGGCGTCGAGGTCCGCCCCCTGGTGCAGCTGACCGGTGACGCCGAGTTCAACGAGGTGTTCCTGACCGACGTCCGCATCCCCCACGCCAACATGCTCGGGAACGAGGGCGAGGGCTGGAAGGTGGCCACCACCACGCTGATGAACGAGCGGATCGCCCTCGGCGGGGGCGGCGGGGAGCGCGGGACCGGGCCGATCCACAGCCTGCTGGCCCTGTGGGAGCGGAGGGGGCCGGAGCTGTCCGGGACCGAGCGCGCCGTGATGCGCCAGCGGGTGGCCCAGCTGTGGATCAGGGCCGAGGTGCTGCGCCTGACCAACCGCCGGGCCAAGGACCGGGCCCAGGCCCAGGCGGCCGGACCCGAGGGATCGATCGGGAAGCTGATGTCGGCCGAGCTCAACCAAGTGATCTTCGACGCCTGCCTGGACCTCGAGGGCGCCCGCGGGATGCTCCACGAGCCGGGCTACGAGCGGCGGCGTCCGTCCGTGGCGGCGGTGGGATCCGGCCTCAGCGGGCAGTTCCTCCGGTCGCGCGCCAACACCATCGAGGGCGGGACGTCGGAGATCATGCGGAACATCCTCGGCGAGCGGGTCCTCGGCCTTCCCGGCGACGTACGGGTCGACCGGGACATCCCCTGGAGCGAGATCCCCCGCTGAGCGCCCGGCGCCGGCTGCCGACGCCCTGCCGGCGGGTCCTCACCAGGCCAGTTCGGTGTCACCCTCCTGGAAGGTGCCGGTGGGCCCGTCCGGGCCGATGGTGGCCATCCGCACGATGACCTCTGCACCCGCCTCGACCGGCTGGCCGGCCCCGCTCATGGGGGTGAGGTCGGTGGCCGTGAAGCCGGGCTCGACCGCATTGAACTTGATGCCCGGCCAGGTCTTGGCGTACTGCACGGTGAGCATCGAGACGGCCGCCTTGCTGGCGCCGTAGACGATCGAGGGGAAGTGGAACTGGCGCCGTTCGGGAGTGGTGACGGCCCAGAAGGAGCCCAGCGCGCTGGACACGTTGACCACCACGGGATTGTCCGACCGCTCCAGAAGCGGGAGGGCCGCCTGGGTCACCCGGATGACTCCGACGGCGTTGGTGTCGAACACCTTCAGGGCCACAGGGCCGTTGACGTCCCCGGTGGTACTGATGCCCGCGTTGTTGACGAGGACGTCCAGCCGGCCGTGGCGCGTGTCGATCACGGCCACGGCTGTCTCGACCGAGGCATCGTCGGTCACGTCGAGCGGGACGAACCGGGCACCGAGCTCGGACGCGGCCGCCTCGCCGCGTTCGACGCTGCGCGCCCCGATGTAGACGGTGTGCCCCTCGGCGATGAGCCGGCGGGCCGTCTCGCGGCCGAGCCCCTTGTTGGCTCCGGTGATCAGCGTGACGGTCATGTCCTGGGCTCCCTTGTCTGTGATGGGTGGGCGGGTGGGCTCCGTGCTGTCGCCGTGGTCGTGCCGGCCCGCTCACCCACCACGATCCACCCTAGGGGCACGACCTCCCGAGCTTGGGCGGGCTCCCCGGCGAACAGTGACCGGTGTCGGTGGCCCTGCCCGGACCCGCTGCCCGAAACGACTGCTCCCTCAGCGCTACCCTGTGACACCGATGCGGGGGAAACGAGCCGGGGAGCCAGGCCGATGAGCGAGGCACTCGTCGCGGTCGACCCGGCCACCGTGGTGGAGCTGTCTGGGCGGTTTGAGCCGATCGACAGCGAGATCGATGCCACCGACCTGCCCGTCCAGGGCCACCTGCCCCGAGACCTCACGGGTAGCTATCTCCGCAACGGGCCCAACCCGCGCTTCACCCCCCTCGGCAGCTACACCTACCCGCTGGAGGGCGATGGAATGGTCCACGGGCTGTGGCTGGAGGAGGGACGCGCCCGTTATGCCAACCGATGGGTCCGCACCCAGGGCATGGACGCCGAGGAGCGTGCCGGGCGAGCCCTGTTCGGCGGCCTCCTCACCCCGGCCTTCGTCGACACGTCTCTGCTCGGGCCGGACCCCGACCCGGGTTGGCCGTTCCGCCTCGACCCATTCATCCACGTCGTGCGCCACGCCGGGCGCTACCTGGCCCTCTCGGAGGGCACGCCGCCCTACGAGATCACCTCCGAGCTCGCCACCGTCGGCCTCTACGACTTCGGCGGGGCCATCCCGGGCATGTGCGCCCATCCCAAGGTCGACCCGGCCACCGGTGAGCTCGTGCTGTTCCGCTACGACGTCGAGAGCCCCTACCTCACCTGGACGGTCATCGGACCCGACGGTACCGTCACCCGGCCGCCGACCCCGGTGGACGGCGTGAACCAGGGGTACCTGATCCACGACTTCGCCATCACCGATCACTACGTCGTCCTGGTCATCGGCCCGGGCGTCCTGGACATCGACGCCATGGTCAGCGGCGGCGACGTCCTGCAGTGGCGACCAGAGCTCGGCACCCGGGTGGCCGTCATCCCGCGGGACGGGACGGGCGACACCCGGTGGATCGAGACCGGCGCCTTCTGGGTCTGGCACTTCGCCAACGCCTACGAGACCGGCGATGACGCCGACCTGCGCATCGTGGTCGACTTCCCATGGTGGAGCCACCTGGCCTTCGCCGTCAGGGACGCTCAGCCGTTGCGGGGAGCACTCGTCCGGGCCACCATCGACCCCGGGCGACGCCGGATCGACCTCACCACGGTCGACGAGCGCGGCAGCGAGTTCCCCCGCATCGACGACCGCCGGGCCGGCCACCGGCACCGGTACGTCACCGTGGTCGCCAACTCCGGCAGAGCCGGGCTAGTGAGAGGCGAGCACGACCAGATTGTTCGCTACGACATGGCTTCGGGCACCTCGGCGACCCTCGACTGCGACGCCGTCGTCGGGGAGGTGGCATTCGCTCCCCGCGAGGGCGCCACCGACGAGCTCGACGGCTACTACGTCGCCTTCACCACCTCGCTCGACGACGGCCGAGCTGCTCGCTTCCGCATCTGGGACGCTGCCGACTTCCCCTCCCCGCCCGTCGCCGAGGTCGTGGTCCCCCAGCGGGTACCCAACGGACTGCACGGCAACTGGTTCCCTGCCGACTGAGTCGGTCCCTGGCCCTGTCCAGCAGGCTCGTCAGATGGCCGGACCGGTGCCACCCCGTCGATCCGTCCACTACCCTTTGGCCGACGACGGCCCCGGCGCCTGTCACCGTCCCGCAGGAGTAGGAGGGGACACGGCGGTGCGCTGTAGGCTCCAGTCTCGAGGAGAGGTGCGAGAGCGGCCGAATCGGACTCACTGCTAATGAGTTGACCTGGGTAACTGGGTCCGAGGGTTCAAATCCCTCCCTCTCCGCTCAACGGGGGACCATCCCCGGCGGGCCGCTGGGAGCCGGCCGCCCCGCGGGCCGCCGATGCCCCGGTAGATTGGGCTGGTGGCCGAGTTGTTCTGGATCGAGACGTTGGGCTGCCCGAAGAACCAGGTGGACTCGGACAAACTGGTCGGAACCCTGACCACGGACGGTTTCGAGGCGGCAGCCTCCCCCGAGCAGGCCGACCTGGTGGTGGTGAACACGTGCGCCTTCATCGAGGCGGCCCGGCAGGAGTCGATCGAGACCGTCCTGGCCCTGGCCGACTCCCGGCGGGCCGGGTCCCGACTGGTGGTGACCGGCTGCATGGCCGAGCGCTACGGCGAGGAACTGGCCGAGGCCCTCCCCGAGGTGGACCTGGTGGCACCCTTCGGCGTGGCGCTGACCCGCGCGTCGGGCCACGGTCCCGGCACCGGGCCCGTCAGCCGGGCCCCCACGCCGATCACCCTCGGTCCGAAGCCGGCGCGTCCGGAGGTCGCGCCCCCGGGACCGGTTCCCAGCTTCGACCTGTTGAACCTTCCCCGGCCGGCGGCCACTGCCCCCTGGTCCTACATCAAGGTGGCCGAGGGGTGCGACCGCAATTGCGGGTTCTGTGCCATCCCGTCGTTCCGGGGCAAGCAGCGCTCGCGCACGACGGCGTCGATCCTCGCCGAGATGGATCAGCTGGCCGGTGCGGACGGCGCCCTGGCCGAAGTGGTGCTGGTGGCCCAGGACCTCTCCTCGTTCGGGCTCGACCGGTCGGGCGGCCGGACCGTGCCACGTCTCGACGGTCCGGCCGTGGGCGGCAGCCGACCGATCGTGGACCTGGTGGCGGCGGTGTCGGCCCGTGTCCGGTGGACCCGACTGCTCTATCTCTACCCGTCGACCCTGGACGATGCGCTGGTCGAGGCCATCCTGGCCACCGGGGTCCCCTATTTCGACCTCTCCCTCCAACACGTGTCCCGGCCCCTGCTCAAGCGGATGCGCCGCTGGGGCGAGGGGGAGCGCTTCCTCGAGCGGATCCGGACCATCCGAGAGGCGGAGCCGACGGCGGCCTTCCGGTCCTCGTTCATCATCGGCTACCCCGGCGAGACCGAGGCCGACCACGACCGGCTGCTCGAGTGGATCGAGCTGGCCCAGCTGGACTGGGTCGGCTTCTTCCCGTTCAGCCGCGAGCAGGGGACCTACGCCTCGGAACTGCCCGACCAGGTGCCGGAGCCGCTGGTGGCCGAACGACTGCGAGAGTGCACCGAGCTGCAAGACGCCATCACCGCCTCGCGCCGCGAGGACCTCATGGGCACGACGGTGGAAGTCCTGGTCGACGCCCCGGGCGAGGCGCGGAGCTACCGCGAGGCACCCGAGATCGACGGCATCATCGCCGTTCCCCTCCACCTGCCGGTCGGCTCGTTCGCCGATGTGCTGGTCACCGGGGCGGACGGACCGGACCTGGTGGCGGTGCCGGCAGGCGATCCGGCCCTCACCGCCAGCGGGACACCGCGGTGAGTGACGGCACGGTCGATCAGGCGACGTCGGCCACCGTGCCCCGGGAGCGGACCACGACCTTCGGTCCTTCGGCCGTGCTCACCCCGGCCAACGGCATCACCGTGCTCCGGCTCCTCGCCACTCCCGTCCTCATCGCGCTCATCATGCTGTGGGGCGCCAGCTGGTTCACCTTCGTCTTCGGTGGCCTGCTGGCGCTGTCCGACGGGATCGACGGCTGGCTGGCCCGCAAGCAGGGCACGACCCGGTCCGGTGCCTTCCTGGACCCACTGGCCGACAAGGTGGTGGTCCTCGGGGCACTCTTCGCCCTGGTGGCCAAGGGGATCATCTGGTGGCTGCCGGTGGCGGTCATCACGGTCCGTGAAGTGGCGATGAGCGTCTACCGGTCGGTGGTGGGCCGCCGCGGCGTGTCCATCCCGGCCCGCAACAGCGCCAAGTTCAAGACCCTCCTCCAGGATCTGGCCATCGGCATGTGCCTGGCCCCACCGCTGGCCGGCCACACGACCGTGCTGGCGGCGGGCATCTGGGTGGCGGCCGCCCTCACGGTCTTCACGGGCGGCCAGTACTTCTTCGACGGCCGTCGCATGGCCAGGGACCGCGCCCTCGCGTCCCGCTCCGCCGACACCGGGCCGGCCGCCGACGCCTCGTCCGGGGCCTGAGCACCGCCATGAGGATCGAGATCGTCGCCGTCGGCACCGAACTGCTCCTCGGCCAGATCACCGACACCAATTCGCGCTGGATGGGCGAGCACCTGGCCGCGGCGGGGATCGCGTCCCACTTCCACCAGGCGGTGGGCGACAATCACGAGCGGATCGTGCTGGCCTTCCGGACCGCCCTGGCCCGCAGCGACGGGATCATCGTCTGCGGTGGGCTCGGTCCCACCCACGACGACATCACCCGCGAGGCCATCGCCGAGGTGATGAACGTCACGCTCCGGCGCGACGAGGGCGCCGTCGCGGCCATGCGCACCATGTTCGCCAGCCGGGGCCGGGAGATGCCCCAGACCAACCTCCGGCAGGCCGACGTCCCCGAAGGGGCCACGATCATCCCCCAGACCAAGGGCACCGCCCCCGGGCTGATCTGTCCGGTCGGCCACAAGGTCATCTACGCCGTGCCCGGTGTCCCCTACGAGATGGCCGACATGTTCGAGCGCGGCATCCTGCCCGACATCAGGGCGCGGATGGCCGAGCGGGGCGAGGCCAGCGGGGTCATCGCCAGCCGGGTCATCCGGACCTGGGGCCTGAGCGAGTCGGGCCTGGCCGAGACGTTGGCCGACCACATCACGTCCCTCGACGCCCCGGTCGGCGCGTCTGGGCCGTCGGCTGCGTCCGGTGCGGCGACCATCGCCTTCCTGGCCAGCGGGATCGAGGGGATCAAGGTGCGGGTCACCGTGCGGGCCGACGACGACACGGCGGCCGCCTCGCTGTTGGACACCGAGGAGGCCGAGATCCGCCGCATCCTGTCGGAGTCGGCCGGTGACGTGGTCTTCGGGATCGACGACGAGGCCATCGAGGACGCCGTGGCCGCGGTGCTGGTCCGGCGGGGCATGACCCTGGGCCTGGCCGAGTCGTTGACCGGGGGCCTGGCCGCGTCCCGCCTGGTGAACGTCCCCGGCGCCAGCCGGTGGTTCCGGGGCTCGGTGGTGTCCTATGCCTCCGAGGTCAAGTACACCGTGCTCGGCGTCCCCGAGGGACCGGTGGTCTCCGAGGACGCGGCCCGGGCCATGGCCGACGGCGCCCGCCGCGTGCTGGGCTCCGACATCGGCCTGTCGATGACCGGGGTGGCCGGGCCGGACGCACAGGACGATCAGCCGCCCGGCACCGTGTTCGTGGGACTGTCCCGGCCCGGGACCGAGACGGTCGCCTTCGCCTTCCACGTCCCGGGCGACCGTGACCGGGTCCGCCAGTACGCCACCATCGCCGCGCTCGATCTCCTGCGCCGCCAGGTGGGCGGAGCATCACCGGCCTGAACCGGTCGGACCTCGGGCTGCCGGGCGCTCGGTCCTCCCCTGGCGGGAAGGCGACAGCGTTTCACGCGGCCGACGGCGTTTCACGAGGCACGGCGACGGGCAGGATGCTGCCGTGCCACCACGACTGCCCAGCCCTCGAGGTCCGATGTCGGAGCGCCTGTGCCAGCGTCTGAGGGGAAGACCCGGCGCCATCGGCAGTCCGCCGACCGCCGATGATCCCTCCGACGAGGACCTGCAGCTGGCCCTGCATCTCTGCTTCGGCCTCCACTACGACGGCTTCCAGGGTGTCGATGACGCCTGGGAGTGGGAGCCGTCCCTGGCCCAGGTGCGGTGCAGCCTCGAACGACGCTTCCTCGCCGACCTCATCGCCGCGGTACCGCACGAGGCCCGCCCCGGCACGTCGGGTCGATCAGCGCTGGCCCAGGTCCGACAGTTGCTCGGAGCGGCCGGGGCCGGGCCCTCACTGTCGCGATTCGTGCTCGATCACGGCACGCTCGATCAGTTCCGTGAGTTCGTTATCCATCGCAGTGTCTACCAACGCAAGGAGGCCGATCCCCACACCTGGGCCATCCCCCGGCTGCGAGGGAGGGCCAAGTCCGCCATCGTGACGCTGCAGTCGGACGAGTACGGCAACGGGGAGATCGGTCGATCGCACGCCGATCTCTTCGCCACGACGATGCGGGCCCTGGACCTCGACCCCACCCCGGGTGCCTACATCGACCAGGTCCCCGGGGTCACCCTGGCCACCGACAATCTCGTCACCATGCTCGGACGATCCAGGCGGTGGAGGGGCGCGCTGGTCGGTCATCTCGCCGTCTTCGAGATGACCTCCGTCCTGCCGATGTCGAGGTATGCGGCGGCCCTCCGCCGGATGGGGGTGGACGAGGAGGGAGTCGAGTTCTACGACGTCCATGTCGAGGCTGACGTCGTCCATGCCCAGATCGCGGCGGATGGCCTGATCGGTGGGCTGATCGAGACCGACCTCGACGGAGCGGGCGACGTCCCCTTTGGCGCGGCGGCGTTGCTGGAGGCAGAGTCGAAGTTCAGCCGCCATCTGCTCCGGGCCTGGGCCACGGGCGACTCGTCCCTTCGCCGACCGGACCGCTCGGGACGGGCGCCCGGTGCGCCGGGACCGGCTGGGCCCGCTCCCCATGGCTTCCGCCGAGATGCCGCGTGACGGCAGCTCGCGGAGGGGCCGACACGCGGCATCTCCCGAAGGGGCCGCAGGAGGCTCAGGGAGCTGTGGTCGTGGTGGCGCCGGTGGCGCCGGCCGTGGTGATCGGGACGCCGGCCGGAGCCAGTTCGACCCAGGTGTTGCCGGGCTCCAGGGTGATGGGCGAACCATTGGAAGCGGTCAGGGTGGCGGGCTGGGTCAGCACGCTCCGGCTCCAGGTCCCCGAGATGGCCGCCCCGTTTCGCAGGACGACCAGGGGCCCGGACCCGGTCTGGGTCACCAGGACCTCGTGGCCCCCCTCGGCGTTCTCCACCCACACGCCGGTGGCGGTCGGGACGGTCATGATCACCACGTTGGTGGCCGCGGTCTGGGTCCCGTCGATCAGGATGTCCGGGCTGCCCGAGTAGGAGCGCAGGTACTTCCCCGCCGCCGTGCTCCACTGCCAGGTGACGTCCGAGGTCGAGGAGAACGGGATGTGGGCACTGGCACCGGAGCCGGGCACCGTTCCCTTCGGGGGCGTCCTGGAGTACTGGAACACCGGGGCCGGTGGTGCGACGTCCGTCGGGTCGAAGGCCCACAGGGAGGCGGTGTTGACGAAGGTGGAGTACGGGGCCTCCCGTCCGGGCTGGTCGATGATGGCCGAGTCGTTGCCACCCGAGTAGAGGTTCTGGTCGTTGAGGGGGGCGGCGGCGAGGAGGGCGATCACCGGGGGGATCCCGCCGGCGTGGACGAAGATGGGATCCGAGAACTGCGACAGGATGCCGACGTCCGGCTCCCGGGCCGAGCGCAGATCACCGACCAGCGATGCGCTCTGGCACTGGAACACCGCCAGGATCCGGGTGATGGCGCCCTCCACCGGCTCCTCGAACACGATGTCGGCCTGGTTGAGCCCGGCCGACGGTCGGTCGTCGGGGTAGTTCCCGATCTTCACGCCCAGGGCGGGGCGCTTGGGCACGACTCCGCCGGGGGCCGGGAGCCCGGTCAGCGGGCAGGTGGCCACGGGGGCGGGCGGTGCTGTCGTGGTGGTGGCGGCCACGGCCTTCGCCGCTGTCGTGGCGTGATGGCCCGTGACCACCACGGCGATGACGACACCGATGATGGCGACGCCGAGGGCCCCGAACAGGTAGCCCCAGGTCCTAGGCGTCATCCCGCCCACCGATCTGTGGCCGGGAAGGCCGGGCCGACCCGTCCGGCGCCGGCCTGCCCGTGCCGGTCTCGGCTGGTGATCTGTCGTCGGGCACTGGGGCTGAGGTTACCGTCGGCCCACCGGCCGGTCGGGGACCGTCGGGCACCGCTCCGTCCCGTCGGGGACGCGGGTCCGGGATCCATCATCGAACATGCGTTCGGGTCTAGAGTGGCCGTGTCGTGCAGAGCGCGTCAGTCGTGATCGGCGCCGGATCCCCGTCCGGACCCACCAACCGAGTGTCACACCCCCTCCATAGGGTCGGCACGGTCAAGTGAGCACAGCACCGAGGAGTGGAAGACATGGAACGTGACAAGGCACTCGACATGGCCCTGGGTCAGATCGAGAAGCAGTTCGGCAAGGGGTCCATCATGCGCATGGGAGAGAACCTGCACATGAACATCGAGGCCATCCCGACGGGGGCGCTGGCACTCGATCTGGCCCTCGGTATCGGAGGCCTCCCCCGGGGTCGCATCGTCGAGATCTTCGGGCCGGAGTCGTCGGGAAAGTCGACATTGGCCATGCACGTGGTGGCCGAGGCCCAGCGGAACGGGGGCATCTGCGCCTACGTCGACGCCGAGCACGCCATGGACCCGGTCTACGCCAAGGCCATCGGCGTCAACATCGACGACCTGCTCATCTCGCAGCCCGACACGGGGGAGCAGGCGCTGGAGATCGCCGACATGCTCATCCGGTCCGGCGCACTCGACGTGCTCGTGATCGACTCGGTCGCGGCACTCACGCCCCGGGCGGAGATCGAGGGTGAGATGGGGGACTCCCACGTCGGCCTGCAGGCCCGCCTGATGTCGCAGGCACTCCGCAAGCTGACCGGGACCCTCTCCAAGTCGCGGACCATCGCCATCTTCATCAACCAGCTCCGGGAGAAGATCGGGGTCATGTACGGATCCCCCGAGGTCACCCCGGGGGGTCGGGCCCTCAAGTTCTACTCGTCCGTGCGTCTGGACATCCGCCGGATCGAGACCATCAAGGACGGAGCCGACCAGGTCGGGAACCGGACCCGGGTCAAGGTGGTCAAGAACAAGTGCTCGCCGCCGTTCAAGCAGGCGGAGTTCGATATCACCTTCGGACGGGGCATCAGCCGCGAGGGCTCCCTGCTCGACGTCGGTGTCGAGCTCGGGTTCATCAAGAAGTCGGGCGCCTGGTTCACCTACGAGGGCGAGCAGCTGGGCCAGGGTCGCGAGAACGTCAAGACCTTCCTGATGGAGAATCCCCAGCTCATGGCCGAGGTCGACGAACGGATCCGCGAGCACCTGGCCGCCCAGAACGCCGTCGAGGCCGAAGAGGCCTCCGCGGCGTTGCCCCACGACGGGGGCCTCTCGCTCGACGACCAACCCATCACGCTCAGCGAGTAGGCGGGGCACCGGGGGCATCCCCCCCGGATTCGTGCATCCGGGGACGGAATGTCCTTCAGGCGGACCGGTTTGATGCCGACAACGCTCGGGTAGCTCACACATTCGCCGGCCCGGGACGCAGTCTTTGCGTCCCGGGCTGCTGCGTTTTCGGGACCCTCCATCCGGTGGCGCCGGACCCGTCCCACGTTTACGCTCCACCCGGTATCGGTCACCCGGCACCCGGCACCCGGCCCCAGCCTCGAACCGGTGACCGGCCATCGACGAAAGCGAGCGGTCCCATGGAGTTCGGCATCATCCCTCCCGTGCGCACCGGGGTCACCGCCGACCCCGACTGGATGGCCTCGTTCGCCCGTCACGCCGAGTCGTGTGGATTCGAGTCGGTCGTGCTGGTCGAGCACGCCGTGGTCATCTCCGACTACCAGAGCACCTATCCCTACGCCTCGTCGGGAAGGATGCCCCTCCCTGACGACTGCCGGATCCCGGATCCCCTCGACCTGATGGCCTATCTGGCCGGAGTGACCGAGACCATCACGTTGGCCACCGGGGTGCTGGTCGCCCCCAATCATCAGCCGGTGGTGCTGGCCAAGCGGATCGCCACCGTCGACGTCCTCTCGGGTGGCCGGGTCAGGATGTGCCTGGGCGTCGGTTGGATGGACGAGGAGTTGCGCGCCACCGGGGCCGATCCGCGGAGTCGTGGGCGCCGGACCGACGAGACGGTTGCCGTGCTGCGGCTCCTGTGGTCGGACTCGGGTCCCGAGGGTGCCGACTTCGACGGCACGTTCGTGTCCTTCGGCCATGCCCATTCGTTCCCCAAGCCCGTCCGGGCCGAGGGGGTCCCCCTCCACATCGGCGGCCACAGCGAGGCGGCGGCCCGTCGTGCCGGGCGCCTCGGTGACGGCTTCCAGCCCCTGGGCCTCGACCCTGATCTGCTCGATGTCCGCCGGGACCAGGTGGCCCGGGCCGCCGAGGAGGCCGGACGTGACCCGGCCGCCATCGAGCTGACCCTGTCGGGGTACCTGCCGACCACCACGGAGGAGGAGGTCGACCAGGCCGAGGCCCAGGGGGCGTCCCGCCTGGTGCTGTCGACGTCCCTGTCGGCCGATCTCCATCAGATCGAAGACGAGCTGTCTGGCTTCGCCCAGCGGTTCGCACTGCCGGCTCCGGACCCGCGGTGACGCGCCGGGCGGCGGACGGGCCCACCGGCGGGACCGCCCCGCCCGAGCTGGTCGCCCTGTCGGCGGCCTATGCCGCCGCCGCCGATGCACGCGACGGCGAACGGTTCGCCGGTCTGTTCGTCGAGGACGGCTCATTGGTGGTCCCCCGGTACCCCGATGACCTGCGACCGGTCGTCACCCGGTCGGGCCGGCAGGCGCTGGCCCGGGTGCCCGCCGGCCTGGCCCACTTCGATCGGACGTTCCACCTGGTGGGCGAGGCGGTCTTCGCCGTCGACGGGGACCGGGCCACGGGGGACGTGCAGTGCGTGGCCCACCACCTGCTGGCCCCTCCCGCCGGTGCGGGTCCGGGGCCCGGAGCCACCCCGGCCTGGGTCGACCAGGTGTGGTTCATCCGCTATCGCGACGACTACGTCCGGACGGCGGACGGCTGGAGGTTCGCTCGGCGAGTGCTCCATCTCCAGTGGGTGGAGGAGCACGCCGTGGCCCGGGTGGGGGCGCCGTGGCCCCCGCTGCCCGACGCCGGGCCGGCCTGACCCCGGCTCCCGTCGGCCTGACGCCCGGCCTCAGCCGGCCGGTGCCGGCACCGGAACCGGTGGGGTGGGCCCGACATAGCGGGCGGCCGGACGGATGAGCCGGTTGTCGGCCGCCTGCTCCATCACGTGGGCGGCCCACCCGATGGTTCGCCCGACGGCGAAGGTGGGGGTGAACATCTCCCTCGGGATCCCGCAGGTCTGCATGACCACCCCGGCGAAGAACTCGACATTGGTATAGAGGCGACGACCCGGCTTCAGCTCGGCCAGGACGTCGACCGTGGTGCGCTCCACCTGCTCGGCGAAGTCGACCAGTGGCCCGCCGAGCCCCTTGGCCACGTCACGCAGGAACACCGACCGGGGGTCGTCGGTCTTGTACACGCGGTGGCCGAATCCCATGATCCGGTCCCCCTCGGCCACCGACCTGCGGACCCACTCCTCGGCCCGGTCGGGGGTGCCGATGGCGTCCAGCATGTCGAGGGCCCGGCTGGGCGCCCCACCGTGGAGCGGGCCGGACAGGGCCCCGACCGCACCGGTCAGTGCCGCAGCCAGGTCGGCCCCGGTGGAGGCGATCACCCGGGCGGCGAACGTGGAGGCGTTGAATCCGTGGTCGATGGTGAGCACCATGTACTGCTCGACGGCCCGGACGTGCTCGGGCGGCGCCTCCACGCCCGTCAGCATCCACAGGTAGTTGGCTGCCTGGGACAGGTCATCCCGGGGCGGGACGGGTTCCTCGCCGTGGCGGAGCCGGTGGGCGGCGGCCAGCAGCGTGGGGACACCGGCGCAGAGCCGGAGTGCCTGGGAGCGGAGCTCGGACGGACCGATGTCGAGGGTGGGCCTCCAGCCCAGCTCCGCCCCGAGCATCGAGATCCCGCTGCGCAGGCTGTCGAGGGGTGATCCCGCCCCGGCCAGGGCCGGGAGCAGGTGCTCCAGCCCGGACGGGAGTGCCCGCTGCGCCGCCACCTCGGCGCGGAAGCGGGCCGAGGTGGCGGGATCGGGGAGTGCGCCGTCGACGAGCAGGCACCAGACGTCCTCGAGCGACCGCCGGGCGGCCAACTCGGTCGCCGAGTACTGGCGGTAGTGGAAGAAGCCCTCGAGGCCGCGCACGTCGCCGAGGGAGGTCTCGGCCACCACCACGCCCTCCAACCCGGCCGGCACGTCGATGCCCGCCTCGTCGGTCGGACGGATCTGGGCCACGGACACCAGGTCCCGGATGGAGACCACCCCGACCAGCGAGCCCCCGTCGACCACCGGGAGGTGCCGGTAGTGGTGGCGGGACAGGCCGGCCCAGGCCGCCCCGACCTCCTCGTCGAGCGCCACCACGTCGGGGTCGGGGGTCATCCATTTCCGGACGGGCTCCACCAAGGGGTCGGTGTGGGCGGCCGAGGCCCGGAGCAGGTCCCGTTCGGTGAGGATCCCGAGGACCGCCGGGCCGTCGGTGACGACCACCGCACCGATCTGGCGGCGGTCCATCATCTCGGTCGCCTCGGTGAGGGACGCCTGGGCGGAACAGGTGACCGGTGGTGACGACATCAGCTGCCGGACGGCGGTGGGCATGGGCTTCTCCTCGTGGAGTCTGGGGGTGGGGCCACGTCGTGTCCCACGGGCGCCGGCGGACGGCCGGCTCCTCCCAGTGTGACGGGGCCCCGGCCGTGTGTAAATATTGATCAACTCAATATTGATCGAGTCAGCTGCGGCCGGAGGTGCGATGTCCATGGCTCGGATGTTGGAGACCGAGGAGGCGGCCCGGCGGCTCGGCGTGAAGCCGTCCACCCTCTACGCCTACGTGAGCCGGGGGCTGGTGAGCTCCCACCCGGCCCCGTCGGGGTCGGGTCGGCGCCGGAGCCTGTTCGACGTCGACGAGGTCGAGCGGCTGGCCCGCCGGTCGAGGGGCGGGCGGTCGGTGGAGACGCGTCTGGCCACCATCACCACCGGCATCACCCAGCTGACCGACGACGGGCCCGTCTACCGCGGCCGGCGTGCCGTCGACCTGGCCACCACGTGGAGCTTCGAGGAGGTGGCCCGGCTGCTGTGGCGGGGGGACGGTCCGGTCCCCGACTGGTCCCCGCTCCGGCTGGACCCACCCCCGGCCCTCGGGCCCCTGGACCGGATGCGCTGGGCGGTGGTGCTGGCCGGGGCGGACGACCCGCTGCGGGCCGATCGCCGTCCGGACGTGGTCCGGCGCCGGGCGGCGCGGCTGGGGGCCACCATGGTGGCGGTGCTGCAGCCGGCCGGTGGCAGCCCGGCCGTCGGCGGTGGGGAGCACACCACCCTGGCCGAGCGGCTCGCCGCCGTGCTGTGCCCGTCCGCCGGCCCGGCCGGGGTGCGCTGGGTCAACGCGGCCCTGGTGCTGATGGCCGACCACGAGCTGGCCACCTCGACCCTTGCCGTCCGGGTGGCCGCGTCGACGCGGGCCGACCTGTACGACGCCGTCCTGGCCGGACTGGGCACCATCGCCGGCCCGCTGCACGGCGGGGCCAGCCAGCTGGCCTACGGGCTGCTCGAGGACGCCGAGCGCCACGGCGTGGCCCGGGCCGTCGACGACTCGCTCCGGTGGCAGGGCCGGCTGCCGGGCTTCGGCCACTCGGTCTACACCGACGGGGACGCCCGCTTCGGGGTCCTGTTCGACCTGTTGGCCACGGTGGCCACCCCCGACCAGGTCGACCTGGTGTCCGCCCTGGTCGAGCTGGTCGGTGCGCACGACGTCCCGGCGCCGAACGTGGACCTGGCGCTGGCCGCCATGGCCTGGGCCACCGGCATGCCGCCCGACTCCGGCCGGACCCTGTTCACCGTGGCCCGGGTGGCGGGGTGGACCGCCCACTACCTGGAGGAGCTGGACGAGCGGCCGCTGCGCTTCCGGGCCCGCGCCGTCTACACGACCTCGGGGCCCGACGACGGGCCGGCCGAGGCGCCCGGGCGTGGTACGGCAACCGGCAGCCGGGACGGCTGAGCCTACGCTGCCGGTATGTCCTCGCTGCCCGCCCCCCGCCCCGACCGCACCTGCCTCGTGACCGGCGCCTCGTCCGGCATCGGCGCCGAGCTGGCCCGGCAGCTGGCCGGGCGGGGCCACGGGGTGACCCTGGTGGCCCGGAGCGAGGAGAAGCTGGTGGCCCTGGCGGCTGAGTTGGCCTCCCGCCACGACGTCCGGACCGAGGTCATCGTGGCCGACCTCACCGTCGAGGCCGACCGGTCGGCCATCGCCGACGAGGTCGCGGCCCGATCGCTGTCGGTCAACGTCCTCGTCAACAACGCCGGCTTCTCGACGACGGGACCGGTGGCGGGGGCGGATCCCGGGGCCGAGCTGGCCATGGTGCGCACCGACGTCGAGGCGGTGGTGCACCTGTGCACGCTGTTCCTGCCCGGCATGGTGGGGCGCCGCAGCGGGGTGGTCCTCAACGTGGCGTCGACGGCGGCGTTCCAGCCCCTGCCGGGCCAGGCCGCCTACGGGGCGTCCAAGGCCTTCGTGCTGTCGTACACCTACGCGCTGCGCGGCGAGCTCCGACCGACCGGTGTCACCGCCACGGCGCTGTGCCCGGGACCTGTCGACACCGGCTTCGCCGAGGCGGCGGGGCTCTCGGCCGAGGAGTTCACCGGCAGCATCCCCTCCTTCATGGTGGTGTCGGCCGCCGAGGTGGCCCGCCGCGCCGTGGCCGGGATGGACGCCAACAAGGCGGTGGTGATCCCGGGTCTCGGCAACCGGGCCACCGCCGTGGCCGGACGCCTCGCCCCGCGCCGATGGCTGGTCCCGATGGTGGCCCGGCTCCACCCGGCCCTCGGTCGCTGAGGACCGCGACCGTTCGGATGGGACCCCCGGCCCGGTCGGTGGCGGCCGCCGCGCTCGACACGGTCTGTGTCCTGGTGTTCGTGGCCATCGGCCGGCACACCCACGACCATGGCGTGACGGTGGCGGGCCTGGCGTCCACGTCGTGGCCGTTCCTGGCCGGAGCGGCGGCGGGCTGGCTCGTGTGGCGGGGGTGGCGGGCCCCGTGGCCGCTCCTGCCCACCGGCGTGGCGGTCTGGCTGTCGTGCGTGGGCCTGGGCATGGTGCTCCGGGTGGCCTCGGGCCAGGGCACGGCTCCCGCCTTCATCGCCGTGGCCCTGGCCTTCCTCGGGATGGAGTTCCTCGGTTGGCGCTGGATCGCCCGGTGGGCCGCCGGACGGGACGCCCGCGGCCGGCGCCGCCGGGTGGTCGACCCGGCTCCCCGTCCCGGCGCTGAGTCCCCGTCAGGGGATCCGGGTTCCTCTACGCTCCGGTGAGCCCAGGAGGGCGCCATGCCCGAAGAACCGATCACCACCGTCCCCGTCGCCGTCCCGGCCGGCGCCGCCCCGATGGACGAGAAGGCCACGGTCGACCTGGTCGGCAGCCGGTACCTCATCAAGTTCGAGGAGGACACCCTCCGGCACCGGCCCCTGTGGATCAGGGTGATCATCGAGTACATCGGCACGTTCTTCCTGGTGACCGTGGCCGCCGGGGCCGGGGTCATCGACCACTACGCCGGCGGTGGGACCATCAGCCGGTCGGCGGCGGTCATCGCGCCGGGCGCCCTGGTCATGGCCCTCATCTATGCGCTGGGTCCGCTGTCCGGGCTCCACATCAACCCCGCCGTCACCCTGGCCTTTGCCGGTCGCGGGGTGTTCAAGATGTCGTGGGTGGCGCCCTACCTGGTCGCCCAGCTGGCCGGGGCGGTGACGGCCGCACTCTTCCTCCAGGGCATGTTCGGGCACGTCTCGTCGGGGGGCAACTACCCCATCGTCCGGCCCGGGGGTGACTGGCGGTCGCTGGTGATGGAGACCGTGCTCACCGCCATCCTGGTCACGGTGATCCTCAACACCGCCACCGGCTACCGGAGCATCGGGCACAACGCCGCCCTGGCGGTGGGCTCGACCGTGGCCCTGCTCGGGCTGTTCGCCAGCCCCATCAGCGGGGCGTCCATGAACCCGGCGCGCACGCTCGGGCCCGACATCGTGAGCACCGACTTCACCGGATGGTGGATCTACATCGTCGGACCGGTGCTCGGTGCCACCATCGCCGTCCTGCTCATCGGGCTGGTGCGCGGCCAGCCCGATCCGGACGAGCGGGAGGCCGCCGAGGGCGGGGCCCTGCCCATCGAGCGCTAGAGGGCGGGAGTCAGCCCCGGGGCCCGGGGCCCGAGCTGGCCCGTCAGGGGGCGAGTGGCACCTGCCAGGTGAGGATGGTGCCACCCCCGGGGTTGTCCCCGAGGGTGAAGACCCCGCCCAGCTTTTCGGCCCGTTGCCGCAGGTTGACCAGCCCCCGGCCCTCGGAGCCCTCGGAGCCCTCGGCCGGGTCCTCGGCCGGGTCCTCGGGGCCACCGGCCGCCGCACCCATGCCCCGGCCGTTGTCGACCACGCGCAGCTGGCACAGCCGGCGGTCCACGGTGAGGTGGACGGCGGCCTGGCTGGCGTCGGCGTGCCGGCCCACGTTGGTGACCGCTTCCCGGGTGACGGCCAGGAGCTGGTCGGCGATGGCCGGTGGGAGCGCGTTGTCGACCGGGCCGTCGAACATGACCCGGACGTCGACGCCGACCGTGTCGCTCAGCTGGTGGGCCAACGAGACCATCTGCCTCCGGAGGCTGGTGCCGTCCAGGGAGCTGAGCTCGAAGATGCTGGTGCGGACCTGGCGAATGGTGTCGTCCACGTCGGCAATGGCCGCCTGGAGCCGGTCCGACACGGCGGAGGCCCCGGGGGTGCCGGCCGTGGCCTGGAGCGAGAGCCCGATGGCGAAGAGGCGCTGGATCACCGTGTCGTGGAGATCGCGGGCCAGGCGGTCGCGCTCCTCGAGGACGGCCACGGCCTGGACGCGCTGGTGCAGGCGGGCGTTCTGGATGGCGATGCCCGCCGTCACGGCCAGTGCACCCACCAGCGACTCGTCGTCGGCGGTGAACTCGGACCACCCGACCTTGTCGGTCAGGTAGAGGTTCCCGTAGACCTCGTCGCGGACGGTGATCGGGACACCGAGGAACGACGTCATGGGCGGATGGCCGGCGGCGAAGCCGGCGCTCTGGTCATGGCTGCCCAGCTCCGACAGGCGCAGGGGCCGCGGCTCGCTGATGAGGAGGCCCAACACGCCCCGCCCGGTGGGCCGCGCCCCGATCAGGCGCTCGTCGTCGGCGTCGATGCCCACGGTGATGAACTCGGTGAGCGCGGTGTGCTCGTCGTTGAGGACCCCGAGGGCGGCGTAGCGGGCGTTGGTCATGGAGCGCGCCTCCTCCACGATGTGGCGCAGGAGGGGGGCCAGCTCCAGGTCGGCTGCGAGCAGCAGGGTGGCCTCGAGCACCCGACGGAGCGTGGCGGGATCGTCGATGGATCGGTAGGGCACACGTCCTCCGTCGCCGGTGACACCGGCGGCCAACCACTACGCTGACGCGGGATGTCGCCCTCGACACTAGCCCTGTGGATCGGTGCAGAGTGCCTCCGACGCCCTGTCGGCCCCACCCGGCTCCGCCGGCCCGCCGGTGGGCCCGTTGGGTGCCTGGCCGTCCCGGCTTCCGACGGCTGGAGGCGGCTCCGGTGACCATCGGTGTCTTCATCCTCGACGACCACGAGATCGTGCGGGCCGGCCTCCGGTCCCTGGTCGAGGCGGCCGACGACCTGAGCGTGGTGGGGGAGGCGGGGAGCTGTGCCGAAGCGCTCGACCGGATGCCCCCCCCCCCCCCCCCCGGGGGCCCA
>Ga0302157_10000976_pt1 | contig 36231 bp, 32 predicted proteins | sample I_Bog_N3_3_FD_193502 | JGI IMG/M metagenome (GOLD analysis project Ga0302157, IMG submission 193502) | Peat permafrost microbial communities from Stordalen Mire near Abisko, Sweden - I_Bog_N3_3 | ecosystem: Environmental > Terrestrial > Soil > Wetlands > Peat | place: Sweden: Abisko, Stordalen...
CAAGATCGACCGATCCTTTATCCGCGATCTAAGCGCAGAAAGCGGCAGCCTGGATATTGCAAAGGCCATTGTGGAAATGGCCCACTCCCTCAGGCTGGAGGTCATTGCCGAAGGAGTCGAGACAGAGGAGCAACTAGGTTTGTTGCGCGGGTTAGGTTGCAATTACGTTCAGGGCTATCTGTTTTCAAGACCAGTTGCTGCCGAGACAGCCGGGTGGCTTTACCGGGAAATTCGTGAGCGGGGTCTCCTCGCTGCTGAATCGGCTCTGCTCACAGCCTGCGAACTCGGGGGATAACCTACCCACGTTACCCGGTTAAATTCGGTTTCCACTAGGCATGATACCGTCCAGCAGCGGCCCGTCCCGATTATCACGTGTCGATTCTCAGAGGCAAAGAGTGTCGGCAAAGCTCAAGAAAGTGTAGCCAAGAGTGTAGCCAAGCATCTGAGCCCTTTGTTTGCAATACTGGCGGAGAGTGGGGGATTCGAACCCCCGGTAGAACTTTTGGTCCTACAACGGTTTAGCAAACCGCCGCCTTCAGCCACTCGGCCAACTCTCCAACCGTCCCCGCAACTCCGCTTCCGCGCAGCGCCGGGATGAACCTTGATTATAGATTAGTTCTCCACAAATCTGCTTCGCAAAGGAGTCGTTTCGCAAAGGACCGCGGAAATTGCGGAGATGCTCCTAACTTCCGGGCCCGTGCGCCGGCTTGCCTTCCTGCACGTAGTTCCGGTTCCACTTTGGAATCTCCACCACATATGCACCCGGTTTCTCGATCACGGCCTGGCAGCCCAGCCGCGAGTTCAACTCAATGCCCGCAGCCGTTTCCAGCCGGTCCAGTTCCAGGTCCTCGGCCTCGCTGATGCCTTCGGCGCCGGCCTTTACGTGCAGATGGCAGGTGGTGCAGGCGCACACGCCGCCGCAGGCGTGGTCCAGGAAGATGTGGTAGTTCTCCGCCACATCCAGGAACGACATGGGCCGCCCATGCCCCTCGTACGGCATGGAGTCGAACTCGAACTCCACCGTTCGGCCCTCCGGCAGGAACGTCACGCGGACCATGCCCTCGGCGGGCGGCTTCGACAAATCGACTTCAGGAGAATCCACTGCGTGCTCAGCCATATGCTCCATTCTAAACTTCGCCAACGGCCTAACACCGATCTACACCGACGAGCACCGATCAAAAGCAGTTGAGAATCAAATCGGTTCCATCAGTGTCAATCGGTGTTAAGTTCTGTCCTTGTCTTCGTCCTCATTGAATTCAGCCTTTGCAAACGGATGCGGCGCATGCGGAGTTTCGCCCAGTCCGCCTCCCATTCCTTCGCTGGCAGCCTCCATGGTCTGGCCCTTCATTGCGCCCATCACTTCCGTATCCATCATCACTTCGGCAAAACGTCGTGTTGCCTTGTCCAGTCGTTCGATGCACTGACGAATCTCGCGGTAGTTGCCACCCGCAAGCGAGGTCTTCAGCGCTTCGATGCCGGCTTCCACCTGCGCAATCTCGTCCGCCGTCAACTGCTGCCACGCAGCGTGCTTCCTGCCCTTGTCCACGGCGGAAAGAATCGTCTCCGCCTCGTTCTTCGCCTCGATCAACTGCCGCGCCTCGATGTCCTCTTCCGCATGATCGAACGACGCCAGGATCATCGACTCGACCTGCTCGTCCGTCAGTCCATAGGTCGGCTTCACCTCGATATCGGCTTCCTTGCCGCTGCGCTGCTCGCGAGCGCTCACATGCAGAATGCCATTTGCGTCGATCAGGAACTTTACCTCGATGCGCGGCAGTCCAGCGACCATCGGAGGAATGCCCTTCAGGTCGAACCGTGCCAGGCTGCGGCAATCCTTCGCCAGCTCGCGCTCGCCCTGCAGCACATGGATGGCAACATTCGTCTGTCCATCGACGCCGGTGGTAAAGTGCTCGGTCGCGCTCGCCGGAATCGTTGAGTTGCGCTCGATGATCTTCGCCACCACCCCGCCCAGCGCCTCAATGCCCAGCGACAGTGGCGTCACGTCCAGCAGCAGCAAATCATCCAGCGCAGAGCTTCCGCCCGCTGCTGAACCGCCGGCTAGGATCTGCGCCTGTACGGCGGCGCCCAGCGCGACCACCTCGTCGGGATTCAGCTCCGTATGCGGCTTCTTGCCGCGCACGCTCAGGCCGAACAACTCGTCGACCAGCGTGCGCACCGCCGGAATGCGCGTGGAGCCGCCGACGAGGACCACCTCGTCGATCTGGGCTGGTGCGATGCCAGCGTCCTTCAGCACCTGACGAACCGGCCCGGCAGTCCGAGCGATCACGCCCGCCGCAAGCTGGTCGAACTGCGCCCGCGTCATCTCGCGCGAGTATCGTTTGCCGTTGGGGAGTGCAAGATCGATCCTCGCCGAGTCCGCATCGGACAACGCGATCTTTGCTTCGATCACTGCCTTGCGCACGGCCTGCACCAGTTCGCCGCTGGGCTTTGCCGCGATCTCGTCCGCGCCCAGCTCCGCATCGCCGGCGATATCGTCCAGCGCAATCGCAATCAGCAGGTTGTCAAGATCGTCGCCACCAAGATGCGTGTCGCCGCCGGTCGCGATCACCTCGAAGATGCCCTCGTGCAGCTTCAAAATGGAGATGTCGAACGTGCCGCCGCCAAAGTCGTACACCGCGATCAACCCATCGCGCTGCTTGTCCAGCCCGTACGCCAGCGCCGCGGCCGTCGGCTCGTTCACCAGCCGCAGCACGTCCAGCCCGGCGATGCGGCCCGCGTCCTTGGTGGCCTGCCGCTGTGCGTCGTTGAAGTATGCCGGAACGGTGATGACCGCCTTCGTCACCGGCGCACCGAAGAATCGCTCCGCATTCTTCTTCAACTGCAGCAGCACGTACGCTGAGATCTCCGGCGGCGTCAGTTGCAGTCCGCCGACCTCCAGCTTCAGCACGTCGCCTGGCTGCAGGCCGGGAACCAGCTTGAACGGGAACAGCTTCAGCTCTTCCTGCACATCCTCAACCCCGCGGCCCATCAGCCGTTTGGCGGAGTAGACCGCGCTCGCCGCATCGGTCAGTAGAGTCGCCCGCGCGGCGTTGCCCACCACAAACCCGCGTTCCTGATCGAACGCCACGACCGAAGGAACCAGACGGTCGCCGTCCTCGCCCGGAATGATGGTCGGCTGATCGCCCTGCAGGAATGCGACCAGCGAGTTCGTGGTTCCCAGGTCGATGCCGACTACGCGTGCTGCTGTCTCATCCGCCATGCAAGTGTCGCGCCCTTTCAGGTTCCTAGATCGATCCCAACCCAGCTCTACAGTTGGATGATATTGAGCTATCCACAGTTCGGTGGTTCGGCAGTTCGGCCCAAACCTCTATTGTCCTACAAACCGCCTGTCCCGCGGAGCTACCGCTCCGATCGCCCAAATGAGAAGTTTGCCAACCTCGCCGGTCACGCTACAATAGAGAAGGCTCTGCGGTGAGCCCGTTGAACGGTGGCTGCCAACAGCCGCGCCCGCAGGCAGCCAACAAGTAAGCCGATGTAGCTCAGTTGGTAGAGCAACTGATTCGTAATCAGTAGGTCAGCGGTTCAACTCCGCTCATCGGCTCCATTCTTTCAAGAAGGCAGATGCTCGATTTCCGGCAAGGCGCTGTGATCGATTCGACTCGGAATAGCCCCCTATGATCCTGGAGACTCCTGCTTCCGGAGACACGGTCTGGGATCTGTGCGTTGTCGGGACCGGGCCCGTAGGCATGGCCCTTGCCCTGGAGTTTGAGCAGTTGGGCCGGAACGTCCTGATACTGGAGTCCGGCGCTCTCGAACGCGACGCCACCATCGCGGAGGCCTCTGGCGCGGAGATCGTCGATATCCAGCGCCACGCGGAGATGAACCTGGCTGTCTGCCGCGCCCTTGGCGGAACATCGTGGACGTGGGGCGGCCGTTGCGTGCCCTACGATCAGGTCGATTGGCTCGACCGCGACTTTGTTCCCGACGGCCATTGGCCCGTCGCGGCCGAAGAAATCGCTCCCTGGTACAAACTCGCCAGCAAGTATCTGCTGTGCGGCGACGATACCTTTTCCATTCCCTACTCGCGCACGCTCAGCGACGGCCTGACCCTCGATGCGGTGGAGCGCTGGGCGACCGAGTCGCGGCTGATCCTCGTTCATCGCGAGGCGCTGCTGCGCTCCTCTCTCATCCAGATCAGCCTCCGGAGCACGGTTACCGGCATGAACCTCTCGGCTGACGGGCAAACGGTGGAGAGCCTCGCCATCTCCACTCCGTCCGGACCGAGCACCGTGCGTGCGCGGCAGATCATCCTGGCCATGGGCGGCGTGGAGACGACGCGTCTGCTGCTGCATATTCAGCAGAGCTATCCCACGCACTTTGGCGGTCTCGATGGGCCGCTGGGTCGCTACTACATGGGCCATATCTCCGGCAAGATTGCCAGCATCCAGTTCGACGATCCAGACTCCTTCCAGGACCTCGACTTCAAACTGGATACGAACGGCGCGTTCTATCGCCGGCGATTCATGCTGGCCACCCAGGCGCAGTTGCAGCACAAGGTGCTGAACACCGCATTCTGGCCAGACAATCCTCCGTTCTACGATCCCGCCCATCGCAGCGGAGTGCTCTCGTCCGTATTTCTCGCGCTGGCGTTTCCTCCCACGGGGCGCCGTCTGCTGCCGGAGGCGATCCGCCTGGTGCATACCGGGCCTCGGCCTTACAAGCTCGCAGCGCATCTGCGCAACGCCATTCTGGGCGCGCCGCGCGGCGCGGTGGACATGGTCCGTATTCTGCGCGACCGCTTCCTGCGCAAGCCCAGGAAGCCCGGCTTCCTGGTGCGCAACCGCGGCGGCAAGTATGCCCTGCACTACCACGCGGAGCAGATCCCCACCGCGGCCAGCCGCATCCAGCTCACCCGAGAGATTGATGCCTACGGCGTACCCAGGGCCCGCATCGATCTCCGCTTTACCGAACAGGATGTCGACAGCGTGCTGGAGTCGCACCGCGTGCTGGATCAGTCTCTCCGCGCCAACGGCATCGGGCACCTCAACTACTGGTATCCCCCGGATACCGTGCGTGAGCACATCTGGCAGATGGCGGCCGACGGCTTTCACCAGGTCGGCGGAGCGCGCATGGGGGCGGACCCCACCCAGAGCGTGGTGGACGCCAACCTCAAAATCCACGGGCTGGATAATCTATACGTGGCCTCGTCCGCTGTCTTTCCCACCACGGGGCAGGCCAACTCCACCCTGCTCGCAGTCGCCTTTGCCATGCGGCTCGCCAATCGTCTCGCCGGAGGTGCGTCCTGACCATGCGCACCGTGCCGATCAAACTCCCCAATGCGCCAATGCAACTGCCGCAGGCTTCCGTTCTCGGACTGGGCTGTGCCGCCATGCTGGGCCGCACCGGAAGACGCGACTCGCTGTCCGCGCTGACAGCCGCCTATGACGCCGGCATCACCTTCTACGACACCGCGCGCTCCTATGGCTATGGCGCATGCGAGGGCCTGCTCGGCGAGTTCTTCGCCGGCAGCAAGCGCGAATCCGTCCTCCTATGCACAAAATTCGGCATCCTCCCAGCGAACCCCACCGGCTGGAAACAGCGCCTGAAGCCGTTGGCGCGTGCGGCGGTCCAGGTCTTTCCCGGCCTTCGCAGTGTGGCCAGGCGTCAGGCCGCCGATCAGTTTGTCCCTGGCCAGTTCTCGGTCGCCACCCTCCGGTCCAGCCTGGAGACCAGCCTCCGCGAACTGAAGACGGACTACGTCGACATCCTGCTGCTGCACGCGGCGCCTATCGGCGCGCTGGCGCAGGACGACCTGATGGAAGAGATGGCGCGGATGCGCGATGCAGGCAAGCTGCGCGTCGCCGGGATTTCCGGTGAGCAGGACGTCGTCGCTGCGGCCTTCTTGCAGCGTCCGCCGGTGCTGCAAACCGCACAGTTCGCTCTCAATATCTTCAACATGGAATTCACCGGCGAGACCGCGAAGGCTGCATCCTCGATGTTCCTGGTCGCAAACCACCCCTTCGGAGGCCCGGACGGCGTAACCCAATGCAGGCAGCGCATCGCCCGGATGCGCACATCCGCCGCTCTTCCCGATTCTCTGCGTCTGAAGCTCGCCGCAGACGACGACCTCTTGCTGCCCGAAGTTGTGCTCAACAGCATTCTTACAGGAACCGGAGTCTCCGTCGTTATCCCCGCGATGATGCAGCCGAAGCATCTCCGCAGCAACATCCAGGCCGTGGAGAGCTGCCGCTTCTCGCCGGAAGAGCTGGCCTCGGTGCGCATTGCGTTGTGCACCGCGGACTGACCCTCCAGCCATTTCCGCAACGTCGGCCAAACCAGAGCCGCACGCCGCGGCCTGGACTTGGCGCTGGCTCGCCGTCGCCGATGCGATAGTCTAAACCCAGCGCCAGGCGATGGAGTGGCATCCAATTCCTGAGCAGCGTGTGGGACTTTCTTCCTACGGGGGATATCCGGTCGGTGAAACCATGGGTCATCAAGCTACGCTCGTTCGCACGCAGGACCGGGGTCATTGGGATCATCAATCGCTTTCGGCCTGCCGGCCCCTATGAGCAGCGCGTCCACCAGGCGCTGACCTCCGCCGTACGGCCCGGAGACATCGTGTGGGATGTCGGCGCGAACGTCGGCGTCTACAGCGAACTTTTCTGCCAGTGGGTCGGAAAGGATGGCTGTGTCGTCGCCTTTGAGCCCTTTGCCGACTCCTGCCGGCAAATCCGGGAGCGGCTGCCAGACTGTGCCTGGCTCCAGGTGGAGAACGTCGCACTGGGAGACACCGAGACGACTGGCCGCCTGTTGATGGGGCCGGAATCGGTCGAGAACCACATCGACACCGCGCCGGACTCTAATGCTGCAGAGGCCAACTCCGTGCCCGTGGAGATCTGCCGTGGCGATGCCGTATGCAAACGCCTGGGCCGAGTACCGAACGTGATCAAGGTGGATGTCGAGGGCTTTGAGGAAGAAGTGCTGCAGGGGATGGGCGACATGATGTCAGCGCCCGAACTGCGCAGCATTCTGGTCGAAGTCCATTTTATGAAGCTCGAAAAGCGGGGTCGGCCCACCGCACCCATCCACATTGAAGAGATGCGCCGAGCCAGGGATTTCAAGACCAACTGGGTCGACTCCTCGCACCTCTTCGCAACCCGGTAGCCTGCCCTGGCACCAAAGACCACTGGCACCAAAGACCACTAGATGCGGATTTTGCACGTCATTTCGGCGCTCGATCCGGCGGCCGGCGGCCCAGCGGAGGTGGTGCGCGTCCTGATGGAGTACGGCCCGGAAGGGTGTGACCAGGAGGTGGTCACCCTGGACGACCCGGACGAGTCTTTCCTCCGCCAGATCGCATTTCCCGTCCATGCACTGGGCCCGCCGACCTCCAAGTACGCCCGCAGTACCAAGCTGATTCCGTGGCTCAAGGCGAACCGCTCGCGCTTCGACGGAGTGGTGGTGCATGGGCTGTGGCAGTATCCGGGATATGCCGTCTGGAGGACGATGCGTGGCCACGTGCCCTATGTGGTATTCACGCACGGCATGCTGGATCCATACTTCAAGCATGCGTTTCCGCTGAAGCAGTTGAAAAAGTGGCTCTACTGGCTGCCGGTGGAGTACTGGGTGTTGCGCCATGCCGATCATGTGCTGTTTACCTGCGGTGTGGAGGCGGAACTGGCAACGCAAAGCTTTTGGCTGCACCGGTGGAAGGCGCAGGTGGTTCCGTTTGGCACCATCGCGCCGGAGGGCGATGCCGACAGTCAGCGGGCTGCATTCTTTCAGGCATGCCCGGCCGCGCAGGGCGGGCGGTTTCTGCTGTTCCTGGGCCGGATCGACCGCAAGAAGGGATGCGAACTGCTGCTCGATGCGTTTGTGAAGGTGGCGGCTCAAAATCCGGAACTCGACCTGGTGATGGCCGGGCCGGACGCACAAGGCTGGCGCGAAGAGCTGCTGCGCAGCGTCCCCGACGCCGATATCGCAGCGCGAATCCACTGGCCCGGAATGCTGCGCGGCGATGCGAAGTGGGGCGCCTTCCGCGCCGCCGAAGCGTTTGTGCTGCCGTCTCACCAGGAGAACTTCGGCATCGCAGTCGCCGAGGCGTTGGCGTGCGGCAAACCCGTGCTGCTCTCCGACAAAGTGAACATCGCGGCAGAGATTGCCGCGGATGGCGCCGGGCTGATGGAGACAGACACGGCCGCGGGAACCGAGCGCCTGCTGGCTCGATGGACCGCGTTGCCACCTGCCGAACGAGAGGCCATGGCAGCTCAAGCTCTCAGGTGTTTCCATCGGCGCTACGACATGCGCGAGAATGCAAAGACAACGCTTCGGCTGTTCGAGAAGGGCAGTCTGTAAGCTTCTGCCGTTCTCTCCGAGGATGAAGGGGAAGCGAAGGCAAATGAAGTGCGTTAACCCGGATGGGACAGATTCCAGTGCAACTTCTTGGGGATTTCTAATCTGGTACCTCTCCCCTAGGCTGGGTAGATGAGTGAGGGCCGCCAACCAGAGGGCCTAGTACAAGACTGAACAAGGATGATCATGAATCTGGAAGCCTTGCAGCCGTTGCTCTACAACCTGATCGACGACGAATCCGGACAGGACCTGATCGACTACGCGCTGCTTGCGGCTTGCGTTGGACTTGCCATTGGCGCTGCGACCAAGGGCCTGGACAACTCCGTCAAGAACGACCTCAACACCATCGGGAACACACTGACCAACTCCGTCCTCTAGGACAGGTTTGAGCAGTCCCCGGAATTGCCTCAGTGAGCCATCAACGACCGAGATTCCGACCCTTTGCAGGATCAGAATGACGCTCCTGAAAGGGTGGACAGACCCAATCCAAGCATTCCTGGCTGAGAGTTCGAGCTAACCGTGCGGTCTATTCATCGTCTCGTAATAGACTCCCTGGGACCTGGCTTCTATACTGCCTGCTATGAGCGACAAAGCACTCACCTACACCACCTCCAACGGGGCGAAGGATGGCACGGTCATCCTCACACTCGAAGGGCCTCTGACACTCAGCAATATGTTTGCCTTCCAGGGACAGTTCCGGGCGATGAAGCCCGCTTGCCTGATTCTGGACATGTCCGGAGTTCCTTACATGGACTCGGCCGGACTTGGCCTGCTGACCAACTACTTTGTCGCCGCGCAGGGCGAGGGCCGCAAGTTTCTGCTGGCCTGCGTCAATGAGCGCATCCTGTCCCTGCTCGAGATGACCAAGGTCGATCAGATCCTGAAGATGTATCCGTCGGTCGGCGCTGCCGAAGAAGCCTAGAGATCGTTCGCAACCGCCATGGCCGTGCGATCCGCATCCGTTGCGGCCATTTCCTGGGGCACGAGCCAGCGCATGGCTGAGGGTTCAGTCCAAATCCACCTGCAAAGCTGCTAAGAACCTCCGTTGCGCAGTCGATACCGGACCGCTGCAATTTGTTGCACACTCCCCGGATCCAGCGTCAAGTGGAATTAATCGTGCTGAAAATGCGCAACGGATTGCACATTCTCTTGCACGGCGCCCATCAAGTCACTGAATTCAAAGTCAACCATTCGGCCCCCAAAGTGCTTATTACTGCACAAGTGTGCCAGCCGTGTGTGCGCACATTTGCGCATCCCATTCAATTCTTGCCGTTCCAGTAATCCAGTTGAATTTCCGCAGAGGAGTTCGCCGAATGAAGAGCTGTCGCTATCTCGTTATCCTTGCCCTTTGCCTGGGGTTGACCCACTTCGCATGCGCCTTCCAGATGAACGTGCTCGATCCGTTTCCAGACCCCACGGTGGATGTTCTTCTCACCTCGAGCATATTCGATGTCAATTTCAGCCCCTGCTCCGCGTTGGAGCAAAAGCAGGGTTTCGTCGGCAGCGGGTGCTTCGAGGGGACAGACCTGCAAGTCATTTGCACTCCAGACTCCGATGACCGCGACGGCAAATGCGACTTGGACGACTACCACGGCGCCACCTGGGACAGCATTACCCTGACCTTCTCCGACCCCAGCTTGAGCGGAGAACCTTGCAGCATCCTCAGCGGCACCACGAAAACTCCATCCGTCTTCAGTGACACAAGTTGTACGACCAGCGGCAGTACCGATACTCTCACTTTCCTCGACGGCAGCATCAACTTTGGTGATACGTTTGTGATCGTGGAAGACGCGACGCCTGGGGATCCCAATCCTGACTTCGGAACCGGCGGTGCTGTTGCGGGCGTTGTGGGCGTGACTCCCGAACCCAACTCCGCCATCCTCCTGGCCACCGGAACCGGCATCTTCGGCCTGTTCCTCTACTCGGAACGCCGCCGGTTGCTCCGCAATCCGTTCCGCTCCTGACCGCGTTCGCCATATCGCAAGGCAACCCACAATTCGGCAAGCTCCACGGAGGGATTCTGTGCCAAAGTGCATAGAATCCCTCTTTTGCTTGCGTTCACCGTCGGCTTTCTGTCACGATAAAGCTCCCGTACCCTCACATTGCCTTCGTCCTGGGTGTCCGCTGAACACTCAAGTCGTGTAGTCTTTTGGTCTTAAGGAACCTCTCGCACCCATGGCTAGTGTCCCCCGCATGTTGCTTGCGCTGGCTTTGCTGGTCTCTTCGACCGGCGCCCCGGCCGTGGCCCAGAAGGCTGCGGACGCTCCTGCGTCCTCGCCTGCGGTCAGCCACATCACCTTGGGAGATTCCGCAGCCGAGCTCTACGGACCATGGAAGTTTCACACCGGTGACGACCTGGCATGGGCGCAGCCGGATTTCGACGACTCAAGCTGGGCCTCCATGGATCTGACTCCCCCGGCTGGCACGGCGGACGCAATCCTGGGAACCAGCGGATTCATTCCCGGATGGACGGCGGCAGGCTTTCCCAGGTACTCCGGCTATGCCTGGTACCGCCTGCGGGTGGAGGTCCAGGGCTCCGGCGCGCGCCTTGCCCTGAAGATGCCGGACAACGCGGACGATGCCTACCAGTTATTCGTCAACGGCGAACGCATCGGGGACTTTGGCTACTTCAAGCAGGACCGCGTCACGGCTTACCCTGCCCAGCCGCGCGGCTTCCGCTTGCCCACCAAGGTCCGCAGCGGCGTCATTACCATCGCCATCCGCATGTGGATGGACAGCGCGACGCTGTACAACAGCCCCAAGGCAGGCGGTATGCACACGCCGCCCGTGCTGGGCAGTGCCTCCATCATCGCGAGCCAGGTGCAGTTGGACTGGGACGACACCACGCACGTCGTGGGCAGCGGCTTCCTGGAGTGCCTGGTTCTCCTGCTGGCCCTGGTCGTCGCCGGCAGCCTGTTCTGGCTGGACCGCACGGAGAAAGCGTATGAGTGGCTGGCACTCGTCTCGCTGGCGACCTTGCTGGACAACGCCATCACACTGCTCATCAACTACACCACCCTGATTGGGCAGACGCCGGCCATCCTCCTGGTCCAGGTCATCCTGGTTCCGGTCCACATCGGCATGTGGGTCATCTTCTGGGGTTATTGGTTCCGCCTCAACCGCATGGCGCGCCTGCATCAGGTGGTCTGGGGAATGGTCTTCCTGCTGGTCGCTGGCACCGCGATGCTGCGCCCTCCGTTCTTTGGGCAGGTCATCCCCGTGCCGGCCGGCCCTAGTATTCAAACTGCGCTCCTGGTGATTAAGCTCGCCCTGGCCGCTGTCCTCATCGTCGTCACCTACCTGGGGATCCGAAAGGAAAAGGCGGAGGGCTGGATGGCATTGCCGGCTATCCTGCTGGCCGTGATCGCAAACTATCAACGCGAGCTGCGCCAGATCGGCGTCCATATCCGGTTCAGCGCCCTGGGCTTCAGCATCACGTTGGGCCAGGTCTCCACCATGTTGGCTTTGCTGCTTGTAACCGTCATGCTCTCCCGGCGGTTCCTGCACTCGGAGCGCAAGAAAGAACAGTGGAAGCTCGAAATCGAACAGGCCCGCAACGTCCAGCAAGTCCTGATTCCGGACAAGCTCCCCGCCATCAAGGGCCTGACCATCCAAAGCGAGTACCGCCCCGCGCGCGAGGTCGGCGGCGACTTCTTCCAGGTTATCCCCGGCACCTCCGAGGGCAGCGTCTCCATCGTGCTGGGAGATGTCACCGGCAAGGGCGTCCAGGCCGGCATGCTGGTCGCGCTCATCGTCGGAGCCATTCGCACCGAGGTGCAGCACGGCGTCAAACCGGAGCTCATCCTGGAAGGCGTGAACAACCAGATGTGCGAGCGCAAACAAGTCACCGCAACCGGCCTGATGCTCAGCATCGACCCCGAAGGTCTGGTCACGCTGGCCAACGCCGGCCACCTGGCGCCCTATCTCAATGGGAAAGAGATGGAGATGGAGGGGGCGCTGCCGCTCGGTGTCATTCCAGGAATGGACTTCCCGGTGATGACCTTCCAGATGCAGTCTGGCGACACGCTGGTGTTGATGTCCGATGGAATCGCAGAAGCCCAGAACGCGAGTGGGGCGTTGCTCGGATTCGAGCGCGTGCACGAGTTGATGAGCCGGCAGATCTCCGCAGCTGAGCTGGCAACCGAAGCCCAGACCTTCGGCCAGGAAGACGACATCCTGGTCCTGTCCATCCACCGCACGCTGGAGTCGGTCGCACTCCCTGAGCCGGAATCGGAACTGACCGCTCAGTAGAATCCCGGAAGGAACTCCTACCCCGGAAACGCCGCGACAGCGCTCGCCTCGTCCACGTGCAGTTTCGTATACCGCGTGATGCCCACCATCGTAAAGACCTTCATAAAGTGTGGCGTCAGCCCGAAACTCTGGATTGTCTGCCCCTTCTTACTTGCCGCAATCATCATCTGAATCACCAGCGCGATGCCGCTCGAGTTCAGGTACTCCACCTTGGAGAAGTCGATCAGGATCTGCTTCGCCGTGTCGGGCAAGCCCTGGTAAGTCCCCAGCACCGCCGCCTGCGATGTGCTGGTGATGTCGCCGACGAAGCGCAGGACCGTGATCGGCTGGCCCGCGCCCCCGGCAATCTCTTCCATCTTGACTTGCGTTCCCTTGTCCGCCATTGTGCTCCTTCTACTTTACCTGCAATTCCTGTGCCTTCGGAAGTCGGATGACCAGGCGCGCATAGCTCCCGGATGATGGCGTGCTCACCCACTCTGCCTCGTCCACCAGCGCCTGAATCAAAAACATCCCCATTCCTCGCGTTCTCTGTTCCTCGTGCATCTTCTTGTCGATGTCGGGCACTTCCACAGGAAACTTGGGACCGGTTCCAGTATCCAGAACCCTCACCTCCAACGAGTCGGAGGTCATCGCCAGGGTCACGCTTACGCACAGCCTCTCATCCAGTTTATTGCCATGCTCAATCGCGTTGATGCACGCCTCCGCGATGGCCGTCTTCAGGTCTTCTATGCGGTCGTCGGGAAACCCCATGATCCTGCCCACGCTGGCAGCCGTGTTCATCGCAATCTTCTCAAAGCCAAGCCGCGATGGGAGACTCAGCTCGATGCTGCTATGCATTGGTTCCATTGCCAGCGGTCTCCGCAAGTGGGTTTCGGAACAAGACCAGAGCAGTCATATCGTCGGACTGCTCATATCCGTGAGAAAAAACTTCCAGTGTATGAAACAACGACTGCAACGTTGACTGCGGCGTTGGATCCTTCGACGTTACAAAGAACTCCACCAGCCCGGTTTCGCCAAACTCTTCCTCGCCGCGGAAGACCTCCGTCATGCCGTCCGTGTAGACCAGCAATCGCGCTGCGGGATCCAGTTCATACTCCACCGCCTGATAGTTCGAGAAAGGCAACAGGCCAATCGGCGTGCCGGACGCAGCAATCTTGGTGAAGTTGCCTTGGCCGTCGATCAGGAACGCCGGGTTGTGGCCCGCGTTGACCACCTCCATCCGGTTGTTCGCCGCGTCCAGCCGGATCAGCATCGTGGTCACATAGCGGTGGCGCGCCTCAGAGCCCTCGCTGTAGTGCAGCAGGTTCATGCGTGTCGCAATCTCCAGTACCGGCAGCTTCGCATTCACCATTGCCCGGAAGGCCGACCGGAACGACATGCCCACCAGCGCGGAAGCCAGTCCCTTGCCCGCGACATCTCCCACCACGATAATCGTCTCGCCGTTCGGCAGGCTCACCAGGTCCAGGTAGTCTCCGCCCACCTCGTAGCAGGTTTGCGAGCGCGCCGCCAGCACGTAGCCGGGAATCTCCGGCATCTCCTGCGGGACCAGGCTCATCTGCACCAGTCGCGCCGCCGCCAGGTCTGCCTCCACGCGCTGCCACTGCACCGTGCGCTCGTGGAACCGGGCATTCTCAATCGCAACCGCCGCCTGCACCGCCAGCGACTCCAGAAAATCCGTCTCATCCAGGTCCAGTTCGCGGCTCGACGGAAACACCACCACCATATCCGTGAACTGCTTGCCATTCTTGTCGCACAGGGGAAACCGCAACCAGGACTCGCCGCACGGGTCGGAGCCATTCGCAATCGAGTCGTCGCGCAGCAGCTCCCGCAGGTGCGCCGGGACATCGCCATACGTATTCTCAAATGTGGAGAAGAACGCGCCGGTCAACTCCAGCTCGCGCACCAGAATCTTCAACGCGATATCCAGCACCTCGTCCAGACGGATGGTCGAGTGAATCTGGCGGCTTGCCTCCAGCAACGCCTGCAGTCGAGCTACCTGCTGCTGGGCGATGAGGGTTTCACTGAATTCCATCGAACCGGTTCCTCTCGTGCAGGGGCCTATGCGTCTGATAAGTATAGGCGATCGCGACTACATGCAAGCCACCGCAGAACAACATTACCGCCCCGCGCCGATCCTAGACCAGCCTCGCAACTACCGCATCCCGTGCCGCCACAGTCATCGTCAACTCCCGCCCCTGGACCCCAATCGCAACCCCGCCCCACACGTCCTCCGCGGTCTGGAAGTCCCCTGCCGCCAGTGTCACCGTCACCTTCTTCTCTGTACGTGTCGGGTTCGTCACCCACAGCACCCCGCCGCCGCCGCCCGGCTCGCGGTGCAGCCGTGCCTGCACCGTCGCCTCGTCGATCCTCACCTGCGGAGCCAGCCCGGCCAACTTCAGAAATCCGGCGAACAACTCCTTCGTCGCCGCGCCATGGTGCAGGGTGTATCCGGCCCCGGGAAAGGAGCCCATCAGCAGCGTTCTTCCTTGCCCATAGTCATTCGCAACGGCCGCCATATTGCCGTTCGAATACTGCCCCGCCGCCATCCCCCCATGCAACTCGTAATCCTGCCGGAAGTATCGACCATAGACGGTGCTGCCGTTCACCTCAAACGTCATCTGCTCGGACAGGTCCGGGTCGAACTCCACAACCTTCTCCCGCGCGCCGAACAACTCATCCAGCCCCATTCCAACGCCCGGCTGTACCGTCCCCGCCCGCCCATGGTCGCCAAAGTATCCCGGCAGTCCCTCGCAGATCAGCGTCCCGCCGCGCCGCACATAGTCCTTCAGCCGTTCCGCCGTCGCGCGCTTCAGCATCACCGGATACGCCAGATACACCAGCTTGTACGCATCGATATCCTGCAACGCCACAAAATCCGCCTGGATGTTCGCGTCGAAGAACGCCTGATACGCCCCGCGAATCGACTGCGCATAAAACTCCGTGCCGCCCTGCTGCGCATAATTGAACAGCTCCGACTCCGGCACGAACACCAGCCCCACATCGCCCTGCACCGGACGCGACTTCCAGACCTCCGCATGCGCATTCGCCCACTTCGCCACCTTGCCGGCCATCTCCGCGCGCGGTGTCATCGAGCCATTCATCGCAAACGGCCCAAACGCCCCAAACAGCGGCCCATCCAACAGCGGCCTCCAGCGCGGATACAGAATTCCCCGCGCCCCTGCAGCGCACGAGATCAGGTTCCAGATGCGCACATCCTGCGCATCCGGTTGCCGGCCATCCTCCCGTGGCCGCCCAATCACCTGCGGCTGCATCCACAGCGGTCCGGCTTCCGCCTCCGCGTGCCAGAACGGCTTGCCCTTCGCTCCGCTGCGCGCCAGGTCCATTGCCTGAAACTGTAGCCACGGTGCATTCCCATGCCGCGATGCCACCCACGTCAGCCCCCACACATCCATCAACTCCGCGGACCGCCACTCGTTGTGCGCAGACGACGGCAACGACTCCAGCGTCCCCGCTACGCCATGCGCGCAGATCAAGTGGCGCGGGTCCAACCTGCGAAACAGGTCTACCCTCCACTTCAGCAGCCGAAACGCATCGTCGATCCGGAACTCCAGCCAGTCCAGGCTCTCGGCAAACGGACCCAGCTCCCCCGGTGGCTCCACGTCCTCCCACGTCTCGTAGCTGTACCGTCCCCACGTCTTGCCCAGTGTTTCCAGCGACCCATACTTCGCCCGCAGCCACTCGCGCAGCTTGCGCTTGGTGGCCTCGCAGTAGCAGTTCATTTTCTTCGGGCCGCCGCCGTCATAGCTGTTCTCGTTCCAGATGTCATAGCCCAGCAGCGCCGGGTGGCTCCGGTAGCGCAGCACCAGCGCCGTCAGAAATCGTTCCGCGGCGGCCTGCGCCTCCAGATTGTCCAGGCACAGCCCGGGAAACCCTCCCACCGCCGTGCTCGCCCCAATCGTACTGCCCGCGGTCGACCCATCGCTCGCGGTGTACTTCGCCGCCGCATACCGGCGAAACGCCCACTCCGGCGCGCACGTCGTAAACTCTGCAATCACTACCTTCAGTCCATTCGCGTGCGCCAGGTCCATCATGCGGTCGTAGTCCGCCCAGTCGTACCTCCCCGGCGCAACCTCAATCGCGCTCCACAAGAACCAGTGGCGGAAGGTGTTCATTCCTACCTGCGCCGCCGTGGCATGGTCGCGCGCCCAATCCTCCGCCGGCGGGTTCGACTTGCGAAAGTACACCGCGCCGTACGGGAACACGGACCCCATCGCAATCTCCTGCCCGGCCGGCTCTTTCGCACCGCCCATGCTTTGCGCCAGCCCTGGCGCACTCACCACGGCGCCGGCCGTCAGCAGTGCCACCACCTCCACAAACTCCCGCCGCGTCACCTCCAGCTCTGGTTTGCTCACGGCAGGTTCGCTCCCATCCACTTCACCGTCTCGTCCAGCATGGACTTCGGCAGCCGGTTGTAGTCCCACGGCTCCGTCAACGACAGCTTGTCCGCCGCGCCGTAGAGCGAATAAACGCCCTGCGTCCGCTTTACCGTGGCCTCCACATCCCTGGGCGTCGCATCGCGGTCCAGTTGCGGCTGCACCACCAGCAACGGCCGCGGTGCAATCATGCCCAGCAGATCCTGATAGTCATACGGAATCTGCGCCTCGTGTCCGACAAAGAAGCCCAGCGCCGGAATCAGGTCGCGCTCGTTGCTGTACCGCGCCACGCCTCCATCGCCGCGGTCTGCCGTGTCCGTCCGCATCGGCGTAAAGCCCGCAACCGACACCACGCCCTTCACGCGCGCATCCAGTGCCGCCTCGTACAGTGCCACTGTCCCTCCCAGCGAATACCCATACAGATAGATCCGTGCAGGGTCCACCAGCGCATTGCCGCTCAGCGCATCTACGGCAGAGTGCGCATCCTCCACCAGCCGCCCCATGTGTGACCACTTCGGATAGCGGTCGTAGAACGCTCCCGTCTCCGACAGCCTGCTGCCGAACCCGCTTTGGTCATACGCCAGCACCGCATATCCCGCATGCACCAGCGCCAGGATCGGGTGCAGGTCGGAGTGATACACCCACATATACCCCAGCGGGTAGCTGTATCCATGGAGCCAGATCACCGTCGGCAGCTTCTTCCCCGGCGGCGTGTCGCGCGGATAATACAAATCGCCCGCAATGCCTGCAATCTGCGCCAGCCTGGCGCGGTGCTCCTCGCGCTGCTGCGTGGACATCGGAGCCTGCGCGCGGACTTGCACCGCCGCTCCCAGGAGAGATCCTCCCAGCGCCACGCCCAACAGAACACGATTGCCGATTCCCATATCCCCTCGCACTTTCACTCCACCGGGCATCTGTCTCACCCTCCGGACAGCTTGTAGGGCTCACTTCGACAGCAAGATCGCAAACGCCTATCGCCCAGACACTTGCAGCCATCCAGGGGGCTTGCCGTATGGTGGCGAGCATACTAGTGGGCCACCGGAACCGATGTCAAAGACCTGCCCCGAATGCCTACCCACCGCCACGATTCCTTGCACCCTCCGTCTAACCAATAAGTCGCCTACCCACCCGCGCTCCCTCGTCGTAGGATGGAACCTGACCCTGCGATGCTGCCTCCCGCTCCACTCCGCGCCGGACTCGCCCTGCTGGCTCTCGCCGCCACGGCGTGTCCGCTCGTCTTCGCCGCCGAGCACATCACCCTGCGCAACGGCTCCGAGTTCGATTGCACTCGGCAGGAACTCCGGCCAGATCCCGCAGGCGACCGCGTCCGTCTCTACCTCTTTCCCACCACAGCTACGGCATCTGCCAACGCCAACTACGTCGAAGTTGCCGCAGACTCCGTTCTCCGCGTGGACATTGTCCCCGACCCGCCCGCGCCTGCGCTTCCGTCCACTGCGAGTGCCCCATCCAGGCTTGGCCTGGGCGCGCCCGGCACCGCCCCGCTGACCCCGGCGGAGATGCACGAGATGCTGGCGCGCGCCGGCGCCCTGCACAACATCGATACCGACCTGCTCGCCTCCGTCGTCCAGGCCGAGAGCGCTGGCAATCCCCACGCCGTATCGCGTGCCGGAGCCCGGGGCCTGATGCAGCTGATGCCCTCTACTGCATCCACACTCGGCGTGCAAAACTCCTTTGCGCCTGAGCAGAACATCGGCGGCGGCACCGCCTATCTCGACCAGCTCCTCACCCGCTACCACGACGACATCGCTCTCGCCGTCGCCGCCTACAACGCCGGCCCCGCCGCCGTCGATCGCTACCACGGCATCCCGCCCTACGCCGAGACCCGCGCCTACGTCGCCCGCGTCATCCGCGCCTTCAACCGCCGCAAACTCGCCGCCGCAAGCCTGGCCGTCGTGGCCCATCCAGTCGCTCGCTGAACCCGCACAGGAGAGATGCCGCATGAAAAATCGCAAGGGCATCGCCGTTCTTGCGGTCGCCATCGTGCTTGCGCTCCTCGTCTACTTCAATCGCGGCCGCATCCACTTTGACTGGCGCGTCTTTTGGCAGCAACTGCGCCACATCGCCTGGGTCCACATCGCTATTGGTGTTGCGCTCATCTACGCCACGTTCTGGCTCCGCTCTCTGCGCTGGTCGGTCTTTCTGTCAGCCACCAAACGGGTCTCGCCGCTCTCCCTGGTCGGGCCGCAGTTCATCGGCTTCACCGCCGTCGCCCTCTTCGGCCGACTCGCGGACGTCATCCGCCCCGCGCTGGTCGCCAGGCGCGTCGACCTGCCCGTCAGCACCCAACTCGCCGTCTACACCATCGAGCGCATGTTCGATCTCGGCGCCGCCGCTCTCATCTTCTCCGGCGCCCTCGTCTTCGCTCCCCACAACCTGCCCCACCACGAGATCTTCGTCCGCACCGGCGTCGTCTCGCTGGCCGGCACCGCCCTCCTCGCCATCTTCGCGATCGTCATCCGCGTCGCCGGCAGCGCAGTCGCCACCGCCGTCCACGCCATCCTGCACCCGCTCTCGCAGCCCATCGCCATCAGCGTCTCCGCCAAGATCCTCGGCTTCCGCGACGGCCTCAACGCCATCTCCTCGGTGCAGGACTTTGCCGTCACTGCGCTCATCTCGCTCGCCATGTGGGGCATGATCGGCGGGGCGTATGTCGAAACCCTCCACGCCTTCGTCGCCACCCCGCAGCTCGCCACCATCAGCTTCTCCCGCACCATGCTCCTCATGGCGGCCAGCATCGGCGGATCGCTGCTGCAACTCCCCATCGTCGGCTGGTTCACCCAGATCGCCTTCACCGCCGCAGCCATGCACACCTTCTACGACGCACCCATCGAGGCCGCCACCGCCTGCGGTGCCCTGCTCCTCTTCGTCACCTTCCTCTCCATCATCCCCGCCGGCCTCCTCTGCGCCCGCCTCAACCACGTCAATCTGAAGAACACCGCCGCCGAAGCCACCGCTGAAGTTCCAGCCGAGCCGGTCCTCTAACCACAATCTGTAGGACGGGCGTCCCGTTTCGGCACCGCTGACACTTCGCCCTCTATAATTCCCGGCATGAACGATCAGGGATCCATCTCCCGCCGCGGCTTCGTCAAAGCCACCTCCATGGCAGCAACCGCGATCTCTGCCGGCCTCGCTCTGGACCCAACTCCCGCCGAAGCCGCCTCCTCTCCGGCCGCACCCGCGCCAGCCTCGGCTCCTCCCATGATCGGATTCCAGGTCGAGGTCGCTTATCTCCTGCAATACGGCATCGCCAAATTTCTCGACGACGTCCAGACCCGCGCCAGCGTCAACACCCTCATGCTGCACGCCAATCCCTTTGAGGCCTCCTGGGCTGGCATGGACAAGGCCACCAACCCCACCGGCAACTTCGCCACCGCCCATCCTCAGTTCTATCGCGACATCAAAATGCAGCCCCAGGCACTGAGCCCCGGCGACTTCAACCTCCCCGACGCAATGCAGAAGATAACCTCCGAAACGAAAAAGCGCGGCGTCAAGATCATCCCCTGGATGGAGGAGGACAATCGCGCGCGCCCGCAAATCAAGGGCATGGATGAGCTCTACGAAGTCGATCTCTACGGCCGCCGAACCACAGGCCATCCCGGCGGCCCGTGCCTCAACAACCCATACTTCAGAAACCTCATAGCCGCCCAGGTCGAGGACTTCATCCGCTCCTACGATGTCGACGGCCTCCAGCGCGGCTCCGAACGGCAAGGCCCGCTCGGCAACGCTCTCGGCGCTTGGCACCACGGTGCCAAGAGCGATCCCGGCCACACCTCCTGCTTCTGCGAGTACTGCGCCGCCAAAGCAGCCAAACTCGGCATCGACTTCACGCGCGTCAAGCAGGCGTTCCTCGCACTCGAGCCCTACGTCAGGGCTGGGCGCGCGGGCAAGCGGCCCCTCGACGGCTACTACGTCGAGTTCTGGCGCATCCTCCTCCGCCATCCCGAACTTCTCATCTGGGAGACCTTCTGGTCCGACAGCATGCGCGAGATGCAGCGCGAATTCTCCGCACGCGCCAAATCCATCAAGCCCGGCATCCCCATCGGCTACCACATTTGGCAGAACATCTCCTTCAACCCGATGTACCGCGCCGAGCAGGACTATCACCCCTACACCGAGTACGCCGACTTCCTCAAGCCCGCCCTCTACGACAACCCCGCCGGCGAACGCATGACCTCTTTCGTCGACAGCCTCACGCAAAATATCTTCGGCGACCTCAGCCGCTCGCAGATGCTTGACTTCGAATACAGCGTCATGGACCTGAAGGAAAAGTCGTATGCCCAGATCATCGGACGCCCCGAGTCCGAATACCAATCGCAGCTCGCGGAGCAGCCCATCAACGGAACGCCGCGCGGCCCATTCGAGCGCTTCTCCGCCGACTACCTCTACCGCGAAACCAAGCGCGCAGTCGATGGCGTCGCCGGTTCCCATACCCAGATCTGCGCCGGCCTCGGCATCGACGTCCAGCTCAAGAACAGCACACCCGAAAGCGTCCGCGACGCTGTCCACGCCGTCTTCCGCGCCGGAGGCACAGGCATCGTCCTCTCCACCAGCCACGCAGCCATGCGCCCCGAAAACCTGAGCGCAGTAGGATCGACCCTCCACGAACTCAAACTCGTCTGAGATTCTCTCAGCTTTCAGTCCGGCCCACTGCCTCGAACCTCGCACCTAGAACCTTTCCTCTCGCTTACACTTGAATCCGTCGCATTTTGCCGTGAAAAGGAACCCCAGTGCCCGCCACTCCCCGCCCGCTTGATCTCGTCCCGCACCGCCGCTACAACCCCCTCCTCCGCCAGTGGATCCTCGTCTCCCCGCAGCGCACCCAGCGGCCCTGGCAGGGCGAGACCACCAAGGCAGTCACTGCCCCCGGCCTGCACTACGATCCCACCTGCTACCTCTGCCCCACCAATGCGCGCTCCGGCGGCGTTCGCAATCCCGACTACCCATCCGTCTACGCCTTCGACAACGACTTCCCCGCGCTCCTGCCCGAGGTCCCGCCCGACGCCACGCCCAGCACCACCCCGCTCCTCGTCGCCGAGCCCGAGCGCGGCCGCTGCCGCGTCCTCTGCTTCCATCCCGACCACTCCCTGACCCTCGCCCGCATGTCCGTCCCGGAGATCGCCGCCGTCGTCGACGCCTGGGCCACCGAAACCGCCACCATCGGCGACTTGCCCTACATCAACCACGTCCAGATCTTCGAGAACCGCGGCGCCATGATGGGCTCCTCGAATCCGCACCCGCACTGCCAGATCTGGGCCACCGAACACATCCCCGACGAGCCCCTCCGCGAGCTAGCCGCTCAGAAGGCCTACCAAGACGAGTACCACTCCTGCCTGCTCTGCGACTACCTGGCCACCGAACTGGCCCAGCCGGATGCCCGCATCGTCGTCGAGAACGACCTGTTCGTCGCACTCGTCCCCTACTGGGCCGTCTGGCCGTTCGAAATCATGATCCTCCCCCGCCGCCACCTCGGCAGCATGACCGATCTCACCCCCGCCGAGCGCATCGCCCTGGCGGACATCCTCAAGGCCGTCACCACCCGCTACGACAACCTCTTCCAGATCAGCTTCCCCTACACGATGGGCTTCCATCAGCGCCCCACCCATGGCCAGGCGCACGACGAGATGCACTTCCACGCCCACTTCTACCCGCCGCTGCTCCGCTCGGCGGAGATTCGCAAGTTCATGGTCGGCTTCGAGTCCTTCGGCCAGCCCCAGCGCGACCTGACCCCGGAGACCGCCGCCGGCCGGCTGCGCGCCCTGCCGGAAAAGCACTACGCCGAGGCCTGACCACCCAGGCCGTCTGGATCAGAATCGTCATTCTGGAGCATAGCTCCAGAATCTCCGTCGTTGCCTCCGCCCGCAAGCCTGGATTGCGAAACGGCACGAATTCCTGCGCAGCCCAGGAATTAATCAGCCGCGCCGCCATTTGCTGCATCCAATCTCGAAATATCTCGCCGAACCCTGAGGACTGATCCGTGCCCCCTACCGCCGCCCTGCTCGACACGCTCGAACCTGTTGTGAGTTCCGCCGTCGCCGCTGAGGCGCGCCACGGTCTCACCTCCAGCCCAAAATCTCTCCCGCCCTGGCTCTTCTATGACGAGGCCGGCTCCCGCCTCTTCGAGCAGATCACAGCCCTCCCCGAGTACTACCTGACCCGCGCCGAGCGCGAGATCTTCACCGCCCACGCCGACGACATCTTCCTTTCCCTCACGGACAGCCTTGTCACCAACCTCACCATCGCCGAACTGGGCGCCGGCACCGCGTCCAAGACAGGAATCCTTCTCCGCGCTCTCACCCGGTTTCAGCCGACGGTCCTCTATCAGCCCATCGACATCAGCCCCACCGCCCTCGACGAAGCCGACGCCCAGATCGAACGCACCATCCCCGGCATCACAGTTCGTCCCCAGGTCGCCAACTACGTCACCGACGCGTTCCATATCGAGCGGCCGCACGACGCCAAAGTCCTGGCCCTTTACATCGGCTCCAGCATCGGCAACTTCTCGCCAGCCGAGGCCCGTGGCATCCTCGGCCGCCTCCGCGCCCAACTCCTTCCAGGCGACGCGCTCCTGCTGGGTACCGACCTGGCTCCGTGCCCGCCAGACGTCGCCGCTCCCAGCAAGTCCCCGCATACCCTGCTGGCTGCCTACAACGACAAGCAAGGCGTCACCGCCGCGTTCAACCGCAACATCCTCGCCCGCCTGAACCGCGAGCTCGGCGCCAACTTCCGCCCGGACCAGTTCGACCACCGCGCTCTCTGGAACCACTCCCACTCGCGCATCGAGATGCACCTCCGCTCCCTCGTCCCGCAGCGCGTACACATCCCGGCCAACTCCGCCGGCGGCGACCTGAACCTCTACTTCGCTCAGGGCGAGACCATTCATACCGAAAACAGTTACAAATTCACCCCTGCCGCCATCGCCGCACTGCTCGCCGATTCCGCCTACTCCCCGGCCCGCACCTTTACCGACCCTCGCAACCTCTTTGCCGTCACCCTGGCCCTTGCCGTGTGAGAGATTTGTGTTCCCCTGCGCATCGCGATAGCGTAAGAGCATCATCATGTCCCCAACGCAATCGCATCCCGAAGGCGAAATCCTGCCGCCAGTTCCGCAGGAGGCCCCCGCAGAGGCCTATACGCCTGCCCAGGCTCGCCGCCGCCGCGAGTTCAGCACCTGGGACCCGCGCTCCGCCCCCGGCACCTACTTCCTGCTCAGCATCAACATCGCCGTCTACCTCTGGATGGTCCTCCACGGCGTCGATCCCCGCGATCCCTCCGAGAATGCTCTGCTCCACTACGGCGCCAACAATACCTGGCTCGTTCTCCATGGCCAGTGGTATCGCCTGCTCACCGCCACCTTCGTCCACGTCGGCCTCATCCATCTCCTTACCAACATGTGGTGTCTCTGGAACCTCGGCATCCTGGGCGAGCCCCTCATCGGTCCCTACGGAATGATCGCCGTCTATATGCTCACCGGCATCGCCGGAAACCTGCTCAGCATGGCCTCCAACGTAGCCAACGTCCTGTTGCCCCCGCACGATCCGCACGCATTGCTGGAGGTCGGCGCAGGCGCATCCGGCGCCGTCTTCGGCATCGCCGGAATCCTGATCGTCCTGCTCAGCAACCGCCGCCTCCCATTTCCGTGGGAGGAGCTCAAGCGTCTGCGCAGCAGCGTCGTCAAATTTGCCGCCATCAACCTTGTCATTGGGCTCACGGTCAATCACCTCCCCACCGGGATCATGATCGACAACTCCGCCCACATCGGCGGATTCCTCTGTGGCCTCGCGCTTGGCGTCCCGCTCCTGTCCCACATGACCGCGGGTCGCGAGGGCTACCTCGGGCGACAGAAGCTCACTTTCTCCGTCGCCTGCCTCGTCCTCGCCCTCTTCGGCTACTTTATCGCCTATTTTGCTTAGCTCCGGAGAGGCATCGCTATAAGTTGATCTGTCCTTCGTCCCGCTCCATAACGAACAACGAAAAGGCCCACCCTTGGATGGGCCTTTCTTTGAACCTTGAACCTCGTACCTTGAAGCTGCCTTACACCAACGTCGTCTGCGCAAACTTCCGCACCATCGCCAGCAGCAGCTTCCGGTCGTTCTCATTCAGGCGCGCAGAGTACCGCTGGATCTGGGTCAGAAAGCGAATCTCTTCCTCGCTCAGCCGCAGCGGCGACATCTCCCGGCTCACCGCCTCATCGGAGAAGAATTGTGCCAGTTGCAGGTCCATCGCATAGGCAATCTTCTGTAGTGTCTCCAGCGAAGGCACCGTGTGCCCGTTCTCCACGCGCGACAGGTAGCAGCGCAACAGCCCCGTGCGCTTCTCAATGTCCCCCTGGGACATTCCCTTTTGTTGTCGATAGGCCCGGATCGTGGAGCCAATACTCGACGCGATCGTATTGACCGGCGGTGGTAACGTGTCGTGCGGCATCGGAAGTGTTTGCATATCAGCCATTGACCACAAAGTAACCATCCGCCGTGCCGTGGTCAATGACTAATTCGTGTTATCCCCCGATTCGCGAACCACCCTAGGTTCCCCTTCAGTTGCCTAAGGGCCAAAGAATCAATCCGCTGGAATCGCTCTACCACCCCGCAATCCAGCCGCCATTGCCAGTGACCGCCATCACACCCAGCGGGTATCCCCGCGTCTTGCTCTCGACCTCCGAAGCGCCTTACCCCATGTACATCCCGCCGTTTACATCCAGCGTATGCCCGGTAATGTACGAGGCATCTTCCGACGCCAGAAACGCCACCGCAGCCGCGATGTCCCGGTCTGTCCCTGCCCGCTGCAGCGGCACCTGGCTGGTCATCGCCGTCTTCTGCTCCTCGGTCAGCACTGCCGTCATCGCTGTCTCGATGTATCCCGGCGCCACCGCATTCACCGTAATCGTGCGACTCGCCAACTCCCGCGCCAGCGACTTCGTCAACCCAATCAGTCCCGCCTTCGACGCCGCATAGTTCGCCTGCCCCGCCTGCCCCGTCTCGCCCACCACGGACGCGATGTTGATCACCCGCCCCCACCGGCCCTTCAGCATCGACCCCATCGCCGCCTGCGTCATCAGGAACGCGCCCGTCAGGTTCGTCGTCAACACCGCATCCCAGTCCGAGCGCTTCATCCGCAGCGCCAGAATGTCCCGCGTAATCCCCGCGTTGTTCACCAGGATGTCCACCTTCCCCAGCTTGGCGATCACGGCCTTCACGCATGCCTTGATGGAGTCTTCGCTGCTCTGGTCCAGCACAAATATGTGCGCCGAGCCTTCGCCCGCACCGTCCACGTCTCCGGCATCCACGCCCGCGCTCGCCGCCCCGCCGCACAGTGCGGCCGCGTCCTCCAGCTCGCCTGCAGCCTCCACGCGCCGCGCCATGGCTCCGTTGATCTCCGCGGCCACCTCTGCCAGCTTCGCCTCATTCCGCGCGCACAGAGCCACGGTTGCGCCCATTGCCGCCAGCTTTACGGCACACGCGCGTCCAATCCCCTGCGACGCTCCCGTTACCAACGCAACCCGACCCTGCAATCCGCTCACAGTAACTCCCATTCCCATTCCCATTCCAACGACCCCTGATTATACGAAACTGCCCGGGAGCCACATGGGATCGGTGGAAACTGCGCAGCAAATCGCACCGTTGGCGTCGGCGCAGCATTGCTGGCTGCAATCCCTCAGCGAGACCTACCGGCCAGGTGCGGTCGCACAATGAGGCTTTACCCCATTGCGCATTGCTAAGCGGAGGCTGCGACGCGGACGAGCTGGGCGGGCGGGGCTGCGAGCGACATCTTGCGGGGTCCGCGTTTGCGCGCGACCAGGATGCGGACGCGTTCCAGCAACTCTGCGGGAGAACTGGCTCCCTTGGGTAGGAATACATCCGCGCGGCCAGCGCGGTCGTAGGCGGTCACAGTGCCGGAGACCAGCAGCGCGGGCAGCCCCGGGTGCAGATCCTTGGCGCGGCGGACGAGTTCGTTGCCGTCCATCTGCGGCATCATCAGGTCGCTCAGCAGCAGGTCGAAGGCGCCGGGCAGGGAACTGGCGATCAGTTCGAGTGCGTCCAGCGGGCTGGCTACAGCGGTTACGCGATAGCCGCGGGTTTCGAGAAGGAAGGTTCGGACGGACAGGACCTGTTCGTTGTCGTCGACGCAGAGGATGCTTTTCTTGGGGCGCATAGCTTCTCGGTTCTGCCGATTGCAGCGCCGGCCGGCTTCAGAACCGGTCGAGCGATGCAGCCTGGCGGATGAGTCCCGCGGCGCGTTTGCTGGTTGGCGTACGCGCTCTGGGACGGCGTAATTGTTACCCGCGATCCGGGCCGGTGGAATCTGCTCCGGCGGAGTCTGGGGGACTGGTCCGCGCAAGAGGCAGGGCGGCGGTTGCCGGAGCTGCGCCCTCAGGGCGAAGCTCTCCTACCTGCTCGGTGAGGAGTCAGTTCCCCAGCCGCCGGACGAGCAGATACATGCTCGACGGACCGCGGGTTTGAGAGAGCCGGTGGCGGCGCAGGTTGCCACGCGGGGGGTCAGAGTGTGTCCAGGTCCGACTTGCCGGAAGTGCGGGAACCGGGTCGCAATGGGTTGAGCCGAAGATCAGGGTCAACGATCACGACAGGGCTCGATTGCACCTTGTGTCAGGAGCGGGACGTTCAGAAGCCGCGACTGCGAGCCGGTAGCTTCTCTCAAGTCAAATTGTGAGAAAAAACATGGAACGTTGTCAGAAAAAACATGGAACGGTTGCCTGTATTGCGGTATGCATTGCCTGTGTAGCGGTGTACGTTGCCTTGTGTTGGATGGGTCATGATTGTCGTACGGAAATCCGAAGTTCGATCTTGCCGATGCCGGCTCCGCTTCTCGGCGCTTCCCAACAGTACGGATGGGTACCCGAGTTAGCAACAGCGAAGACACAGCGAAACGAGGGCATATTTCCGGTTGCAGATTCACTGAAATTTCAAAGAGTGCATGGATGCTGGACGTTTGCGTGCCCCTCCTGTTGAAATCTCGTGCAAGCAGGCAGGAAAAGGCGTCCTGTTGCAATGGGAATGGTGCGGCCTGCAACGCGCACATCGAATACCCGGTCGCCTTCGCGCATTGCCTGCACGTCAATGCGGCTCGGGCGAAGCATCTCAACCCCCTGCTCCAGCACAATAGGTTGACCGCTGGCCACCGCGGAATGACGCACCAGATACGCAATGGCGCATCCAGAGGCGGAGCCGGTGGCGGGATCTTCTCCGTTGTAGAACTGCATGCGCGAGTGCCAGTCCGCGCCAGAGCCCGCGGCCGCGTGTGTGGTGCAGTAGAAGAACTTGGCATCGCTCTTGGCCAGGTAGGCGATGGCGAGCGGCTGCGGAATCGCGAGGCGGGCAGCAACCTCCAGCGAGCGCAGCGGGACAATGCAGAAGGCCATGCCCGTGGATACAGTCTGAATGGGCAGCGCAGGATCAAGGTCGCCGAGCGAAAGGCCGAGAGCCGCTGCAACGGCCGATGGATCGTGTACTTCGCCGAAGACGGGGTCGTTCTGGCGCATGCTGCCGTAGACGCCGAAGCCCTGCTGTCGCGCAGCGAAACGAACGGGGATGGGGCCGACGCGAAGCTCCAGCGTGATCGTGTCTGCTCCGGCGAAGACCGGATGATGGAGATACAGCCAACTTGCTGTGCCCAGGGTCGGATGGCCCGCGAACTCCAACTCCTCCCGCACCGTGAAGATGCGGACGTGCACGCCGCGCTCACGCTCGACGGCCGGGTCACGCGGCAGAACGAAGGTGGTCTCGCTCAGGTTCATCTCCAGGGCGATGGCCTGCATCTCCGCCGTGGTCAGGCCGCGTGCATCGGCAAAGACAGCCAGTGCGTTGCCCTCCAGGGGCTGTTCGGCGAACACGTCGACGCGGGCAAAATCGTAGGCGCGAGCCGCGCTGGATACCGATGGACTTGGGGCCGAAGTTGTAGTGGGGGCAGTTGACATGGAGTCTCCTGAGACGTATGTTTCAAGATAGACCGCAATGAAGCAAAACTGCTTCACGCCAGCAGGGCTGGCGAGCGGCCCAAAAGATTAGATATGACGATACCGCTGAATCCGAATCCCACACCTCGCTGCTGTTGCTGTCGGCTGGTTTGGGTGTGCGCCTAAGCGAATCGTAGCAAATAACCTTTTCGATTCGAGCAGTGCGAGACCCACCCAGTGCCAACGAGCCGGGTGGGTTTTTTGAGTTTGCGACCCAGGCCGAGCAACCACACAGGAAAGACGATCTCACATATACGAGGGAAGAAACGATGTCGCTCCGGATTAACGACGTAGCTCCTGACTTTACTGCCGACACCACGCAGGGAACGATCAACTTTCACGAGTGGATTGGCGATAACTGGGCCGTCCTCTTCTCGCACCCCAAGGACTTTACGCCCGTATGCACCACGGAGCTAGGCGCCGTGGGCGCGCTGGAGCAGCAGTTTGCCGCGCGCGGGGCCAAGGTGATCGGCCTTAGCGTGGACCCGGTGGAAAACCACAGCAAGTGGGCCAAGGACATCGAGGAAGTCACCGGATCGGCGGTGAACTTCCCTGTGATCGGCGATCCCCAGCTCAAGGTGGCCAAGCTGTATGACATGCTGCCCGCCGACGCCGGCGACAGTTGCGAGGGACGCACCCCGGCGGACAACGCCACCGTGCGCATGGTGTTTGTGATCGGGCCGGACAAGAAGATCAAGCTCACACTGGCGTATCCGATGACCACCGGACGTAACTTCGACGAGGTCATCCGCGTGCTCGATTCCATGCAGTTGACGGCGAAGCACAAGGTGGCCACGCCGGCGAACTGGAAGCCGGGCGAAGACGTCATCATCACCGGCGCAGTCTCCAACGACGACGCAGCGAAGATCTTCCCCGGCTACAAGACGGTGAAGCCGTATCTGCGGACGACGCCCCAGCCGCGCTAAACGTGGCAAACTGAATTGCACCGCCGCGTGGGTCGAGGTACGACGCACGTGGCGGCCGGAAGCACCGATGGCGAAGTGGCTAACGCGCTGGTCTGCAAAACCAGTATTCATGGGTTCAAATCCCATTCGGTGCTCCAACTCCTTCTCGGTGCTCCAACTCCTTCTCGGTGCTCCAACTCCTTCTCGGTGCTCCAACTCCTTATCGATACGCTTACGGTGCGAGTGTTGTCAGGCCATGCCGAAGCGTGCGCGGACGTCTGCGGGCGTCAGTCCTTGTTCACGCAGAGTACGCAGCGCCAGCGCATCGTGGCGCTTGGCCAGGCCGACTCAGTGCTCGTCGCGCAGCAGTTGGGTGTGGACGTACGCGACTGGCGGCAGACCGAGGGCGCTGCAGCAGGATCGGGCGCGCGGTGGATTTGAGCAGGCCGGCGCCGCGCACCACCTCTGTGATGCTCATGGCGGCCGCTGTAGGGCGGGCGCACGACTGTCATGATACTGCGGCGCTACTGCGTGTCTTCACTGGAGATGGCGTAGTAGCCCTTGCGCGTGTCGATCTTCAGGTCCTTGCCGCAGGTCAGTTCGATCTTACGGAAGGTGCCATCGGCCTTGGGATTGGTGGGGGTGTAGCTGGCCAGGTATTCGGTTCGCAGGTCGTCCTTGATCTGGTTGAAGGCGTCCTCCAGCTTCTGGCCGTTGTGGCCTACGTTGATCAGCCGGCCGCCGGTGTCCGCGGTCAACCTGGCCATGTCGCGACTGCCAAAGTCGGAGAGGTTAATAGAGCCGTCGTAGGCGGAGCGGTCCGCGATCAGGATGACGTAGATGATGGCATTAGCCTTCTGCGCCGCTTCGGTGGCGGTCTTCAGGGTCTCCTGAGAGCCCTGGTCGCCGCCGTCGGTCAGCAGGACCAGCACCTTGCGGCCTGCCTCCTGCGAGAGCTTGTCGTGGGCGGCCAGGTAGACGGCGTCGAACAGCAGGGTGCCGCGCGGCTCGCCATTGCCGGTGACCGAGCCGTAGGTGGCGCCGGTGTTGATGGTGGCCTTGTCCAGGGCGCGTTTGATCTCGCTGGCGCGGTTGGTGTAGTCGGCCAGCAGGTCCACGTTGATGTCGAAGGAGATCAGGAAGGCCTCGTCTTTGGGCGTCAGCACATCGCGCAGGAAGGTGGCGCCGGACTCCTGCTCCAGGGGCAGCACCTGCTGTTGCGAGCCGGAGGTGTCCAGCAGGATTCCGATGGTCAGCGGCAGCGAGTGTTCGCGAGTCAGGTTCTTGATGGTCTGCGGGACCTTGTCCTCGGTCAGGGAGCAGTCGCTCTTGGCGAGGTTGGTGACGAAGCCCTCTTTGTCGCGGGCGGAGAAGTAGAGGTTCACCAGGTTCACGTTGACGTTCAGCGTGGGCGCGTCCGTGCTGTCGGCGGCCGGGGGCGGAGCGTCGCTGGGTGGGGGCGGGCCGCCGGGCGAGGGCGCCTCCTGGGCGGGCAGGCTCACTGTAAGAGCCAGAGAGAGCAGGGAAACAAGGAGGAACGAGGAACGCATAGTGTATTAGACGACGAATGGACGCGGAAGAAGACGCATGCGATGCATTTTTCGCTGCAAAGACGGCATGCGCGACACGGGCGCGCGGTGGGAGCGCGACGACATCCCCGGTTTCGGCGTCTAACTTGGGGCAGCGCGTTCGCAGGCCCCTCGGGATGACGGGGCGGTAGGGCCGCTGATAGTCTGATAGATGGACGGCACGGGGGTTTTCGAGTTGAAACTTAGCTTATTGGCAGGATCGCTGGCGGTGGTGATGGTCGGCGTGCAGGCAAACGCAGGGCAGCAGACGGTGGCGCAGGCCATTCCGGACGCACCACGGCCGCAGACCAATCTGCCGCTCGCCGGCGTGACTCCGGGCGAGGGAACGACCTCATCGGCCACGGACACCGATTCCAGTTCCAGCCCCAGCGCTCCGACGTCCCGCCCAGCGGATGCAACGCCGACTGTGACCAGCGGGATGCCGACGGAGAGCGACCAAAGCCCGGTGGTGACGCCGCTCCCCGGCCAGGGCGCGGCGGCCTTCTCCAGCATCATTCACGTTGCCGTCAACTATGTCGACATTCCCTTTACGGTTAAGGATCCGAAGGGGCAGTTGCTCGCCGGGTTGACGGACCGCGATATCCAGATCTACGAAAATGGGCTGCGCCAGCACCTGTCGTTCTTTACCTCCGATCCCATGCCCATGTCCGTGGCCCTGGTGATCGACCAGAGCATGTCCCAGGACGATATGGACCGGGTGAACATCGCTCTGGGTGCGCTGCAGGATGCATTCACGCAGTTCGATGACGTCTCAGTGTTTGCCTACAACAAGAGCACGAAGAAGATCACGGACTTTACCGGCGCGCAGAGCCCGCGGCTGACCCAGGCCATTGAGCGGTCCAAAGGGGGCGGCCGGGATGCGATGATGGCGGGCAGTCTGAGCGGACCGCTGTCGCAGACCACGGTCATCAACGACCAGAACTTTGATCCCAACACCGCCGCCGTGCGGAATCACACCGGCATGCAACTGAGCCCGCCGCGCGACACCCATCCGTTGAACGATGCGATTCTAGCAGCGGCCACGGCGCTCAGCACGCGCCCGATCGAGCGTCGGCGCGTGATCTACGTCATCTCCAACGGCAACGAGTACGGCAGCCAAGCCAAGACGCCCGAGGTGATCAAGTATCTGCTGAGGAACCGCATCGAAGTCGACGGCACGCTGGTGGGCGATACCAACTTGCCGGTGCTCGGCTTCCTGGACCGCATGCACCTGCCCCTGATGATGCGCGACAACGTTCTGGTTGCCTATGAGAAAGCGACCGGCGGGAACATCGACTCGGAGTTCCGCACCGGCTCTATTGAGAAGAGCTTTGCGCGGGTCGCCGGTGAGGCGCGGAACCGCTACACGTTGGGCTACTACACGCACGAGCCCTTCGTCGACGGCAAGTATCGCAAGATCGAGGTCGTGGTTCTGAACCATGGCACCAACCTGACGGTGCTGGCGAAGAGCGGCTACTGGCCGGCGGCGATGCAGGTCCGGGCGAACACTTCGGCCCCGGGACAATGATCCTGCACCATGGATAGCCTGTTACGCGGCAATGCGCTGTTGGCGCTGGCTGCTGCTTTTCTGTGGGGCGGCGGCGACTTCTCCGGAGGCATGGGGGTCAAGTCCGCGGGAGGAGGCCTGCGGGCGGCTCTGCGCGTAGTGCTGCTGAGCTATGTCACCAGCTTTACGGTCCTGGTTGCGATTGCGCACGTGCGCGGCGATCTATTTCCCCATGGAGCGCTGCTGGCCTGGGGGGTGTCTGCTGGAGTTGCCGGCGGGCTGGCGCTGACCTGCTTCTATACGGCGCTCTCACGCGGGGCGATGGGCGCTTCCGCAGCGGTGAGCGGCCTGCTGGCGGCGGCGCTTCCTGCCGCGCTTACGCTGTGGCGCCAGGGCTCTCCAGGGACACTCCCGCTGCTGGGATCTGCCGTGGCCGGGTTGGCTATCTGGCTGATTGCCGCCGGGCCGGCAGAGAAGAGTGAAGCAGGAACCATGACGCTGGCTATGCTGGCCGGGATAGGCTTCGGCTTCTTTTTTGTGGCACTCAAGATGGCCAATGGCGCGGGCGTGGTGTGGCCCATGGCGACCGCGCGCATCGGTAGCATGAGCGTGTGCGCGCTGCTGCTGCTGGGCTCGGAGTTGCGGTTGCGGCGGCAGACGCCGCAGGCGCCCATCCGGCTCAGCCGCAGAGCGGTGGTCTGGGCGTTGACGGCGGCGCTGCTGGACACCTCCGGCAACCTGCTGTTTGTGGCCTCGACCCGCGCCGGCCGACTGGATGTGGCAGCGGTGCTGGGATCGCTGTATCCGGCGTCGACCATTCTGCTGGCGGCGGTGGCGCTGGGCGAGCGGCCTACGCGGCGCCAGGCCATCGGGATGGCAACCGCGGTGGCCGCAGTGATGCTGATTGCGATGTAGCTGTGCGGTGTGGGGCGATGCAGGGAACCGGCCGGGAGAGTTCACGGCCGTCCAGGGTACGGTGCAGCGTTACTTGGTGACGGCTTCGTTCTGGCGCTGTTCGGCGGCCAGGCGTGCTTCGGCGGCAACGCGGGCTTCCGCGGCCAGCTTCGCTTCCTGGTATGCCTTCTCTTCCGCCGCAGCCTTGGCGTCCGCATAGGCCTTGGCCTCGGCGGCCTTCTTGGCCTGCTCTTCCGAATCGTCCTCGCTGATGCCCTTCATGCCTTCCTTGAAACCGCGCAGACCTTCGCCAAGGCCCTTGCCGAGTTCCGGCAGCTTCTTGCCGCCGAACAGGAGCACGGCCAGGCCGGCCACGATGATGATGTGCCACGGTTGAAATAGATCGCCCATATCGATTCTCCTTGCAGCTCCGGGGCGTTCGCAAAACGCCGGAGCGCAGACACAATTGTCGCATAGATGGGGTGCGGCACGAGGAGGTTTTCGGGGTCCGGGCGCCTGCCGCAGCCGGCGGTGCTGGCGAAGGCATTAACCCGGTAATGGTCGTGCGATTACTACTGATCGCATCTTTCGCGGTTTCATATTCAGCAAACAGGCCTACACTGGTTCGGTGCCAGAAGCCGTCCAGCAGCAATTGGGCATCCGCAAGCGCTTGGCGCTGGCCCTCGTCCCTACGCTTGCCGCATGGACGATCCGGTTGCTGGGCTCGACGCTGCGCTATGTGGACCAGGCGGAGCCAGGCGTGACGCCGGGATACGCCATACCGGGCCCAACCGTCTTTGCGTTCTGGCATCGGTCGCTGCTGGTCTCGGCCTACCGCTTTCGCAATCTCGATATCGCGATTCTTATCAGCTCGAGCTTCGATGGAGAACTGATCGCCCGCACGGTGGAGCGGCTGGGCTTCCGCGCCATTCGAGGCTCCAGCTCCCACGGCGGCGCCGCCGGCCTGCGCAACCTGCAGCTTGCGTATGCGGCGGGCCATCGCTGCGCCATCACGGCGGACGGCCCTCGCGGACCTGCGTTCTGCGCCAAGTCGGGCACGGCGCACCTTGCAAACTCCGTCGGCGCACCGCTGCCGGACGGCGACCAGCCCGCCGGGACCTGGGTGGGATGCTTCTATGCTCTGCCTGACCGCGCCTGGAAGCTCAACTCCTGGGACCGCTTCCTGGTGCCCAAGCCCTTCTCGCGCGTGGTGATGACCTGGCCCAAGCACATCCCCGCCGGGCAGGTGACCACGGAGAGAGTGCAGATGGCGCTGGACCGTGCCGTGCAAATGGCGCGGCAACGCCACACCCGATAATGGGTACATCGTGCGCGTCTCCGACTTCCACTTCGACCTTCCGCCGGAACTGATTGCCCAACACCCGCCCGCGGTGCGCGGCGCCAGCCGCATGTTGGTGCTGGACCGCGCGACGGGCGAGCTGGCGGACGACCTGTTCCAGAGCCTGCCGCAACGGCTGCAGCCCGGCGACCTGCTCGTGCTGAACGACTCCCGCGTGCTGCCGGCGCGGCTGTATGGCACGCGCGCAGGCCGCGCCACCCAGGCCAACTCGCCGCAGCCCACCGGCGTGATTGAGGTGCTGCTGATCGAGCAGGACTGCGCAGCGGATGCGGCCGGGAACGTGTGGCGGGCGCTGGTGAAGCCTGCGCGCAAGGTGCTGCCCGGCGAGACGCTGCACTTCGCCGCGCCGGGAGCTGAGGGCTCAGCGCCGGTACTGTCCGCGGAAGTGGTTGCCGTAGGTGAGTTCGGCGAGCGGACGCTGCGGTTTGCCCCGGTGCAGGACTTCTATGGCGCCGTCGAGCGCATCGGGCATATGCCGTTGCCGCCATATATCCAGCGCGACCAGTTTGCCGAGGCCGATACCGAGGAGGACCGCGAGCGCTATCAGACTGTTTACTCGCAGAGACCGGGGTCGCAGCCGCCCGGATCGGCCGCCGCGCCCACCGCCGGGCTGCACTTTACCCCGCAAATGCTAGCCGCGCTGGCCGCTCGCGGCGTAGAGGTCCAGACCCTGACACTGCACGTTGGGCTGGGGACGTTCCAGCCGGTGCGCGTGGAGCGGCTGGACGAGATACGCCTGCACGCCGAGCGCTACACGCTGCCGCCAGCCACCGCCGATGCCCTGAACCGGGCGTTGGCCGAGCGGCGGCGCGTCGTCGCCGTGGGCACCACCACCACACGGACCCTGGAGCACATCGCCCAGCAGGCGGCGATGGCGCATGCTGGAGCAGGGAACTCGGAGACCTGGGTTCCGCAGGTTGCTCCCCACTCCGGTTCCACGTCGATCTTTCTCGCCCCCGGCCACCGCTTCCGCATCGTGTCCGGCCTGCTGACCAACTTCCACCTGCCGGAGTCGACCCTGCTGATGCTGGTGAGCGCGTTTGCCGGGCCCGC
>Ga0302157_10000979_pt1 | contig 36183 bp, 32 predicted proteins | sample I_Bog_N3_3_FD_193502 | JGI IMG/M metagenome (GOLD analysis project Ga0302157, IMG submission 193502) | Peat permafrost microbial communities from Stordalen Mire near Abisko, Sweden - I_Bog_N3_3 | ecosystem: Environmental > Terrestrial > Soil > Wetlands > Peat | place: Sweden: Abisko, Stordalen...
CGTTCGTAAGCACGAACGGACAGCTTCAGCCATGCCCAAGGTGGGGGTCAATTTTAGACGCCGATCACCCCTCAGACGGGGTCAATTTTGCACGCCGGTCTACAGCCTGAGATCGTCTGCGTGGGATTGCCCGCGACGCGCTGCCGATCATGCATGACGCAGTTCTGTCATTGCCGCCCCCGACCTGCCGATGATCCCGATCGGCGGGCATGGTCAATGACAGCAGACTTCGACCCTGTTGTATGTCTTCAAGATGTCGATCAATTCCTTGTGCGGCAACGCAAAGATGCGCTGACCATTGATCCCCGTCATCGTTCTGGCGGCAACCAGCGCATTCACGATCGCTTCTTCGGTCGCCTCGACAGCGCCTTCGAACACCGGATCGATGGAGGCATTGCCAAGCGGCGTCACTGCCGTCGGGGCGGTCTGGCTCTCGTCATCGACCTCTGCCGGCTGCGTTGAAAAGCTGACGATCAGGTCGCCCGAGGCGTTGCCGGAATAGGAGCCCAGACGCGCAAGCCCCATCGCCGCGCGTCTGGCCAGCCGGTTCGCCTGTTCGGGCAGGAGCGGGGCATCGGTTCCAACGACAATCAGGATCGATCCCTGATCGGGCGGCGCAGCGCCGGTTTCACTCTGACCGCTGCATTTCGGCGTCTTGTCGGCGGGAGAGAGCCCGGCGTCGAAACAGGGCAACCAGCGCCGGGCCAGCTCCTGTCCGACCGGGGCCCCCGCGATGCGCAAAACCTTGCGATCACCCGAATTGCATTGGACGAGCACGCCCACGGTATAGGCCTTGCCCTCGACGCGGACCACGCGCGAGGCCGTGCCGATGCCGCCCTTGAAGCCAAAGCAGACCATCCCGGTGCCGCCCCCGACATTGCCTTCGGCAACAGGGCCCGACCTCGCCGCATCCAATGCCGCGATGGCGGCTTCGCTGGTGACGTGAAAGCCTTCGATGTCGTTCAGCCTGCCGCTGAACGTCTCTCCGACAACCGGCCATGTGGCCGAACCGAATTTGCGCGAAGACCATTGCTGAATGCCGGCATAGACTTGGCCGATGCCGTTCGTGTCGGTCATGCCGATCGGCCCCTGAACGACACCGAAGTCTTCAAGATAGGCGCGCCCGGTCATCTCGCCATTGCCGTTCAGATCAAAGAAACCGCCATAGACCGGCTTGTCCGCCTGCGCACGGCCACGCGGAAAGACGGTCGTGACACCCGTGCGGACCGGCCCGCGGCCGACCTTGAGAGGGCCATCGCCCGAGATCAGCGCGATCTGCCCGACCTCGACACCGGCGATGTCGGTGATGGCATTGAGCGGCCCCGGCACCCCCTCGAACGGAACGCCGAGATCGCGGGCCCGCTGGCCCATCGCCGGTCCGGTCGCCAGCATGAAAACGGCCAGCGCAAGGGCCGGCAAACGGCAGGATCGTCCAGCGCGGATCATGCGGCAACTCCGGTCATCGGGAACAGCGATACAAGCGGATTTGCCGAGCCTGTCAATGACCGGACGGGCATGCGCGTCCCAAAGGGGGTACACGCGCCACATTCCACCCCGCAAGCCGCCCGGAATACGTGATCAACGGCGCTCCATCGCGCGTGCCAAATCCTCTGGCGAGGTAAACACGCCCCGATCGGTCACCCAGGCCGATACCAGCTCTGCCGGGGTGACGTCGAACGCCGGATTGGCCGCTGGCGACGCGGTCACCGCGATCCGCCGCACGATCCCGGACTCATCGGGCCCTTCGACAAAGCGGACTTCGTCGGCGTTGCGCTGTTCGATCGGGATCGCCGCGCCGGTCGCGGTCGCGGGGTCATAGGTGCTCGATGGCAGCGCGACGCAGAATGGAATCCGGTGCGCGCGTGCTGCCAGGGCCTTCAAATACGTACCGATCTTGTTGCAGACATCGCCATTGGCCGTCACCCGGTCGGTGCCGACCAGCACCAGATCGACCTCGCCCCGCTGCATCAGATAGCCGCCCGCATTGTCGACCACGACGGCATGGGGCACGCCGTGTTCGGCCAGTTCGAACGCAGTCAGCGCGCCCTGATTGCGCGGACGGGTCTCATCGACCCAGACATGCAGCGCGATCCCGGCATCGTGCGCGCGATAGATCGGCGCGGTCGCAGTGCCCCAATCGACCGTCGCCAGCCAGCCGGGGTTGCAATGGACCAGGATGCGCACCGGGGCCCCGGCACGGCGCGCCGCGATGTCCGCGATCAACGGCACTCCGGCGGCACCGATGGCGCGGTTCATCGCCTCGTCCTCATCGGCGATGCGCCCGGCTTCGGCATGGGCGGCGGCGGCGCGTTGCCCCGCAGGCAGAGGCCGGACATGCGCCGCGATCCGGTCGAGCGCCCAGCGCAAGTTGACCGCAGTCGGTCGCGTTTGCGCGAGCAGGGCATGCGCCTGCGCCAATCCCGCGTCGGAGGGATCGTCCTGCAAGGCAAAGGCCAGCCCATAGGCGCCCACCACGCCGATCAGCGGTGCGCCGCGCGTGGCCATCGTCGCAATTGCCTCGGCGGCAGCCGGACATGCGTTCAGCACCAGCCGCTCGACCCGCCACGGCAGCCGCCGCTGGTCGAAAATGCCGATGCTCCACCCGTCGGGTTCGACCCGGACCGAGCGGGTCGGCACGCCGCCGATCTTCATGCCCCGATCCTCACAGCCGGGCCAGCGCGCCAATGTCGGCAAGCCCGATCCGGTCGCGTTCGAGCAACAGCGTGCGCGCAAAGTGGAGCGCGCGCGTCTCGTGCGCGGCGCGCACGGCGGTTTCAGCGATGCTTTCGAAATCGGCGACATGGGCCAGCCCGAGAATGCGGCGAATGATCTCTGCCCCGGCAAAACCGAGCGCATCACGCCACACCGCCTTGCGCCACGCGGCGATTGCCGCGTCACGCAGCGCCGCATCGTTGCGCGCGAGCGCCAGCAGGGCCCCGCCCTCACCCGCTGCGCGCCAATGCGCGGCAAAGCGATCGACAAACCCGGTCCAGAATTGCGCCGCCACATCGAGCAGCCCGGCGCCCCCGGCGAAATGGGCCATCCACAGATTGGCGAGGAACATCCCCGGGTCAAACCCCATCGGCCCGTAAAACGCGAATTCGGGATCGATGATCCGCGTGTCGTCGGCGGTGACCATGATTGAGCCGGTGTGCAGATCGCCATGCAACAGCGCTTCGGGCGCGGCCAGAAAACGCGCCTTCATCGCCTGTACCGCCAGGCGCAGCGGCACGTCGGCACGCAATTGTGCCACCACCCCCTCCAGCCCCGGCGTGTGAAAATTCATCGGCGCGTCGAACCAGGGTTCGTCAAACACCAGATCCTCGGTGATCCTGCACATCGCGGTATTGCCGAGATAGGCGGCGATGCGTGCCTTCTTCACTTCTGGCGGAACGGCCAGGTCCGACGTGAAATACAGCGTGTCGGCAACGAATTCGGCCATCTGCGCCGCCAGCAACGGATAGCGCGCCCCGTCGATCAGCGCCCCGCGCAAAGTCCGATGCGGGGTCAGCAGCTCCATCACGGTCAAGGCCATGACGTCGTCATGGTGGATCAGCGCCGGCACCCGCGCCGGGGCGAACCGCGCTTCTTCGGCGAGCGCCAGCCGTTCGTAATAAGCGCGCGACAGCGGCAACGGCCAGCTTTCGCCGACCAGCCGGACATAAGGCAGCGCCTGTTTCGCCGCGACCCCGCCCTTGGGGCCGGTCACCAGAAACACGAGATTGAGATTGCCGTCGCCCACCTCGCGCACACGCCATTGTCCGGGATCGCCGCCCAAACGGTCGGCGATGGCGGGAACGGTGCCAAGAAACGCGGCGGCGGTGGATTCGGTCAACGGATGGTATGTCATCGCGATAGCTCAATCGGGCAGGATGGGATCAAATCCGGTGGCGACGGGAAACGGCGAAGCCTCGGGCAGGCCGTCGCGCGCGATCAGCGTGACGCCAAGGCCGGCCTCGCGCGCCGCCGCCAGTTCTTCGGCGACATCGGACAGGAACAGGATCCGATCCGCCGGCAGGCCGAGCGCCGCGACAATCGCGCGATAGGCATGGGCATCGCGCTTGGCGCCGATCGCGGTGTCGAAATGGCCCGCGAACAGCGGGGTCAGATCGCCCGCCTCGCTATGGCCAAACAGCAGTTTCTGCGCGGCGACCGACCCCGAAGAATAGACGTAAAGCGCGATCCCGCGCGCGTGCCAGCGACGCAGCCCCGCGACCGCGTCGGGATAGACATGCCCGGCAAATGCCCCGCAGGCATAGCCGTCCGCCCAGATCAGTCCCTGCACGGTCTTGAGCGGAGCGATCTTGCGATCCGCATCGTGCCATTGTTCAAGGCGCGCGATGATCGCCTCGATGTCGAGCGCGGTGTCCCCCACTTCGCGGTGCACCGCGTCGAACACCGCGCCCAGCTCATCGGCATGGGCGCGGACGAAGGGCGCCAGCCGTGCGCGCGAATAGGGGAACAGGACATCGACGACAAAGCGGATGCTGCTTGTCGTGCCTTCGATATCGGTGACGATCGCGCGCGGGGTCACGCCGCCCCCGCGTAATGGGGGATGGCCTCGGCAATCGCATCGCCGGTATAATCCGCCGCCCAGCCTTCGGGCGAAGTGAACAGGCGGATCGCCGCAAAGTGGGGTCGCGCGCCGGTATCGAACCAGTGGCGCGTCCCGGCGGGCAGGACGATCAGATCGCCCGCCGTGCATTCGAGCGCATGGACCGCGCCCTCGGCATGAACATAGAACAACCCGGCCCCTTCGACAAAGAAGCGCACCTCGTCGTCGGCATGGGTGTGTTCCGACAGGAACTTTGCGCGCAGGGCCGCCGCCTGGGGATGATCGGGGGTGATGCGGATGACATCTTCGCTGCGATAGCCGCCGCGCGCCTTCAGCCGCGCGATCGGTTCGGCATAAGCGGCCAGAATGACGTCGTCACCGGCCTGATCGGACAGGACGGCCCCGGCTTCCCAGCGTTCGAGCACGATCCCGAGCGGCGCCAGCAGGGCCGCAATCGTGGCAAAATCACGGGTTTCACCGATCACCGCATGCGGGGCGCTATCCGCATAAGTAGCAAGGCGGGTCATCGACGGCTCCTGTCGGCTTTCCATTCTTCCCATGCGCAGGCGAGCAGGAATTCGCTCGCTTCGACCATGGATTCGGCCGCGGCAAGATCACGGCCCCAAGCGTAAAGTCCATGCCCCCGGATATAGAACGCGGGCAACAACGGGTCTTGCATTGCGAGCAACGGGCGCAGCACTTTTGCCAGCGCGGCCATGTCCTGGCTGTTTTCGACCAGCGGCATGGCTATCGTGGCATCGTGGGTCTCAATGCCGGGAAAGGCCTTGGCGATTTCATATCCGGCAAGCTCGATCGCCCCGGCGCCGGCCAACGCCCGGCTGAGCACCGTCCCGGCAACGCTGTGCGTATGCAGCACCGCGCCCGCCGTGGGATCGATCGCATAGATCAGGCAATGCAGCAGCGTTTCGGCAGACGGCGTCTTGCCGTCGAGCGCGTGCCCACCGACATCGACGCGCATGACTTCGTCCGGGGTCAGCCGCCCCTTGTGCGCGCCCGAAACGGTGATCGCCACGGACCCGTCGGCCAACCGGACCGAATAGTTCCCTGCAGTCGCCGGCGCCCAGCCACGCCGATCGATCCGGGCACCAACTGCAACAATCGCGGAGGAAGCGTTCAACACATCACTCATTGCAAATCCTGTTATCGCCTCGATCGCAGCCTTGCGCAAACGGCGCATTCTTTTGCAAGAGGCAGTCGTCCGCTTTCATGACCGGATCATGACAGGATTGCTCCGTGACGGCGCGAACGCCTCAGGCGGCAGTGAAGCGATAAGGGCGCAGGGCGGCAAAGCCGATCACCGCAAGCCCCAGCGCCAGCTCCATCGCGTGCAGACCCGAACCATACGACTGGCTGCGATCATAAAGGTGCCCGATCAACACGGGGGAAAAGCTGACTGTGAGCGCAGTGATCGTGCCGATCGCGGCATAGATCCGGCTCAGTTGCTTCAGCCCGAAATAGCGACTGACATAATACGTCGTCATGCTGGTCTCCCCGCCCGATCCGACCCCGAGCGTCAGCGCGCCAAGCGTCCAGGCGATCGGCGATGACGACAGATCGATCAGCAGCAGGCCACCCAATGCCGCGATCGCAAAGGGCAGAATCACGCGCGGCGTGTCGAACCGGTCAAGCGCCCAGCCGACCAGCAATTGCGCCACACCGCCGCCGATCGCGATCTCGCTGGCAAGGGTGGTTGCCGCTGCCAGATCCGCCCCGCGCGACTGAAACAGCGCAACATCGTGCGCCATCAGCCCGTTATAGGTAAACAGACTGGCCCCCAGCGCGAGAACGATCGTCCAGAAATCGCGATTGCGCAGCGCCTCTGCCGCAGCGACGCCGGTCTGGGCTGCTTTGGGGGCCTGCACGACCGCCGGATTTTCGCGCAGGAACAGCAAGAGGATCGGCAGCGTGGCGACAATGATCAGCGCCAGTGCGACAAACGCATGGCGCCAGCCGAAATGGACCATCAGCACGCGCGCGATCTGCGGGGTGAGCGCCGCGCAGACGAAAATCCCGGTGCCGAACGAGGCCAGCGCGATGCCGCGCCGCGCCGTGAACCAGCCCGACAGCAGCTTTGAATAAGGCGTGATCCCCGGCGCAACCAATCCGACGAGCGCAAACGCGCCATACAGTTGTACGAGATTGCCCGGCACCAGCCCGATCGCCGCCACCGCCAGCGCCGAAACCACCGTCAGCGGCAAGACCACACGCCGCACACCCAGCGCATCGATCGCATGGCCGATCGCCAGCCCGGCAAGCGCGGCGGTTACCCGCAGCACAGTCACCGCCAGCGCGATCCCTGCCCGATCGGTGTGAAATTCGGCCTGCATCGTCTGCAAAAAGACGGCGAAGGCGATCATCGTCACCATGCCCGCGCCAAACACCGCCCCGGCTACCGAAGCGCCCAGAATGGCAAGTACTTGCCCGCGTTGCTGTGCCAAGGTTCAGGCCTCCACCGGCACGCCGGGGGTGGTGTTGACCTGCACCACTTCGGGACTTGCGCCGACCGCCGCCAGCGATCGGGGCAGCCCGTCGAGATTGAGCCGCTGATCCCCGCCGATCCACAGCCCATTGAGCGCATGATCGGCCCAGGGATCGTCGGTGTTGGGATGAATCAACACGCGCAGACCTTCACGGTTGAGCACAAGCCAACTGGTGATGTCGCGAAACTGTTCGACGGTATAGCCAAAATACCACGACGGCGTCGTGTGCGGCCCGAACGGGGCATCATGCCAGGGCCCGACTTCGACGGCGAAGCGCTCTTCGATCCGGCGCCGCAGCCGCCGCGATGCCTCCGAACTGCCGGCATCGAAATAGATATGCGCGTGCCAGCTGGCAATGTCGCGGATCGGGCGCACGGAAGCGGTACTCATGGGCTCTTCTCACAAGGGGGATCATGGGTTGAACAAAATGGGACGCCACACGGTTTCGATCCGGGGCGCCCCTTTGCAAATCATATTGATTGAGTATGTTTCAGCCGGCTTTCGCCACTTTGGCGGCATTTTCGCCCGCTGCATCGCGGCGCGACACTTCGGCGCGGACCAGCGGGATCAGCTCGCGGCCATAATCCCTGGCATCCTGCAACGGGTTGAAACCGCGGATCAGGATCGTGTCGATGCCGAGGTCGTAATAGTCGAGCAGGCTTTCGGCGACTTGTTCGGGCGTGCCGACCAGCGCGGTCGAATTGCCGCCGGCGCCGGTCAATTGCGCGATCTCGGTCCACAGCCGCTTGTCGACCACTTTGCCCTTGGCTGCCGTTTCGAGCAGTCGGATCGATCCGACATTCTGCGGCTGGCCGGGGCGGTCGCGGCGACCAAAGATTGCCGCGCCCTTGGCCTGAAGCGCGCGGGCCTTGCCCAGGATCTCTTCCGCGCGAGCCCAGGCTTCGGCTTCGGTCGGGGCGATGATCGGGCGCACCGACAGGCTGAAACGCAGCGGATTGGGGCGGTCATAACGCGTCTCGGCGGCGCGGATGCGATCAAGCTGTTCGCGCGTTCCGGCGAGCGATTCGGCCCAGAGCATGTACGTATCGGCCGTGCGCGCACCGACTTCGACGGCGGCATCGGACGACCCGCTGAAAAACACCGGGATATGCGGCTTTTGAATCGGGCGCACGCTCGAAACGTTGTCGTCAAAGCGGTAATATTTGCCCTGATGGCTGAACGGCGTTTCGCTGGTCCAGGTCTCTTTCAGAATATCGATGAATTCGCCGGTGCGTTCATAGCGCTCGTCATGGCTGAGGTAATCACCGTCACGGGCCTGTTCGGCATCATTCCCGCCCGAGATGATGTTGACCGAGGCGCGCCCGCCCGACAATTGATCGAGCGTGGCAAATTTGCGTGCGGCAACCGTCGGCGCAACGAAGCCGGGCCGATGCGCGACCAGCAGGCCCAGCCGTTCGGTAAAGGCGGCAGCATATTGCGCGACGAGAAATCCGTCGCCCGAAGCACTGCTATAGGCAATCAGCGCCTTGTCGAAATCGCCCTCTTCCTGGGCGCGGGCAAAGGCCTTGATAAATTCGGGCTGAACCACCGGGCCCTGCGGCGCCAGACTTTCCGAGGATTCATTGTAATGCAGAAAGCCGATGAATTCGACAGGCATGGACGTATCTCCGTGGATCGAGGCCCACGACTTGGCGGGCATGGGATCAGGATGACGCTTCGCCTCCGCCACGAAAAATGACTTGTCGCCGGTCACACTTGATAAATTTCAAGCAAAGAAAGCTGGCTGAATTTGACCGGAATCAATGACCGTTGCAGTTCATCGCCTCCGCAAAAACGCAGATGATCGCAACGACCTTGCCTTGACACTTTTATCTACCTATTCGATAGAGAATGCCTTGTCGCCCGATGGCGGTCACGGAACTGGAGGATAGCTCTTTCGATGCGTATTGATCGGCATTTGCGCCCGCTTCTGGGCTCGGCCCTGCTTGCGACCGGCGCATGGCTGCCTGCGGCAGCCTGGGCCACTGACGGCTATTTCCTGGCCGGGATCGGCGCGAAAGCGGAAGGCGCCGGCGGCGTCGCGATCGCGCAGCCCGAGGACGCTCTGGCGATCGCCGCCAACCCTGCCTCGGCGACCGAAGTCGGACACCGGCTGGATGTGGGCGCAGATATTTTCATCCCCAACCGCTCTGCCACGATCACCGGCAATGGCGCAGGATTGAACGGCAGCTACAGCGGCAACGGCGCCAATCCGTTCCTCCTGCCCAATTTCGGCTATGTCCGCCCGCTGACGCAGCGACTGGCGCTGGGTCTTGCGGTCTATGGCAACGGCGGGATGAACACGGTCTACAAGACCAATCCGTTTGCCGCGTTCGGCGCCACCGGCAATGCCGGGGTCGATCTCAAACAGATCTTCATCACGCCGACCGCCGCCTATCGCTTTGCCCCCGGACAGAGCATCGGTGTCTCGCCGATCGTGGTGGTTCAGGGCTTTCGCGCCTATGGCATCCAGCCGTTCGCGGGATATTCGCAAAACGCGGCGCAATTCACCAACAACGGCGTCAGTTGGGCAACGGGCACGGGCTGGCGCGTGGGCTATCTCGGCCATGTCGGCCAGGCGGTCAGCTTTGGCGCGTTCTATGAATCCAAAGTGCGGACCAGCCATTTCACCAAATATGCCGGACTGTTCGCCGATCAGGGCAAGTTCGACGTCCCCGCGTCGTGGGGCGGCGGCATCGCGGTCAAGCCGGTTCCGACGATCACGCTGGCGCTCGATGCAAAGCGGATCGACTATGCCGATGTCGGCGCAGTGGGCAATCCGGTCAATGGCCTGTTTGCCGGTGTGCCGTTCGGCGCGAGCGGTGGCCCCGGCTTTGGCTGGCGCGACATCACGGTGATCAAGGCGGGCGCGACATGGCGGGTGAGCAAGGCATGGACCGTGCGCGCAGGCTACGGCCATTCGCAAAATCCGATCCCTGCCTCGCAAACACTGCTCAACATTCTTGCGCCCGGCGTGGTCACCAGTCACTATACCGGCGGCGCGACCTGGGCCTCTGCGCGCGGGCTGGAACTGACGGGATTCGTGGTGGTTGCCCCGAAAAATCATGTTTATGGCCAGGGCTCCATCCCCAACGCATTCGGCGGAGGTGATGCGAACGTCGGCCTGGGCGAAACCTCGGTCGGGGCTTCGGTCGGCGTGAAATTCTGATCATGCAACCTGCCATCGTGTCGGCGCTGGCCGGGGGCGCGCTGATCGGGCTGGTTTCGGGCCTGTTGTGGCTCGTCCATGGCCGCATCGCCGGGATCACGGGCATTGCGCGGGTGGCCCTGCGCGGCCCCGATCGCGACTGGCGGCTGGCGTTTGTCGCCGGGCTGATTGTGGCCGGGGTGGCGGCGCGGGCCATCGCCGGTGCGGGCGTGGCGGCGGGGCTGGACACGACCCCGGTGCTGCGCCTTGCTCTGTCGGGCCTGCTCGTCGGAATCGGCACCAGCATGGCCAATGGCTGCACCAGCGGGCACGGCATCTGCGGGCTGGCGCGGTTTTCCCGCCGGTCGCTGGTGGCTGTGCCGGTGTTCATGGGCACGGCCATCGCGACGGTCGCGTTGCTGCGGGTGTGGGCATGAAGCTGCCCCATGCGTTCCTTGCGGGTCTGGCCTTTGGCGCCGGGTTGGCCGTGTCGGGCATGACCAGCCCGGCGCGTGTGCTGGGGTTTCTCGATCTTGGCGCCATCCGTACCGGGCACTGGGATCCCTCGCTCGCTTTCGTCATGATCGCCGCGCTGGCCGTGGCTGCCCCGCTGTTCGCGCTGAGCCGTCGGCGCGGGCGGGCGCTCGACGGCGGTATCCTGCCGACTTTGCCCACGCATGGCATAGACCCGCGGCTGATCGGCGGGTCAGCGATCTTCGGCCTTGGCTGGGGGCTCGCCGGGATCTGCCCGGGCCCGGCTCTGGTCGATCTGGGCGTCGCCCCCTGGCCGGCAGTGGCTTTCGCCGTGCCGCTTGGCATCGGCTTGCTGCTGGGGCGGCGCGATTAAAAGAACGCGTTCTCCGGCCGCTTCAGGCCAAGGTGATCGCGCAACGTCGTCCCGGCATAGTCCGTGCGGAACAGGCCGCGCCGCTGCAATTCGGGCACGACGAGATCGCAGAATTCCTCGACCCCGCCGGGCGCGTGTGAAAACATCACGTTGAACCCGTCGGCCCCGCGCTCATGCAGCCAGCGTTCCATCCCGTCGGCGATCGTGGCGGGCGATCCGACAAAGGCCAACCCCGCATAGGCCCCGGCCTTGGCCGCCAGATCGCGGATCGTCACGCCCGGACGGCGTCCCACCTCGACAAAGCGGTCGCGCGCCGACTTGCTGGCATTGCTCTCGGGGATTTCAGGCAGCGGGCCGTCTGGATCATGGCCCGAGACATCGAACCCGAGCGCGATCGACAGCGAACGGATGCCGCTGTCATAATGGACCAGACTGTCGAGATGCGCGCGCTTGGTCTGCGCCTCGGCATCGGTCTCGCCGACCACGACAAAGGCGGCAGGCAGGATTTTCAGCGAATCCGGATCGCGCCCGATCGCGGCCATGCGCGATTTGACATCGCTATAGAACGCCTGACCATCGGCGAGAGAATCGGACGCGCCAAAGATCATCTCGGCGGTTTCCGCAGCCAGTTGCCGCCCCGCATCGGAGGCCCCCGCCTGCACGATCACCGGCCAGCCCTGCACCGGGCGCGCGATGTTGAGCGGTCCGCGCACTTTCAGGAATTCCCCCGCGTGGTTCAGCACATGCAGCTTGTCGGGATCGAAAAAGATCCCGCTCTCCTGATCGCGCACAAAGGCATCGTCGGCAAAGCTGTCCCACAATCCGGTCACCACGGCATGAAATTCGCGCGCGCGGGCATAGCGCACGGCATGGTCCAGATGCGCGTCACGCCCGAAATTGTGCGCGGTATCGGGATTGCCGGTGGTGACGATGTTCCATCCTGCACGCCCTTCGCTCAGGTGATCGAGCGAGGCGAAGCGCCGGGCGATATGATACGGTTCGTCATACGTCGTGCTCGCCGTCGCGATCAGACCGATCCGCGAAGTCGCCCCCGCCAGCGCCGACAGCAGGGTAAATGGTTCAAAGCTCGTCACGGTATGGCTGCGCTTCAACGCATCGACCGGCATGTTGAGCACAGCGAGATGATCGGCCATGAAAAAGGCGTCGAACTTCGCCGCCTCCAACCGCTGCGCCAGTCTGCGGATCAGCGGAAAGTTGAAATTGGCGTCCGCCACCGCGCCGGGATAGCGCCACGCACCAGTGTGGATCGAAATCGGGCGCATGAAGGCGCCGAGGTGCAATTGCCGCTGATCGGTCATCGAAATCTTTCCATTCAGGCCAAGGCCGCGCGATGCATGGCGATGGCCGCGACAGAGCCTGCCGCCGGACCATCATCATCGGACATCCTGCCTGCCATCCCTTATATCTCAATGATTTTCATAGATAATGCAAGAGCCGGGCGAGCAAGTCCGATCAGGGGTTCGGCGGAAACGATGGATCAAAGGCGCCGGTCAGGTCCGGCACTTTGTCGATGATCCCGGCCGCTTTGTAGCGGTTGAAGATGGCGTTCTGTTCCGCGCGCAAACCGTCACCAACAGGAACCGGATCGGTGATGTAATCGTTGACCGTAAAGCGCGCGACATCGAGCGGCAGGCCGGTTTCCTTGGCCATGACCGCAGCATATTCGTCCTTGTGCCCGGCGGCCCATTTGCGCGCTCGCGCCAGACGGTGCACAAAATCGGTGATCTGCGCATGCTTTGCGGCGATCGCCTTGTCATTGGCGGCATAAAAACCGGCCTGTGCGGGCAATTCGCGCGCATTTCCGATCGCGCGCTGATGATCCTTGAGCAAGGCATAGCCGACATAGGGCCCCCAGGTCGACCAGGCGTCGATCGAACCGGTAGCCAGCGCGCCCTTTGCCTCGGCATTGTTGAGATAGACCCAGGTCACGTCATGCGGCTTCAACCCGTGCCTTTCGAACAGGCGCAACGCCAGATCCTGCCCCGCCGACCCCCGGATCGTCGCCAGCTTGCGTCCTTTGATATCCTCAAAGCGATGGAGCGGCGAAGCAGCCGGAACAATGATCGCCGAACCCTCGCCCCGTACCGGGCTGTCGATCTGTCGCGCGGCATAGACCACCTTGATCTTCGCGCCCGAGGCATAGGCAAAGGCGAACGGCTGCGCACCGACCCCGCCGATGTCGATCGCGTCGGAATTGAGCGCTTCGAGCAAGGGTGCCGCCGCCGGAAACAGCGCCCATTCGATCTTGTAGGGGACATGATCGAGCTCGCCCGCCGCCTGCAACAACGCCTGCACCCCGCCGCGCTGATCCCCGACGATCAAACCCGCGCCATGATCGGCGGTCGCATCGCGTTGCCGCAGCCACAGCCCGCCCAGCACCAGCAGCGCGAGCACGCCCGCCACTGCCAACACCAACCACAACCGGCGCGCGGATGCGCCTTCGACTTGAGATGCTTCAGCCATCGTCCGCTTCCTTTTCGATCCGTCTTCGAAAAAGGCCGCACAGCGGGGCCACCGTCCATCGGGAATTACTCAACATTTCCCCCCAAGTCCTCATGACACAGCGCCCGCTTCACCGATTACCTCTGCGACCCTTCGACTGCATGAGCCTCAGGAGGCGCAACCATGACCAAACATCACCGCCAGCTTCACCTCGGCGCCATTCTCGCCGGTGTCGGCACCACCCAGAACGGCTGGCGCCACCCCGACTTGCCCGGCGATGCCAGCATCGACATCGACTGGTACATCCGCAACGCGAAACTGGCGGAAGAGGCCCGGTTCGACCTGGTGTTCATCGTCGATTCCCCGTTCATCACCCCCGACACCGCGCCGCATTTCCTCAATCGGCTCGAACCGTTGACGCTGCTGTCGGGCGTCGCCACCCATACCAGCCGGATCGGCCTCGTCGGCACGCTGACGACGTCGTATTGGGAACCCTACAACGTCGCGCGCCAGTTCGCCTCGCTCGATCAGATCAGCCATGGCCGCGCCGGGTGGAACGTGGTGACCACCGGCCTTGAAGGCGCCGCGCGCAATTATGGCCGCGACGAGCATTACGACCATGCGGAACGCTATGCCCGCGCCGCCGAATTCGTCGACGTGGTCAAGGGCCTGTGGGACAGCTATGAAGATGACGCATTCCCCCGCGACAAGGCGGCGGGCGTGTTTCTCGACAAGACCAGGCAGCACAAGCTGAACCACAAGGGCAAATTCTTCCGCATCGACGGCCCGCTCGCGCTCAGCCGGTCGCAGCAAGGGCAGCCGGTAATCTTTCAGGCAGGCGATTCCGACGCCGGTCGCGACCTCGGCGCACGGATTGCCGAAGGCACCTATACCAGCGGCGAAAACTTCGAGGATGCCAAAGCCTATTATACGGATCTCAAGGCCCGCGCCGCCGCATTGGGCCGCAACCCCGATCACATCATCGTCCTCCCCGGCCTGACCCCGATCATCGCCGACACCCGGGAAGAGGCCGAAGCCCGCCTTGCCGCCGAACGCGACGCGCTCGATTTCCACAAGGCACTCGTCCAACTCGGCCGCCCGTTCAACTATCACGATTTCACCCAATACGACCTCGACGCGCCGTTTCCCGACGTCAGCCACTTGTCGCTCAACAGCTACAAGGGCCACGCCGAACGCATCGTCCGCCGCGCCCAGGCCGAAGGCCTGACCCTGCGCCAGGTGGTCGAGCTGCAACTGCGCCGCAACAACCCCTTCGTCGGCACGGCAGAGGCGGTCGCCGACGAAATCGAACGCTGGTTCCACGAAGGCGCAGCCGACGGCTTCAACTATCGCGTCGGCAATCCGGTCGACTTCGCCCTGTTCATCGACCGCGTCGTTCCGATCCTGCAACGCCGCGGCCTGTTCCGCACCGAATATGAGGGCGCCACCTTGCGCAGCCACCTCGGCCTGCCCGTGCCCACCAACCGCTACGCCGACCCGCTGCAGGTGGCGGCGGAATAGACCGAGCGGCAAACGCCGGGCCCTTTCGCCCCGTCACGCGGCGTCATCAAACGACGCCCCGCCACGCGCCACGAGGCTGGCATAGAGCCCGGCTGCCGCGACCAGATCGTCGTGGCGACCTTGTTCGACCAAGTGCCCCTGATCGAGCACGAAGATGCGGTCGGCATCGCGGATGGTGGCGAGGCGGTGGGCGATGATCAGGCTGGTGCGGCCTTTGAGCAGAGTGCGCAGCGCAGCCTGGATGCGGGCTTCGGTAAAGCTGTCGACGTTGGCGGTGGCTTCATCGAGGATAAGGATGGCCGGGTCGGCAACGAGCGCGCGGGCAAAGCCCAGCAATTGCCGCTGGCCTTGCGACAGGTTCTGGCCGCGTTGATCGAGCCGCGTGTCGTAGCCATGCGGCAGGGCGGTGATGAAATCGTGGGCGTGAACGGCTTGGGCAGCGGCAATCACCGCTTCGCGCGGGGCGCCGCTGTTGAGGCGGATATTGTCGAGCACGGTGCCGGTAAACAGGAATGGTTCCTGCAGGACCATGCCGACGGTACGACCGAGCGAGGCCTGCGTGACAGAGCGTACATCAAACCCGCCGACACGCACGCTGCCGCTCCAAACGTCATAGAAGCGCTTGATCAGGCCGGCGATACTGGTCTTGCCCGATCCCGTGGGGCCGACCAGCGCACCGACTTCGCCGGGGGCGAGCCGCAAGGACACGTCATGCAGCACCGGGCGATCGGGGCGATACCCAAACGTCACGTGCGCCAGTTCGATGCCTGCCTCGCGCACGGTCAGCGCCGTTGCATCGGGCGCGTCGGCGACATGAACAGGCACGTCGAGCACTTCGAGAATGCGTTGTCCGCCGGCCATCGCGCGTTGCATCACGGTATATTGCTGGGTCAGCGTGCGGATCGGTTCGAAGAAGCGCTGCACATAGAAGATATAGGCGACCATCATGCCCAGCGCGATCCGCCCCGTCGCCACGCCCCAGCCGCCGCCGAGCACGATCGCGGCGAGCGCGAGCCCGGTCAGCGCTTCGACCGCCGGGGCCATGGCGTGGGCGCGGTGCGCGGCGGCGATCTGCGCATCGCGGTTGGCGGCGACTTTGGCTTCGAATGCGGCAAGGTTCACATTTTCGCGCCGCGCGCCGATGACCGTGCGGATGCCGTTGATGTTTTCCGCGAGCGCCGCATTGACGATCGACGAGGCATCCTTGGCGCGGCGGAATGTTGCCTGCACGCGCGGCAGCCAGACCGCACGGATCGCCACCATCACCGGCAGCACGGTCAGCGTCACCGCGCCCAGCCGCCAGTCGAGCCAGACCAGGACCACGCAGATCCCGAGCAGGAGAAACAAGTCGCCCACTGCCGAGACCGAGGTTTCGAGAAATTCCTGACACGCGTTCACATCGCCCTGCAACCGCGACATGATCCGCCCGACATGGGTCTGATCGAGCACGCCGAGCGAAACCGATTGCAGATGGCGGACCATCGCGCTGCGCAAATCAAAGATCACCTGTTGCGCCAGCCGCGCGGCCCAGTTTTCCTGCCAATATCCGGCCACCGCATTGGCCGCGAGGACGATCGCAAACAGCGCGATAACGCGATGCAACCCCTCCCCGCCGCGAACCGCCGAGTCGATCCCCGCGCGAATCAACAGCGGCACGGCCAATTGGCACAGCACGAACAGCCCCACCGCCGCCAGCGCGGCGTAAAGCCGGGCGTGATAGGGGCGAACGAACCCGGAAATGCGCGCGACGACAGTCCGGTCGAACGCCGCAAAGGTTTCCTCTTCCTCGTCCTGCAAATAGCGGGCGGTATCGGGCGCGCTCATGCCGCTGCCTCGGCGATCGAAACGCCTTGAGCGCCGCGTTGCTGCAAATCCCACAGCCGGGCATAGGCGCCGTCTTGCGCGATCAGGTCGGCATGACGGCCCCGTTCGACAATGCGCCCGTGATCGAGCACGACGATCTCGTCGGCATCGGCGAGCGCCGACAGGCGATGCGCGATGACGATAGTCGCCTTGTCGCGGCGGGATTGGCGCAGGGCGTGGCGCAATTGCTCCTCGGTCGCGGTGTCGAGCGCCGACAGCGAATCGTCGAGCACCAGCACCGCCGGTTCTGCCGCCAGCCCGCGCGCGATGGTCATCCGCTGGCGCTGCCCGCCCGACAGGCCGACGCCGCGTTCGCCGACACGCGTGGCATAGCCATCGGCCATGGCGGCGATATGGCTGTGGATGCGCGCCGCCTCTGCCGCTTCGGCAATATGCGTGTCGTCGGCATCGGGCACGGCATAGGCGATATTGTCCGCCGCCGCCGTGTCGAACAGAAACACGTCCTGCGCCACGACTGACACCGCGCGGCGCAGCGAGGCCAGCGTCAGATCGCCGATGTCGACACCATCGAGAGTGATCCGGCCCGAACTCGGCTCATAAAAGCGGGGGATCAGGTGTGCGAGCGTGCTCTTGCCCGCGCCCGGCGCGCCGACCACACCCAAAACCTGCCCCGGCCCGACCGACAGGCTGATCGCGTGCAGCGCGTCGGGGCCCGCGCCGGGATAACGAAACGAGACATTGTCAAAGCGCAGTTCACCCCGCGCATGGCGCAGATCGCGCGCCTGCGCCCGGTCGGCAATCTGCGGCACACGGTCGATCACTGCGAACAGCCGCTCTGCCGAAGATGCCGCGCGGGCCGAAGCGTTGACGATCATGATGATCTGCCGCACCGGCGCCTGCAGGATGGTCATCGTCGCGAGGAACTGGGTCAACGTGCCGACGCTCATCGAACCTGCCGCAACCCGCGTCCCTCCGATCCACAAGACCAGCCCGAGCGCGGCCAGAAACGCGGTCTGCATCGCGGTCAGCCCGGCAGAGCGCTGACGAATGCGGTAATTGGCCAGCCGCAGCGTCTGGGCCGAGGCATGGGCAAAACGGTCCAGTTCAAAATCTTGCGCGGCAAAGGCGCGCACCACGCGCACGCCTTGCAGGTTTTCCTCCATGATCCGCGTCAGGTCCGCATTGCGTTCCTGCAACCGCGCCCAGACAATCCGCATCCTGAGACCCGTGCGCGCCGCCAGCCAGCCGACCACCGGCACGAACGACAGCGCAAGCAGCGCCATGCCCGGATCGAGCCGCAGCATCTGGATCGTGGCGATCGACACCAGCAGCAACAGCAGCACGATCCGCTGCCAGCCCTGTTCGACAAAGCCGCGCACGCCTTCGAGATCGAGCATCCCGCGCGTGATCAGTTCGCCGGTATGAACGCGGTCGTGAAAATCGAAGCCGAGCACCTGCAGCCGCGCAAAGAAGGCCATGCGCAAGTCATAGCCGACATTCTGCCCGACCTTTTCGCCCAGAAACCACATGGCCATCGACAAAAGGCCCCGCACAAGGCCCAGCGCCACTACCCCCAGCGCCAGCGGCAGCAACTTGTGCGCGATACCCGCCCCACCGCCATGGGCAGCACGCGCCACGTCGACCGCGCGCCCGAGCAGGGGCGGCAGAGCCAGACTGACCGCGCTGGTGCCGAGCGTGGCGAGCGTCGCCAATGTGACCAGCCGCCGATAGGGCCGCGTCAACCCGACGATCCGCCACAGCGTCGTCGGCAACGAGGCCAGATCGACCACTTCGTCGGGCGCCAGCGCCGCCATGGTCAGCCTGTCGGGCAAGTCGCGCGGCACGCGGGTTCGGAATGCGGAAAAGTCGGCCATTTCCTCCCCGTGCCTCCCCTGTGTTGCAGCATGATCGCAAAGCCCGATGGCGGGCGCGCGCAGCGACGACAAACCAGTTCTTGCAATGTCGCTATTGGCCAAACTCATGCCGCAGGGCTCGTTTGGGCCAGCCCCGCCAAGCACCCATGACAAACATTCATCACACCACAGAGCCCTGGCAACGCCGCCCCAAGCGATCCTGCTGCCCCGGTCCGGCCCATCTAGCTGATTGGCTTATATTAGTTTTTAAAAGGCCTTATGAGGCGGAAGCATATTTGAACCTCTCGCCCCACCCATTAGGTTAATTCAATTCATTTGGTAGAGATTATTCCCTAGCCCCCGGCTGCAATCCGGGAGGATCGCACAAGAGCGCGACCATCCCGGACATGCCGTCACGACAATGGGGGAATAACCATGAAGCGCCTTACCAGTTTCCTGCTTGCCAACAGCGCCCTGGTGCTGCTTGCGCCGGTCACGGCCCATGCCGCCGATGCGCTGGCGACCGAAGCACCGGCAACAAACACCGACATCATCGTCACCGGCACGCGCACCACCGGCACGCGCGCCGCCGACAGCGCCGCGCCGATCGAGATCATCGGAAATTCGACGTTCCAGGCCGTTGGGCAGCAGGATCTGACGCAAGTTCTCGCACAATCGCTGCCCTCGCTCAATTTTCAGGCTTTTGGTGGCGACACCGCCAACCTGACCCTGTCGGCCGCGCTGCGCGGGCTCAGCCCCAATGACTCGCTGGTTCTGGTCAACGGCAAGCGTCGCCACTTTACCGCCAACCTCGCGGTTGACAGCGGCAGTCCCTATTCAGGCTCGGCCGCGACCGATTTCAGCTTTATCCCCACCGCCGAAATCGCGCATATCGAAGTGCTACAGGACGGTGCCGCTGCGCAATATGGCTCTGACGCGATTGCTGGCGTGATCAATATCATTCTTAAAAACGCCGACCATGGCGGCAGTTGGACCGCAACCGGCGGCCAGTATTACAAGGGCGACGGCAAGACCGCCGCGACAGCGCTCAACCTTGGTTTCAAGCTGGGCAGTCGCGGCTTCATCAACCTGACCGGCGAATACAAGTTTCACGATTTCAGCCAGCGCGGCGGCGCCGACTACCGCGTTTACAGCAGTTGGGCAGCCAACGCGGTGGCCGCTGCCGGTCTGGCCGCCAACCCCGACACGCCCAATGTCAACCACATTGTCGGCGATGCGCGCTACACTTTGTACAATGTCGATTTCAACGCAGGCTATGACCTGACCGACGATGTGCATGCCTATGCCTTTGGCGGCTATGGCAATCGCACGGCCTATTCGTATGAAAACTACCGCGCCGCCAACAAGATCACCGGCCAAACCAGCACCAGCGCGACGGTCGTTCCGTTCCCTGCGGGCTTCAACCCGCTGGAAGGCCTGCGTGAAGAAGATTTCCAGTTTACCGCCGGGCTGAAAGGCACCGTTTCGGGCTGGAACTGGGATCTGTCGCAGACTTATGGCCGCGATTCGGATGCGATCTCTACGATCAATTCGGGCAATGCTTCGCTCTATCAGGAGCTGCAGTTGCAGAGTGCGACCGCGATCGCACCGCAGACCAATTTCTATGTCGGATCGCTGATCAACAGCGAATGGGTCAGCGATCTTGATGTGACCCGCGATTTCGAGGTGGGTTTTGCCAAGCCGATCACGCTCGCGTTTGGGGGACAGTATCGCTACGATCGCTATGAAGTGCAGGCTGGCGAGCCCAATTCCTATCTGGGCACCAGCGGCGGCGCCTCTGCCAACCCCGGCATTGAACCGATCGATGCGGGCGTCCACGGGCGCAAGGGCTATGCCGGTTATATCGACGTGGCGATCCAGCCGACCAACGCGTTCAAGATCGATCTTGCCGGGCGTTACGAACATTATTCCGATTTCGGCAGCGTGTGGACCGGCAAGGCCACTGCGCGCTATGATATCAGCCCTGCGTTTGCGCTGCGCGGCACGGTGTCCAACGGGTTCCGCGCACCGACACTGGCCGAAGAATACTATACGTCGGTCAACGTGTCGCCGACCAGCGTAAGCGGTCAGATCCAGGCGAATTCGGTCGCTGCGCAGGGGCTGGGATTCACTAATCTGAAGCCGGAAAAATCGACCAACTATTCGGTCGGCTTTATCGCACATCCCGTATCGCGCCTGCAGATCACCGCCGATGCCTATGATATCGAACTGCGTAATCGCGTTGTCGGTACGTCGGTCGTCGCGGTCAACAATGGCGTCATATGGTCACCCGCTGCCTACGCCGCGCTGAATTCCCTGGGCGTGAACGGCCAAGGCGGCGTGACCACCGAATCCGTGGCGCTCTACACCAACGGCGCAAACACGCGGACACGCGGCGTGGAAGCCACTGCCAGCTATCCCACCGATTTTGGCGCGGCGGGCAAGATCGACTGGACGGTGGGCTTCAACTACAACACCACCAAGGCTACGGCTCTGCCGAACCTGCCCCTCGCAGTGCAGAATTCGACCTATAATCAGATCCAGTTGCTGACCCCCAGTGCGCTGAGCGCGCTGACCACGGCCACGCCAAAGGTCAAATCGATCCTCAACGCGTTGTATACCAATGGCCGTTTCTCGCTGAACCTGCGTGAAACGATCTACGGCAATGCCAGCTTGTGGGTCAGCCAGAACGGCACCGGCAATAGCGCATCCGACCCCAGCTCCGCGCTGGAACGCACAGGCACCGCCGCCATCACCGACATCAATGTCGGCTACAAGGTCACGCCGTCGATCCGCTTCGACATCGGCGCCAACAACGTGTTCGATCACAAGGCACCGACCCGGCCGCTCTACAACGGCACGCCCGCCGATGGCAGCGCGGTGCTCAATGCCCCGATCGGGATCACCCCCTGGGGGATCAACGGCGGCTACTACTACGCCAAGGCGACTTTCACGTTCTGATGCGGTGAAATGCCTTGGTCGATCGGCGATCCCTGTGGCCAACAAGCGGGGCGGCATCCCTCTTCGCCGCCCTGCCTCACCCGGCCAAAGTCCGTTTTGTCCTTCCGGACGGCGGTCGGGTGCGAAGGCGGGATCGCCGGCTTCGCCGCCGCGCGCGAACCGGACTCACGCTGATCCATGGCCAGTGCGGCGGTCCATGGGTCGGGGGGCGTGATCCGGACGCGCGCGGCGGCGACTTTGTTGGAGGAATGGCAGGAACGCCGCGACCTTGGCGCCACGCTGCGCGCGCTGTCGCAATACGGATCGCTGGGCATCGACTTGTCAAAGGCGCCGCTCGACGGCCTCGTGCCCCTGCCCGATCAGTTGCCCGACACCAATTCGCACAAGAGCCGCCAGAGCGTGCTCGCCGAATGGATCCGCGAAACCCGCCCGACCGTGCGCGAGGTTGCCCGGAAATTGACCGCTGGCGGCCATCGCATCGTGGTGGGATCGCCCAAGACGATCGCCGATGATTTCGAACACTGGTTCACCAGCGGCGCGGCCGACGGGTTCAACGTGATGTTCTCCTCGGCGCCCGACGGCATCGAGGATTTCGTCGATCTGGTCGTGCCCGAACTGCAAAGGCGCGGGCTGTTCCGCCGCGAATATACCGGGCACACGTTCCGCGAAAACCTGGGTCTGCCGCGCGTGGCCAACCGGCATTTCGCGCCAGAGTTCGCCTGAACGCGTGGTATCATCAGAACTGAAGCGACGCCTGCACGAACTCGTTTGTCGCGACAGGCTCTCCGCCATAGCCTGATGGCCTTGTTGCAGGAGTTCTTGTCATGGGTCTGTTCGAACCGGGGCGCATCGGCCATCTGGCGCTGCCCAACCGCATCGTCATGGCGCCGCTCGGTCGCGCGCGCAATGATCCCGACACGCGCGAACCCGGCGCGCTGTCGGTCGAATACTATGTCCAGCGTGCCAGCGCCGGGCTGATCATCAGCGAAGCGACCCACGTCTCGCCCGGCAGCGTCAGTCGCCCCGGCACCGGCGCGATCCATACCGCCGGGCAGATCGCCGCATGGCGCCGCGTGACCGAAGCGGTGCATCAGGCCGGCGGGCGCATTTTCCAGCAACTGTTCCATTTGGGGCGCAAGGCCGATCCCGATCGCCTGCCCGGACGGCAGGCGCCCGTCGCCCCCTCGGCCATTGCCGCCAGCGGTACACTGCCCACACCCAACGGGCCCAAGCCTTTTCCAGTGCCGCGCGCGCTGCGCCTTGGCGAAATCGCGGGCCTGCGCGATGAATTCGGGCTGGCCTTCGTCAATGCGTCCGCCGCCGGGTTTGACGGGATCGAACTGCACGCGGCCAATGGCTTTCTGATCGAACAATTCCTGCGCGATGACAGCAATCAGCGCGGCGATGCCTATGGCGGCTCGCTTGCCAATCGCGCGCGGTTCCTGCTGCAACTCGTCGATGCCGCGATCAAGGTGTTCGGCCCCGAAGGCGTCGGGGTGCGGCTAAGCCCGCATTTCACGGTCGACGGGCCGGGCGCTTCGGACATCGATCATATCTACCCTTATGTCGCCGCGCAATTGTCGCAGCGCGCCATCGCCTATCTCCATGTCATCGAGCCTGATGCAACGCCTGCCGAACGCAAGATCGCGCGCAGCCTGCGGGAAGTGTTCGGCGGCCCATTTATCCTCGCCGGCGATTTCACACGCGACAGCGCAGAGGCCGCGATTGCCGAAGGCCGCGCCGATTATGTCGCCTTTGGGCGGCTCTATATCGCCAATCCCGACCTCGTCGCCCGCTTTCGCCTGCCCGAGCCCGTGCTCAATCCGCCCGATGAAGCGACGTGGTACAGCGGCGGCGCCCATGGCTATACCGATTACCCGACCTTGTCCGCAGCGCTCGCCAGCGCCGCCTGAAGGAGCCTGTCATGCCTGTTCAGTTCATCGGCGCCATTGGCACCAGGGGCGGCTCGGAAAGCCGGGCTTCGCACGGGCCCGTGATCGACAAGACCTATCTGGGCGCGATCACCCGCGTCCACGAGGCATCGGGCTTTGACCGCGTGCTGATCGGCTATTTCAGCACCGCGCCCGACGGTTTCCAGATTGCCGCCTATGCGGCGCAACAGACCGAACGCCTGCAATTCCTGATCGCGCATCGGCCCGGCTTTGTCTCGCCGACGCTCGCCGCGCGCCAATTGGCCACGCTCGATCAGTTCATCGACGGACGGCTGGCGGTGCATATCATCTCCGGCGGGTCGGACGCGGAACAGCAGCGCGACGGCGACTTCCTGACCAAGACCGAGCGCTATGCCCGCACCGACGACTACCTCGATGTCGTGCGCAAGGCCTGGACCGAAACGACGCCGTTCGATCATGACGGCCCGTTCTATCGTGTGCGGCAAAGCTATTCGGCAGTCAGGCCGGTGCAGCATCCGCACCTGCCGGTCTATTTCGGCGGATCATCGGACGAAGCGATCGAGGTCGCGGTACGCCATGCCGATGTCTATGCGCTATGGGGCGAAACGCTCGATCAGACCGCCGAAACGATCGCCCGCGTGCGCGCCGCCGCCGCGCGGATCGGGCGTGACCGACCGATCGGGTTCAGCCTGTCGCTGCGCCCGGTACTCGCCCGCACCGAAGAGGAAGCCTGGGCCCGCGCCGACCGCATCCTGGCCTCCGCCAAAGCGCGGCGCGGCGTCGCATCGGGCGCCATGCCGGTACACTTGTTCCGCAATGCCGACGGCACCGTGCCCAATGTCGGATCGCAACGCCTGCTCGATGCCGCCGCCGGTGGCCGCGTGCGCGACAAGCGGCTGTGGACCGAGATCGCCGCGCTGACCGGGGGCAGTGGCAATTCGACCGGGCTTGTCGGCACGGCTGAACAAGTCGCCGAAAGCCTGCTCGATTATTACGATCTGGGCATCGACACGTTCCTGATCCGCGGCTTTGACCCGCTGGAAGATGCGATCGAATATGGCCGCGATCTGATCCCGCTGGTCCGCGACGCCGTGGCCAGCCGCGATGCAACGTGAGTGGCGGCAGAATAACGCATCAGGCCCGTTCCAGCCGGGGCGGGTCGAACGCGCGCACCGGCGGGGGAGCTTCGCTCAGAGGGCGGATTTCGACGAGACACGAATGCGCGCTGCACCCTTGCGACAGCGAGGATGCGCCGCGATCGAGCGTCAGCACGTTGGGATTGCCGTGGCGGTCGAGTTCGCCATCGGGATCGTACCAGGCGCCGGTCGACAGGCGAACGACGCCGGGCATCATGCCTGAATTGATCACCACCCCGGCCAGACACCGCCCGCGGTCGTTGAACAGTTCGACCACATCGCCATCGGCAATCCCGCGCGCGGTGGCGTCATCGGGATGGATATGCACGCCCTCGCGGCCCTTGATCTTGCCCGCGCGGCTCCAGGGTGCGGGGTCGAGCTGGCCGTGCAGACGCCGCGCGGGCTGATCGGAAATGAGATGCAGCGGGTATTGGCGTGCCAGCGGCGATCCCAGCCATTCGAACGGTTCGCGCCAGACCGCATGGCCCGGGCAATCGTCGAGCGCAAAACCGGCGATGCGTTCGGAAAAAATCTCGATCTTGCCCGAAGGTGTGTTCAGCCGGTTGCCTTCGGGATCGGCCCGAAACGCCGCGTGCATGTCATGCGGCGCATCGTGTGCGCCAAGGTCGATCAGCCCTGCGTCCCAGAACACGTCAAAGCTCGGCAGGTCGATGCCGCTTGTCGTGACGCGCGCGCGATTGGCGTCATAGAGATGGCGCAACCAGTCGATTTCGCCGCGGCCCTCGCCAAATACGGGTTCCACACCAAACCGCTGCGCCAGCCCGGCAAGGATGTCATGATCATCGCGTGCTTCGCCCTGCGGCGCGATGGCCTGCTTCATCGCGATGTAATAGCCTTCGCGCGTGGCAAAGCCGATGTCGTTGCGTTCGAGCGCGATTGTCGCGGGCAGGACGATGTCGGCATGGCGCGCCGCCGCGGTCCAGTACGGTTCCTGCACCAGAATCGTCTCGGGCCGGGCCCAGGCGCGGCGCAGCCGGTTGAGATCCTGATGATGGTGAAACGGATTGCCCCCCGCCCAATGCACCAGCCGGATGTCGGGATAGCGATAGGCCCCGCCGTTATAGCGGAACGGCGCGCCCGGATGGAGCAGCATGTCGGACAGCCGCGCGCAGGGAATAAAGTCGGTCACCGCATTGCGCCCTTGCGGCAGGACCGGCCCCGGAATCTTGACATGGCTGCTGCCCATGACATTCATCGCGCCATAGCCCAGCGCATAACCACCGCCGGGCAGCCCGATCTGCCCCACCATCGCCGCCAGCGTGACCAGCGCCCAGAACGGCTGTTCGCCATGCGCCGCGCGTTGCAGGGCCCAGGCGGCAGAGAGCATCGTGCGATTGGACAACAGTGCATCGGCAAGCGCGCGGATCGCGCCTGCATCGACCCCGGTGATCGGCGCGGCCCAATCGGGCGTCTTGGGCACGCCATCGCATGCCCCCAGCAGATAGGGTACGAAGCGGTCGAAGCCGACAGTGTGGCTGTCGATGAAGCCACGATCGAAGCGTCGGTCGTGCAGCACTTCATGGGCCAGCGCGAGCATCAGCGCGGTATCGGTGTTGGGCCGCGCCGCAATCCATTCGACCCCGCTGCCCGCTTCCAGATTATCGCCGACCGGGCCGATATTGACGATCCGCACGCCCGCCTTCACCAGCTCGGCAAGCCCCGCGCGGGCCCGATGGCGCCCCGCCCCGCTCGATGACACTTGGGTATTTTTCAGGGGCACGCCGCCGAATGCGACGAACAGCGTGCAATGCTGTGCCAGACTGTCCCAACTGGTGTGCGAAGCATTCGAGGCATCCATGTCGGCGGCGATATGCGGCATGAGCACGCGGCCCGCGCCCAGGCTATAGCTGTCGACGCTGCGAACATAGCCGCCGATCGTGTTGTAAAAACGGTGCAGCTGACTTTGCGCATGATGAAACCGCCCGGCGCTGGCCCAGCCATAAGACCCCGCAAAGATCGCCTGATTGCCATGGGCCGCGCGCACCCGGCCGATTTCCGCAGCGACAAGATCCAGCGCCTCGTCCCAGCCGATTTCAACGAAGCTGTCATCGCCGCGCCCGTCACGCGATCGCCGCTCCAGCCAGCCGCGCCGCACCGCCGGGCGCGCGATGCGCAAGGACCGCACTTCGGGCGCCAGTTGATCGAGCCCGATCCGCGTCGGGTCCGGATCGGCGGACAGCGGACGCAGCACGGGACCGTCCGCGCCTGCGCGCGACACTTCATAAATGCCCCAATGGGCCGCCGAATAGCTGTGCTCCATCGCCTCAGATATACTTGCGCGATTTCGCGAGCGATAAGACATAGATCGACAGGTCGCGGACCTCGCCTTTGGTCAGCGTGCCGGCGAAGGCCGGGGAGAACCCGGCTCGCCCCTCGGTCACGCTCGCCGCGATCGCGGCGCGGGTCCGGCCATAGAGATAGGTCTCGGGGTGTGTAAGGTCGGTCGAGCCGATCGCTGTATCGCCCCAGCCCTGCACCGTATGGCAGTCATAGCATCCGCCTTCGCCTTCGAATGTTTCCTTGCCCAGCGCGATCTTGCTTTCGTCAAACGGCTGCCCCGACAGCTTGAGCACATATTCGGTCACGGCGGCGACTTCGTCTGGATCGAGGCTGTGCCCGGTGCCCAGCGCGGGCATCAGCGCCAGATTGCGCGATTGGGGATCGGCAGTGCGAATGCCGTGCTCGATCGTAAAGGCGATGTCCGAGGGGCGGATCAGGAACGTGTCGATGTCCTCTCCCCCGAACAGCCAGCGCCCGTCGGTCAGGTCGGGTGTATGCGCACCGGGCAGCCCGCGCGCATCGCCGCCATGGCAGCTTGCACAATGTTGGGCAAAAAGCGGCGCCCCGGCCTTTTCGGCGCGCGCGCGGGCGGCCCGATTGGCCCAGGCCGCATCGATCACCCTGCCTTCCCTGCCAATTCCGGCGCCAATTCCGGCGGGCGCTTCCTCCTCGCCGTGGCCCAAAACCGGACCTGCGGCAATGGCCGCGAACAGCCCGGCGGCGGCGAGCAACAGGGATGAACGAGACCTGATCATGAGAAACGCTCCGGCAGGGAGGATGGACAGTGTCGGCGGTCACCGCTTCTGCACGCGACGTCCAGCCAGTTTTCCTCAAGCCCATTGCAGAAATTCTCGATTTTTGCCGGACGATACTGCCGCCAAGAGGTCGATGTGCACACATACGAACCCGTCCGTTCGCGCCGCCTGTGGCTGCTGGCGCTTGGCTGCATCGCGCCGCTGTCGGCGCATGCGACCGATGCGCCGCAGCGCAATCCGGCGCCGACCCGCGCCAATTGGGCCGCCATTGCCGATTTGCCCGATCTGTCGGGCGTCTGGGCGCCCGGGCCGCTCGACAAATACGTACCCGGCGGGCCCGAAGCTCCGCAATGGCTACCCGCCGTGGCCAGACAGGTCGACCACCTGAAGCAACTCGATGCCGAGGGGCGCCCGCAGAACATCTATATCAACTGCCTTCCCGAAGGCCTGCCGAGCAGCGTAACGCAAAACCTGAATTCGGTCGAATTCCTGGTGACACCGGGGCGGGTGACCGTGCTGAGCGAGCTTGACGGGAACCGCCTGCGCCGGATCTGGACCGACGGTCGCCCCCACCCCGCCGACCCCGACCCGACATTCAGCGGCCATTCGATCGGCCATTGGGAGGGCAACACGCTGATCGTCGACACCATCGGCTTTCTCCCCGAAGTGTTCATCCCGCTCAGCCAGGGGGTCGGCTTTCCCAACAACGGCGACATGCATGTCGAAGAGCGCATCACGCTGACCGGACCCGACACTATGCGTCAGGACATTGTGGTCCATGCCCCCAAAGTGCTCGCCGCGCCGTGGCATGCGTCACGCAGTTACACGCGCCACCGCGAGCGCAGCTATGATCTGGCCGAATCCTCGTGCCGCCAGGGCGATTTCCTCGAAGCCACCGATGCGCAAGGCAACGCCGCGTTCGTGCCGGTGCCCAAGGATGCCGGCGGCGCGACGCTGCCGCCCGATCAGGCGACGGCTCCGGCTATCCCCACTCCATCAGGAACCCACCCATGAAACCCCTCATTTGCGTACTGGCCGCGCTGGCCATGGCGCCGCTTGCCGCGCCCGCCAGCGCGCACCACAGCTTTGCGATGTTCGATCCGTCGAAGCCGATGAAATTCGAAGCCATCGTGCAAAACCTGCAATGGACCGCGCCGCACGCCGTGCTGTGGGTCGAGGCGGGTAAAGTCGGCACGTATGAAGCCGGGGTGTGGTCGCTCGAACTGCCGACCAGCCCGGCCAATCTTGCCAAGATGGGCTGGTCACGCATGTCGGTGAAAGCTGGAGACAAAGTCGTGGTCGAAATCAATCCGATGCGCGATGGCCGCCGCGCCGGGCAATTCAAGCGCGCGACTCTGACCGCGACCGGGCAAGTGCTGAGTATCGGCGCCATTCCCGGCGTGCAGCCGCCGAAATGACCATGAACCGACTCCTTGCCGCAATCGCGCTGATCCTAGCCGCACCGTGCATCGCCGCGCCCGATGACCCGGTGATCGCGCCGCCCAAACCGGCCGAATGGGCTGCCCTCGCCAAGCTGCCCGACTGGAGCGGCACATGGTCGCCCGACATCCGCGATCAGGTCGCGCAAATCACCACCAATCCGGCGCCGTGGAAGCCCGAGATTCATAAGCAGGTCGATTTCTGGGCCCATGAAGAACACGAAGGGCGTCCGCGCGGGCTGCTGGTCGATTGTTTGCCGCACGGCATGCCCAGCCTCATGCTGATCAGCCACAACGCGCACGAATTTCTGTTTACCCCGGGCCGGGTAACGCTGCTGGGCGAATCCGACGGCAATCGCCTCCGCCGGATCTGGACCGACGGCCGCGCCCTGCCCGCCGATCCCGACCCCAGTTTTCACGGCTATTCGGTCGGCCATTGGGAAGGCGACACGCTGGTGGTCGAAACCAAGGGCATCCTGCCGCAGGTGTTTCTGGCGATCAGCGAAGCGGTCGGCATTCCGACGGGTGGCGATGCGGTCATTCACGAACGTATCCACCTGATCGAGCCCGACACGCTGGCCGACGATCTGGTGATCGAGGCGCCGCATATCCTGACGCGCCCATGGGAAACGCGGCGCCTGTTCCATCGCACCCGCAAGCGCAGCTTTGAGATCGTCGAAGGCGTCTGCCGTCAGGGCGATTTCGAGCCGACCACCGACAAGTGGGGCAATCCGACTTATACGCTTACCCGTCAGCAAGACGGCAACGTACTGCCGCCATCCGGCCAACCCATTTCCGGCCAACCCGCTTCAGACCGGCCAACTCCCAACCCATGAGACCAGCCATGCCTCGCAAAATCGCTCTCGCGCTTGCTGCCCTGCCCACACTTGCCCTGGTCGGCACGGCCAGTGCCCATCACAGCTTTGCCATGTTCGATCCGGCCAAGGTCGTCACGCTGCAAGGCCGGGTCAAGGAATTCCGCTGGGTCAATCCGCATGTCTCGCTGTTTGTCGATGTCGCCGGGCCCGCCGGACAAGCCGGGGTCTGGGCAGTCGAACTGACCAGCCCGGGCAATCTGACGCGGCTGGGCTGGAGCCGCCAGTCGCTCAAGGCCGGCGATCGCGTCGCGGTCGAAGTCAATCCGCTGCGCGATGGTCAGCACGGCGGCGGCTTCCGCAAGGCAACGCTGCTCGACAATGGGCAAGTGCTGCAAGCGAACCTGATCAACATCGAAAAGGCCGCCGCCGGCACGCATTGATCGTCGGCGGCGCATAGAGGAACACCCCATGGATCTTTTCCTGAAGGACAAGCGCGCCCTCGTCACCGGCGGCAGCAAGGGCATAGGCCGGGCGATTGCCCGCGCGCTGCTCGATGAAGGCGTGCGCGTGGTCATTTCGGGCCGCGACCGCGCGGCGGCAGAGGCTGCGGCGCTCGACCTGGCCGCCGAGACCGGCGGCGAAGTTCATGCGTTGATCGCCGATACGCGCGATGACGCAGCGGTCGACGCGCTGATCGCGGACGCGGTCGAACGGCTCGGCGGGCTCGACATTGTCGTCAACAACGCCGCCCGGCCCGGCCTTCCCGGCAAAGTGCCCGGCGTTGCCGGTGTCACGTCCGACGGATTGCTCGAAGAACTGGATACCAAGCTGGTCGGCTATCTGCGCGCGGCACGCGCTGCCGCGCCTCATCTTGTCGCCAATGGCTGGGGCCGGATCATCAATATCAGCGGGCTCGCCGCGCGTCAGACCACGACGATTTCGGGATCGACCCGCAATGTCGCGGTTTCCGCGCTGACCAAGGCGCTGGCCGACGAACTGGGGCCCAAGGGCGTCAATGTCACCGTCGTCCATCCCGGCGCGACGCGCACCGAAAAGACCGCCGCGCTGATTGCCGCGCGTGCCGCCGCCGACAGCATCAGCGATGCCGAAGCGGAAAAGGCGCTGTTCGGCGGCAATTTGATCGGGCGGATCGTCGATGCGGCAGAAATCGGCGGGATTGTCGCATTCCTTGCCTCGCCGCGCAGCGATGCCATAACCGGCGATGCCATCGCAGCCGGCGGGGGAACCCCGCGCGTGATCCATTACTGAACCGTATCAGGGAGCTAAAAGGGCATGGAATACCGCAAGCTGGGTCAAACCGGCGTGGATGTCAGCGTCATCTGTCTTGGCACGATGACCTGGGGATCGCAGAACAGCGAAGCCGAGGCGCATGCGCAGCTCGACTATGCGCTCGATCACGGGGTCAATTTCATCGACACGGCCGAAGGCTATCCGGTCACCCCGGTTGCGGCCGAAACCACCGGCAAGACCGAGGAATATATCGGCAGCTGGATCGCGGGTCGCGGTCGCCGCGATGATTTCGTGCTGGCCTCCAAAGTCGCCGGTCCGTCGCGCGATCCGATCCGCAAGTTTCGCGGCGGCAACAACCATCTCGACCGGCGCAACATCGAACTGGCCGTCGATGGCAGCCTGCAACGGCTGCGCACCGATTATATCGACTTGTACCAGGTGCACTGGCCCGACCGCAAAGTGCCCGTCTTCGGCGCACGCGGCCTGTCCGATCTCGCCGATCCTGTGGACGCGGCGCCGATCGAGGAAACGCTCAAAACGCTGAGCGACCTCGTCCGCGCGGGCAAAGTACGCCACATCGGGGTCTCCAACGAAACCCCGTGGGGGGTGTCGGAATACCTGCGGCTGGCGCGCGAGCGCGGATGGACGCGGATCGCTTCGATCCAGAACGCCTATAACCTGCTCAACCGCCAGTTCGAAGTCGGCCTGTCGGAATTCGCGCTGCGCGAACAGGTCGGCTTGCTGGCCTATTCGCCGCTGGCCGGGGGCAATCTGACGGGCAAATATCTCGGCGGCGTCATCCCAGCCGGATCGCGCCGTGCGGTCGCGCACCAGTTCGTGCGGTACGATGCGCCCAAACAGGCCGAAGCGAGCGCGCGCTATGTCGCGATTGCCCATGCGTTCGGGCTCGATCCGGCAACGCTGGCGCTGGCCTTTGTCAATGCGCAGGCCTTTGTCACCGCGAACATCATCGGCGCCACCTCGCTCGATCAATTGCGCGTGGCCGTCGCCAGCGCCGATGTCACCCTGCCGCCCGAAGCGCTGACCGCGATCGAACGCGTACACGCCGAATTGCCCGATCCCTGCCCCTGACAGGGTCAGGTCGGTCAGATCGTAAAGCCGATCCAGCGGCCAAAGCTGACAATCGTCAACCACAGCACGAGCGAGATCCCGGCAGACACGCGCGGAGCCAGCGCGCTGCCGGGATTGCGGCGCGGCTGGACGAAGCGGTGAAACACCAGGACGTTGAGCCCGGCCAGCGCCAACAGCACGAGCTTGCCGAGAAAAAAGGTGTTGGCGAAATAGCCCTGCGGATTGGCGAAAACGAGCGTCGATCCGGTCAGCGCCGCAAGGGCGAACCCGCCCCAGGTCAGCGGCAACAGCCGCCGCACAAAGCCATCGGCATCCGTATCGCGCTCGATCAGCCCGAGCAGACGCAGATCGACCAGCGCAATCGATCCCAGCACAAGTGTCAGCGCAACGACATGGACCGATTCCACGGCGCCGAACAACCATGTGCTGTCGGTCAGTTCCGCCGCCAGCGGCGTTGCGGCAAGGGTATTGGCAAAATCCTGGAGCGACATAGAAAATCCAATAGAATACAGGCCAATAGAATATAGGGAAAGCAAAGGCGATCAGCGCGCAATCACGAAAACGCGCCGGGCCAGCCTTCGGCATAGGCGATCCAGCGCCCGGCAAAGATCACCCCGGTCCACGCCAGGACCGAAACGATCGCCAGCGCGCGCCGCGCAAGCGTCGGCCGGTGTTCGGCGTCGCCTTCGCCCTGCGCAATGAGCCCGTGCGCCGCTGTCACCGCCAGCGCCACCGCGATCAGCCCCAGCTTGACCCAGAACACCGTGCGGAACAGTGCGCGGCCCGGTTCGCTGGCGATCAACAGGAAACCGGTCACCGCCAGTACCGCCACCGCGATCAGGATCACCCGCAACCACGTGTCCAACACCGCCCGCAACGGTCGATCGGTCTCGATCAGACCCACCGCGCGCAGATTGATCAGCGCGACCGCAATCACCACCGCCGCAATCGCGGCAATATGGATGATCTGGATTTCCGGCACGAACCAGAACCGTGCGGTAACCGCAGCCGTAATCGGCGAATGGGCAAGCCAGACGGCAAAGCCGCGCAAGATGGTCATGGGATCTCCGTCGGGAACAAGGCGGCTGCACACCCCCGATGGGCGCACCTTGCGTAGCCCTTCCAAGCCGAGGTCGCGCGCATTTGCCAATTGGCATCGGTTATGCAGGCTTTGAAAGTCGTCATAGGATGTGCGCCGACGGCATCGCGCTCGATCACGCCGGGCCCTCCTGAACGCACAACCGGCCGAACTGTTGTTTCCGCCGGCGCAGCCCGGCGGCCCGCCACTCATCTTGGCGGATCGCCCGCCCGGGCCACCGCTGTCACCACCAAACACATCGACTGGTATCTGACCTGGGGCCAACCGGTCGCGGCGGTGCGCGAAAAGATCGATCAGATCGCCAGCGCCGCCGTCAATTCACGCGTATCGGCCAGCACGGGCAGATCGGCGGCCAGCGCCAGCACCCGCTCGACCGCCACATCCGACAGCGGCGCCCCGACATAGCGATTGGCCGAGCGGAACTTGTCCTGCACGACCGCCAGATCGAGCGGGCGCGCCGGATTGCCGAGCGCGACCGCTTCGATCGCTTCGCTGTGGCGGGTGCCGTCGGCATAGTGGAACACGATGCGGTCCTCTGCGCCTTGCTCCACGTGGGGCACGATCGCGACATGATCGCCCAGCGCGCGGACATCGGGTGCGACGCTATCAGGCGCGGCAAAATCGGCCAGATCGGTGCGCCCCGCCTGCGTCGACAGCGCCAGTACGAAGGGCACAGAGAACTGCGCCTCGACGACATGGGCAGGCCAGTCCGCGCGGGCATGGCGCGCGGCAACAGCGGGTACATGGACATCGATGCGCGCGATCATACGCCCGCCATGCGCCGCGCGGGCACGAAAGCTTGCATCGAGCAGGGCATGGAGATTGCGCCCGCACGGATAGGGCTTGAGCGCAATGCGCCCGGCCAACAAGTCCGTACCCAGCCCTTGCGTAACCACTTCGCGCCGGTATTCACCGCGCTGATAAAGCGTGAAGAAGCCATCGGTGCCTTCAAAAGCGCGGCTCGCCCCGGTCACGCCCAGCCGTGCGAGGTGCACCGCCGTGATTCCGTCGCGCGCGGCAAAGCCCGCCTGCAACCGCTTTGACAGCGCACCATCGGCAATGCACTGGCGATTACCGCTCGCCTGCGAATAGGCGATGCCAAAGGCGTTGGCGAATTGTTCGCGGTTCAGCCCCAGCAGCCGCCCGACCGCGCCGACAACACCGAAAATCCCGAAGGCCGACGTGCGGTGCCAGCCAAAATCGCGCGTCGGCGCCAGCGCCAGCCGAACCGCAATATCGAGCCCGACCGCCACTGCCGACAGATAGGCCTTGCCCGAAACGCCGCCGAGTTCGTCGGCAACGGCCAGCGTCGCGGCATGGACCAGCGCCCCGGCATGCATCCCGCCGCCTTCATCGAGCGTGTCGTCGAAATCGAGCGCGTGACCCGCAGTGGCGTTGATCTGCGCCGCGACGATCGCCGGCCAGCGCCCGCCCCCGGCAATGACTTGCGCCGCGCCGAACTTGCTGATTCCCGTCACCAGCCCGGCCAGTTCGTCGACACCCGGCGCATTGCTGCCGCCGACAATCGCCGCCAATCCATCGGTCAGGTTGCGCGACAGCGAAGCGGCAAGATCGGCGGGAACGGCATCGACCGGAAAATCTGCGGCATGGGCGGACAACAGAGCATTGAGATCGGACATTGCAAACAGCACCTCTGAAAGGTGCCGCCGGATTAGCCGATCACACCTTCGATGCTGGTTGAGTTTGACCGATCGATCGATGAGGAATGGTCATAATGCGCCCAAATGGCCGGATGGAACGGCGGGGTAGGCATCGAGCACCGGGCCGAGCGCCGCCTTGAGCGGGCCCAGAAACGCCTCGAAATGCGTCCACTGGTCGAGCCCTTCGCGAAAGATCGGGCGGCGGACCTGTTCCGAGCTTGCCGTGCGCACGGCACGGTCGGTCTGCCAGAAGGTCAGGCAGCGTTCGTCGAACGGCAGGCCGAGATAATCGAGCAGGCGGCGCACTTCGCCTTCGGTATCATCGACCATCGCTTCATAGATCACGCGGTGAACATGGCCCGGCATGGCCCGGTCATGTTCGGCCATGAACGCGACATAATCGCGATAATAGCGCCCCAGATCGCCAAGATCATAAGAAAACGGCTGCCCGGCGGCAAAATGCTGTTTGAAGGCGGAAAAGCAGCAAGCCAGCGGATGGCGCCGCGCATCGATCACTTTGGCGTGCGGCAGGATCAACCGGATCAGCCCCGCATATTGCCAGTTGTTGGGCATCTTGTCGATGAAACGTGGCCGCCCGAGCTTGCGATGCACCCGCGTGCGCGACAGGTATTCCTCGCCCAGAGCGGCGAGTTCGGCCGGCTCCAGTCGCGCCAAGGCCTCGGCCAGCGACCGGCTCTGGTCCGCCCCGCGCAGCCGTTGTGCGATCGCCGGCAGATCGGGCAATTCCATCGTGCCTTCGACCGCCGGATGGCTGGCAAGGATCTGTTCGACCAGCGTCGATCCCGCGCGCGGCAAACCGACGATGAATATCGGATCGTCCGCCCGCAAACCGGCCCCGGCGCGGGCATGGATGAACGCGGGGGTAAAAGTTTGAGCCAAGGCCACGGTCTGACGCTGCAACGCGTCACCATCCCAGCCCAGTTGCGCATGGCGCAAGGCATTGCCCGCTGCGTAATGGGCGAAAGCCCCGGCGTGGTCGCCCAGATCCTCCAGCGCCTTGCCCAGCGCGAAATGGAGATGGAGC